>Ga0180301_10000716_pt1 | contig 25813 bp, 26 predicted proteins | sample GuaBasSediGuay16_FD_121797 | JGI IMG/M metagenome (GOLD analysis project Ga0180301, IMG submission 121797) | Subseafloor sediment microbial communities from Guaymas Basin, Gulf of California, Mexico - Guay16, Core 4569-2, 12-15 cm | ecosystem: Environmental > Aquatic > Marine > Hydrothermal... | reverse complement strand
TTATAATACTAAAAATTTATTTTGTATACAGGAGCATATTTATTAAAATTTTTGCTCTGTTTGATAAAAAACTATAAAGATTTTGTTGATTATGTAAAAAAGTTTATATCTACAATTTACTTATTCATAAATGAGATATGAGAACAAATCAACATGATTTAACTCAGAAGGAAAAACTATTTTTGTATGGTGTAACAAAGTACCCAGGATATTCTGATAAAAAACTATCTGAAACACTTAACATTAAACATTCAACTGTTACTTCTATTAGGCATAGATTAAAAGAGAGAGGGGTTTATAGGGATCTTATAATACCGCGTCTTCAGAACATGGGTTGTCAGATGTTAGTGGTGATATACACGAGTTTCAACCCGTTAATTCCTTTGCATGAGAGGGTGGAGATCACAGGTAGAACTATTGAAGTTTTTGAAGAGATTTTTTTATCTGTTGGTGAGCAGGATAAGGGTTTTTCTCTGAGTTTATCTAAGGATTATACTACCATTGGGCGTATTAATGATATTCGTACTCAAACGTTTGGCAGCCGTGGTTTGTTGGAGGAAGCGTATCCTAGTATGGTGATTTTTCCTTTTGATATTAGTAAGGTTTATCGTTTTTTTGATTTTGCTCCTTTACTTCGTAATAGTTTTGATATACCTGTAGATGAGGAAGGATCTGTTGTGAATCTTACTTTTCGTCATAGTAAGAGTGTTAGTCTGTCTGATACTGAGAAAAATGTTTATTGTATGATTGTTAGTTACCCGGATATGTCTGATAAAAGTATTGGACGTGAGATAGGTATTTCTCGTCATACTGTTTCTCGTTTACGTCGTCGTTTTGAGGAGAATAATCTTATTCGGCGTATTTGTATTCCTAATTTTAGAAAACTTGGTTTTGAAATCCTTGGTTTTTATCATATTCGTTTTGATCCGCGTAACCCTCCAGGTATTGAGAACGATGAAGGCCATGTTTTGATGAGTGATTCCACGGTTTTTTTTGCAACTCGTCAGTTTGAAGCGGTTATGCTTTCGGTTTATTCAAATTATGATGATTATAAAGGTGATAGAACTAGGATTATGCATATTTTGAAAGGTAATCGTTGGATTGCTGAGGATCCTGTTATTCGTACTTATGGTTTGAATACTCTTGTTTTTATTAAAGATTTCAAGTTTACTCCTATCACGCATAAGATTGTAGGTTGTGATTTTTGGGTTAAAAAGCTATTAAATATTTGAATTTGCATTCAGTGTGCTATGAAACTTTTTGAGTATAGGGGGAAGGAACTGTTTAAAAAGTATGGTATAATGGTTCCGAATGGTAGGCTTGTTGAGAGTGAGAAGGATTTTTCTGACTTGGGTTTCCCATTGGTTTTGAAGGCTCAGGTTCCAGTTGGTGGACGTGGTAAAGCTGGTGGTATTAAAAAGGCTGATAACCTTAAAGATGCAAAGGTGAAACTTGGTCAGATTATGGGGATGAATCTCCGTGGTTACAAAGTAAGAAAAGTTCTTGCTGAGGAAATGATCGATATTAAAAAAGAGTTGTATCTCAGTGTTTCTTTGGATCGTAGTAAACGGATGCCTCTTATTATGGCCAGTGCTGAGGGGGGTATGGATATAGAAAGTGTGTCTGATGAAAAAATTTTCAAGGAATGGGTTAATCCTTTGATTGGTCTTCAGAGTTTTAATATTAGATGTATTATATCTAAGCTGGGACTTGGGAAAGAGGAAGGTAAAAAGGTGTCTGAGGTTCTTATTCAGATTTATAAACTGTTTAGGGAGTATGATTGTGAACTTGTTGAAATCAACCCATTGGTTTTCACTAGTGATGGAAATGTAGTGGCTTTAGACTCGAAGATAATTATTAACGATGATGCTTTGTTTCGTCATCCTGATATTATCCCTGAACATGTTGAGCTCACGCCTCTTGAAAAAGATGCGAAAGAAAAAGGTATTTCTTTTATCCAACTTGATGGTAATATTGGTGTTATTGCTAATGGTGCCGGTCTCACTATGGCTACACTTGATGCATTGACTCATTTTAAAGGCAAAGGCGGTGTTTTCCTTGATCTTGGTGGTACTGATGATCCTGAAAAGGTTAAGCAGGCTTTTGAACTTATGAAAAAGGCTAAACCTAAGGTGATTTTTTTGAATTTGTTTGGCGGTATTACTAAGTGTGATACTGTTGCAAAAGGTGTTAAAGCAGTTATTAGTAAGGAGGGTATTGATTGCCCGGTGATTACTCGTATTAAAGGTATGAACGAGGATAAAGCCAAGGAGATTTTGAAAGATGCAGGGTTAGTTACTGCTACGACTTTGCAGGATGCCGCTCAGAGATCATCTGATTTAGCAGGAGGAGGGAAATAAATTATGAGTATTTTTGTTGATGAAAAAAACAAGGTTTTGGTTCAGGGTGCTACTGGTCATCAGGGTGTTTTTCATATTGGTGAGATGTTAAATTTTGGTACGAAGGTTGTAGCTGGTGTTACTCCTGGTAAAGGGGGTCAGGATGTTCATGGTGTACCTGTTTTTGATAGTGTGAGAGAGGCTGTTGATGAAACTGGGGCAGATACATCTTTGGTTTTGGTTCCTGCTCGTTTTGCTAAGGATGCTGTTTTTGAAGCACTTGATGCAGGTGTTAAGACAGTTGTGGTGATCACGGAGAATATACCATTTCATGATGCTATGGAGTTTGTTCATTATGCTAAATATAAAGGTGCTTTGTTGATTGGTCCTAACTGTCCTGGTATTGCCAGTCCTGGTAAAACCAAGATTGGTATACTACCTGGTAATATTTTCAAGGTAGGTAATGTTGGTGTTGCTAGCCGGAGTGGTACTCTCACTTATGAAATTGTTAACTCGTTGTCAGAGAAAGGTATTGGTCAGAGTACTTGTGTAGGTTTGGGCGGTGATCCAATTATTGGTACTACTTTTATTGAAGCACTGGATGCTTTTGAAAAAGATAAGGACACAAAAGCAGTTGTACTTGTTGGTGAGATTGGTGGTACTGCTGAAGAGGATGCCGCTGAGTACATTAAGGAGTATATTAGTAAACCTGTGTTTGCTTTCATCGCAGGTCGTACTGCTCCACCAGGTAAACGTATGGGTCATGCTGGTGCAATTATTGCTCGTGGTAAAGGAACAGCTGAGTCTAAGATTAAAGCTTTTGAAAAAGCAGATGTAAAACTGGCAAGGTTTCCAACTGATATCGCTGATCTTATAGAGAAATATGTCTGATTTTTTTATTCAGTATCTTTAAATGATTTTTTTAATTCTTTTAACAGCTTCATCTATGTTTTCCAAAGTTGTTGCGTAAGAGAAACGTAGGTATCCCTCGCCATAGGGGCCAAATGCGGTACCAGGTAAAGCTGCTACACCGGCATTGTAAAGGAGGTGATCTGCACATTCCTGAGAGCTCATACCTGTTTCTTTGATATTTGGGAAAACATAAAAAGCACCTTTGGGTGATAAACAGTTGAAACCTGGTATCGAGTTTAATCCTTTTACGATTCTATCTCTTTTTTCTTTGAATCTTTTCATCATCCTGGGGATGAAACTTTGGTCACCAGTAAGTGCTTCTACACCGGCCCATTGTGTAAACTCAGCTGTACAAGATATAGAGGTTACAAGGAAATCTTTTAATCTTTCTGCCATCTTAACAGGGGTGACCATGAATCCTAGTCGCCAACCTGTCATGGCGTAATACTTGGAGAAACCATCCAAGAGTATGGTTCTTTCTTTTGCTTCATCTCTAACTGTAGGGCTATAATGTCTTGTTTCATATGTCATTTTTGAATAAATCTCATCAGAAAGAATAAATATATCATGTTCCTCTGCGATTTCTGCTATTTCCTCAAGTTCTTTTTTTGTCATAACGGAACCTGTCGGGTTTTGAGGAGAGTTAATGACTATAAGCTTAGTTTTACTAGTGATACGTTCACGTATATCATTAGGGTTCATACGGAAATCATTTTCTTCAAGTAGAGGCACCATAACTTTTTTTGCACCAATAAAAGATGTTGTAGAACCATAAGTTGGATAACCAGGGTCAGGGTAAATGACTTCATCACCTGGATCAACTATTGCTAGCATTGAAAAAAATATACCTGGTTTAAGACCTGGGGTGATTATTATTTGCTCGAGATCAGGTCGGTATCCACGTGTTTTTTCAACTTCATCCTGTACAGCTTTACGTAACTCGAGGATACCAATTGAGGGTGTGTAATGTGTTTTTTTATCTCGAATTGCTTGTATCCCTGCCTTTGCTATGTTATCTGGTGTTTCCATATCTGGTTCACCGATTTCAAAATGAAGGATGTGTTTACCTTGCCGTTCTAGCTCTTGTGCTTTTGCTAGAACCTCAAAAGCAGCTTCACCATAGATACGGTTTGCTCCATTGCTTAATTCTGGCATAACTTTTTTTCACCTAACCATTTTTGAATAATTTTCAAGATTGAGTTCTTTTAATTTTTCTATTGTCGGTACTCCTTTTTCATCCCATCCACGGAGAGTATAGTATTCCTGTAGGCTATTTTCAAAATCTTTTTCGTTAAGCAGTATTCCCTTAGCTGGGCCTTTAGTGAATGGTTCTTTGAAGAGTCTTGGTGGAAGTTTATCACTACCAGGCGGGAGTCCTTCTCTTAAGTTGAAAACTCTTATGAGGTTCCATATTCTTTCTCCGCATTTAAGATAGCTTTCGACATTGTGATCAAAACCTGTTGCGAGATTCCACATTTCTACACAATGTTCTTCTGAGATTGGTGCGAAATCACATAAGACTAGTGAGAAAAACGCTGCACGTTCATCTTGTACTTCTTTCACGATTTTTGCTTTTTTTTCAAATGAGAAACGATCAAGTTCAGGATCATTAAGCTCTGCTCGTACAGTCCATGCTCGTTGATGGCATGCTCCTCGGTCTGATGTTGCATATGCAAGACCCATGCCAAAAACACCACGTGGATCATAACCAGGGAGATCCATACCCTTGCAATGAACTGCAAAATCTTCAGCATTCAGTGTTTCAGATGCTGTTTTTATTCCTTCACCTAGTAGTCTTGTGGTTTTGTTTTTTCTATATGCAATAGCCTCCATCAGTTTTGATAGTTCAACTGGTTTACCCCATCCAATCTCAATCCCATCAAGATCTCTTTTTGTTATTATTCCCTTGTTGTATGCTTCTATAGTAAATCCTAGAATACCACCCATCGATATCGTATCCATACCAAGCTCGTTACAGCGATCACACACGTAAGCTACATCCTCAATAGATTCCAATCCAAGGTTAGAACCCATGAGAGCTATAGTCTCATATTCAGGACCAATAAGAGAGGTGCCCTTAAAGGGACCTTGTTTAATTGATGATTTATTCCAACAAGCAATTACGCAGTTATAGCATGCACCACCACTATCAACTATACGCTGTTGCATTGTTTCAGCGTTTATCTCCTCACCATACTCAAAATAACCCTCAGTATAGTTTCTTGTTGGTATGAACCCCTCGCTGTTGATTACTTGAACCCAGTAAGGGGTACCATATTTCCTACGAATTGGTATAAAACTATTTTCTTGAATCTGTTTTAGCACCTCTTTTGCTTTTTCATTAAATGCTTTTTCATTATGTAAAGGGATTTTTTTAGTTCCAGATACAGTTATTGCTTTTAGGTTCTTTGACCCCATAACAGCACCAGTACCACCTCGACCTGCATGGCGATGACCATCAAAGGTTATACATGCGATTTTTACTAGGTTTTCACCAGCAGGGCCGATTACTGCTGTTTTCATTTTACCCTCTGTTTTTTGGAGAAAGTTATGTGTTTCTAAGCATTCTTTCCCCCAAAGTTTTGATGCATCTTTGAATTCCACATTGTCATCTTTTATCACTATGTACACAGGTTTTTCTGCCTTGTTTTTCACAACGATAAAATCCCATCCTGCTTTTTTCATCTCAGCAGCGAATACTCCACCAAAGTGTGAATCAACAAAAAGACCAGTCAAAGGGCTTTTAGTAACAACAGTTCCACGGCCACTAGTCTGAGCATGAGTACCCGTTAATGGACCTGTTGTAAAAATCAAAATATTCCCTGGGGAGAGTGGATCTGTACCCTTCGGGAGGTGATCTATGAGATATTTTGCACCTAGTCCTTTTGCACCGATAAAAAGTTTAGCATCATCAAGGTTAGTTTTTTCAACATTGATTTTCTGTTTTTCTAAATCTATAACCAGTATTTTCTCAGTATATCCACCACTCATAGACATCACATAAAATTTTTTTAATTTTTAAGTTCCCGATTAATATTCAATAAATCTATTAATAAAGCAAAACCTGTTTCACGACGTCCAGCTCCAGGACCAATAACTGTTACAGGACCAAGTTCATCAGTATAATAAGTGAGAGCATTTGTTGCTCCCATCACACCAGCAAGTGGATCATTTAATTGTAGTTTCTCAGGCCATACTCTAGCTTTAACTGAGCCATCTTTTTGAATCTCAGAACTACCGATGAGTTTCCATCTTTTCTTCTCTTTTTTTGCTTCCTCAATATCTTCCTCAGTAATATCTGTTATACCTTTACGTTCAACATCCTCCCATGTAATGTTTTTACCAAGTACCACGTTTGTAAGAATAACAACCTTCCCTAGGGCATCAAGACCTTCTACGTCACCAGTTGGATCTGCCTCTGCGTAACCTAGTTCCTGTGCTTTTTTCAAAGCTTCATCATATGACATGTCCTCTTCCATCATAGTAAGTATATAGTTAGTGGTACCATTTAGTATACCTTTAAAACCAGATATATGGTTACCAGCGAGACAATATTCAAATAGGTTAATAGCAGGAGTACCAGCTAAAACTACTCCTTCAAAACCATAATAGACATTGTTTTCTCTTGCCAACTTAATTAAATCAATAGCTTGTTTAACCACAGGACCCTTATTAGTAGACACCACATGTTTACCACATTGTAAAGCTGTTTTAATATGAGTAAGAGCAGGTTCACCTGTTTTAACATTAGTAAACGTTACCTCTACAATTGTGTCTGCATTGGTATTTTTTATGGTCTCTAACGCATCCATTCCTTTAACACCACTAGGGTACTCATCAAGTTTTTTACCATTTTTAACAAGCTCTAAGATTTTCCTCATATCTAAACCATTTTCATCATAAACAGAACCTTTCATAATATCAGAAATTGCTACAACAGAATAATGAAAATCAAATTTCTTAGCAAGCATATCCTTCTTTTCAAGGAGAATCTCCGTTAAACCTTGACCAACAGTTCCAAAACCAATAAAACCTATTTTAAAATCCATAACTCTTTTCTTACCTCCTGTGATGTAATAACGGTGCTGCAATAAAACTAAGACCATTTTCAGTAAGTGCACGAGCAGTATTATTTATAGCCGCGTGTTTATCCATGTAATTCTGAACTAACGCGGGCATAAGACTTTTTTCTTCAATCTCAGATTTAGAGAGAAAATAATCCAGTATATCTGTTGGATGTTCGCGTTTAGAATCCACATCTATCTCACCACCCTCATGTTTAGCACTAATGTTCTTAACTTTACTAGCTAGTTCAAGTAACTCCTCACGTCGGTCATATGGTTGAATCACTATACTCTTCCAAGTTTCAAGGATATGATGCTCAAAACGTACAAAATCCTCCAATCTAAGAGATTTACGTATCTCACTACTAAGCTCAATCGTAGTATTGTTAACAGAGTTACTAAAATTAAAACCAATCAATGATGTAGAACTATCTTCACGTGAAAACAAACGAGCAGCCATAAGAGTCCAAAAAACAGCATAAGGGTTGTCATTACCCATATAAACCGAGATTTTAAACTCAACATCAATACCAAGTTTATGCATCAGATAACCCAGAAGAATAGTTCCCGGGTTAATATTAAGCACTTGTTTTACTCCGTAATTTGTATAATAATAGAGAAACTCGTCAACCCATTTAAGTGGGTAATCATTAGGTTCACCCACGCCACCGAAATAACCAGTGATCGTATCAGGACCACCTAAATGTATATTAGAACCATCAGTACCACGTGTATCAAGTGTTTCACACCAACTAGCACCGATGATCTGCATAGCAGCAGCCATCGCAAGGAGATCACCATCCTCCTCCTGCTCCTTCATACAACGTACACGTATAAAACGACCAGGCATCAACTCTTGTTTCTCCACAGCCTGACGCGCTTCCTTCATAAAAGCAGGGAAATACTGACAAGCACTAATCTCTAGGGTTACAGCGAAATCCTCATTAAAATCCATGTTTTTTGCTTTGTCACCTAAGATTTTTTCACGGTATTCATCAACTGTTATAAAAGCCCCCTCGTCTCTCTGCTCAATCAACCATTCGAGATCCTTCACATATGAAGGATTTTTTTCTTTAAGACGCATCATTAAATTCTCAATTTTCCCAGATTCTCTTGCTTTAAGGTTTATCTCATCGGGTGTACCATATTTTTCAACAACTTTTAAGAAATCACCTATGATTTTATTACCTGGCTTCATTAAAAAATCATTTATCTCATCTAATCTTTTCTTATCTATCACAAGTTTATGTTTAAGATCATCTAGGGTTTTATTTTCTATAAAAAGTCTATTTTTTATATCGTTCTTTAACACGCTAATTCCTCTCCCATAAACACTAAATTTTTTTTTAACGCTTGTGAAGAGAATGAAAATAGTGTTTTAATAGTATTTGGTTCAAACAATAGGAAAAGTATTTAATGAAGCATGATGTTGTTTAATGCCGATAAAAAAAAAGGAGGTTTTTTATAATGATACTCTCGCAGCTTAGTATAGCACCAGTTGGAGTTGGAGTAAGCCTTAGTAAATACGTTAAAATAGTGTTAGATGTACTCCGTGAAAACAATATAAAATTTGAAACAAATGATATGGCTACTGTTATCGAAACAAAGGATCTTGATACATTGTTTGATGTTGTGAAAAAGGCACATGTTGCTGTGTTAGACATGGGTGCTAAAAGAGTGATTACTGAGTTGAAAATCGATGATCGACGTGATAAAGATATTAGATTAGGTACAAAAGTGAAATCTCTCCAGTGAAAAACTGAGGGGTTCTCTTATTTTTTATTCAAAACAGTTATATGTATCATTTCCATTCCGGCTTTCGGGAGTGTAAATTGTTATGGTAGATAGTACCTTGGTTGAAATAGTTTTTCATGGTCGTGGTGGGCAAGGTGCTGTAACCGCGGCTAATCTTCTTGTAGCAGCTGCTTTGAAAGATGGAAATAAGGGTGTTCAGGCTTTCCCTTTTTTTGGTGCTGAGCGTCGTGGTGCACCTGTGAAAGCCTTTGCTCGTATATCCGAGGAAGAGATACATTTACGGAGTGAAATCTATAACCCAGATGTTGTAATAGTACTTGATGAAAGTATTATGGATATCGTTGATGTAATTCATGGTTTGAAAGAGAACGGTAAGATTTTGATTAATACTACTAAAAAACCAGGGGATTTCAGTTTTTCAAAAAAATATGGTACTGCCGTTGTTGATGCAACAGGGATTGCTTTGAAACATGAGCTTTTAGTTGGAGGTATACCAGTGGTTAATACGCCTATTCTTGGTGCTATACCTAAGGTGTTGGAGAAAGTGACTTTGAAATCAATTCAGAGTACGATAAAGGGGAAATGGAAAGGAGAGTTAGCTGATAGAAATGTAAAGGCGACAGAGGATGCATATAAACAGGTGGAGGTGAGTTTTTGAAGAAATATAATGTTGTTACAACGATTTCGTATCCTACTAAGGGTGCTATGGGTAAAACTGGTAACTGGCGTGTTTTTAAACCAGTTCTTGATAAAAACAAGTGTGTGAAATGTCTTAGATGCTGGGTTTATTGCCCTGAGGCGACTATTATCCGGAATAAAGATGATTCTGTTGATATAGATTATGAGTATTGTAAAGGTTGTGGTATATGTGCGGATGTTTGTAAAGTCGGTGCTATTGTTATGGAACGGGAGGGTAAAAGAGAATGAGTTCTGTTATGATTGATACTGGTAACTATATTGCTGCTAAGGCTGCAGTGATGGCTCGTCCTGATGTAGTTGCTGCGTATCCTATTACTCCGCAGACTACTCTTGTAGAAGGTATTGCAAACTATCGTGATACTGGTGAGTTTAAAGGTGAATATATTTGTGTAGAGAGCGAGCATTCTGCTATGAGCGCCTGTATCGGTGCTAGTGCTGCTGGTGTTAGAACGTTTACTGGTACCTCTTCTCATGGTTTACTTCTTATGCATGAGATGCTGCATTGGGCTGCTCTTGCTCGTCTCCCTATTGTCATGTGTAACATTAACCGTGTTGTAGGCCCTGGTTGGAATATCTGGGCTGATGAGAATGATAGTGTTTCTCAGCGTGATACCGGTTGGATTCAGTTTTATTGTAGTAGTAATCAAGAGATTTTTGATACAGTTATTCAGGCTTTTAAACTAGCTGAACATGAAAAAATATCTCTCCCTGTGATGATCAGCTATAATGCTTTTATTTTGTCTCATACCTCCATGCCAGTCTATATCCCAGAACAGGAAGAAGTTGATGATTTCATTCCGAAACGTAAACCTTTATGGAAACTTGATGTTGATAACCCGATTACGTTTGGTAATATAATTTTACCACATGAGTATGAAAAAGTACGGAGGGATATGCAGAATGCCCAAGAGTATGCGAAGAAGTTAATTGTTGAAATAAATAGAGACTGGGAGAGACGATTTGGTAGATATCATGGTGATTTATTAGATTTATACAAATGTGATGATGCAGAATATATACTAGTTGCTATGGGTGCTATTGGCTCTGAAAGCAAGGTAACAGTGGATAACATGAGAAAAGAAGGTTACAAAATTGGTCTCGCACGTTTAAGAGTTTTTAGACCATTCCCCGGTGAAGAAATAGTGAAACTCGGTGATAAAGCAGATTTAATAGTTATCGATAGAAACGTTTCAATAGGGTTAGGCGGCGCTGTTTTTAATGAGGTGAAAGCCTCGTTGTATGGTAAATCTGATGCAAAAGTTTACGGCTATATCGCAGGGCTTGGCGGAAAAGATGTAACCTATGGTGATATAGAGAAGATGTGTAAAAAAGTAGTTGATGGTAAAGCAAAACATATGGAATGGTATGGTTTTGAAAAAGGAGGTGTATAGTTTTTGGCGATTAAGGATTTACCACGTGAAGAATGTTATCTACCTGGTAGCGCTGCGTGTCCAGGTTGCCCTGCTACAATGGCTTTGCGTATCATGTTCAAGGCTATTGGTAAAAATATGATTATGGTGGTACCAGCTTGTTGTACTTCTGTTATTGAGAGTCTTCATCCTAAAACTTCTTTTAATGTTCCAGTTATGAACATTGCTTTTGAGGCAGCTGCTGCCGGTGCTAGTGGTGTTGAGGCTGCGCTTAGGATACATGGGAACAAAGATACTACTGTTGTTGCTTGGGCAGGTGACGGTGGTACATATGATATTGGTCTACAGGCGCTTTCTGGTGCAATAGAAAGACAGACTAATTTCATATATATATGTTATAATAATCAAATATATTCTAATACTGGTATTCAACGTAGTGGTGCTACACCGTATGCTGCTTGGACTACAACCACGGTTAGTGGTAAAACAGAGTTCCGTAAAGAGTTAGGTGAGATAATTATGGCTCATCATATTCCTTATGCTGCTCAGGCATGTGTTGCTTATCCTGAGGATCTTTATAACAAATTAAAAAAAGCAAAAAGTATCAAGGGTTCAAAGTTTATTGAGATCCTTGCTCCTTGTCCACCTGGTTGGCGTTTTCCTATGGAGAAAACTGTTGAAATGGGAGTACTTGCGGTGGAAACTGGTGCATGGGTTCTCTATGAGTATGAAAACGATAAAGTGACTTTTAATGGTAAAAGTAAACTTATACTTGAGGGGAAAATTGATCGTAAACCTGTTGAGGAATGGATTAGATATCAAGGTCGTTTTAGACATCTTTTTAAACCAGAGAAAGATGTTAAAAGGTTAAAAGCTATTCAGGATCATATAGATAAAACATGGGAGCTATATAAAGAGAAGTACCTATAAAAAAAATTGGAACCAGGAGTGTGAAAAAAAATGGTTATGGGGGGTGCATTAGATGTATGCCAAGGAAATGGTGAAGCAGAGCCTCCCCCTGCTTATAGTCTGTGGTTTAGGTGCGATAGTTGCAGGTAGCACTCTTGGTTTAATGTTAGATCTTTTTAGACGTATACCTGGTCTTCTCATTGTTATACCTGGTATTATTGCTCTGCGTGGTAATATTAGTACAGCGTTGGGTTCTCGTCTTGGTTCAGCGTATCATCTTGGTGTTATTGATGAGGGTAACCTCTGGAATGATGAGCTTAAAGAGAATATTTTAGGTTCTCTTGTTTTAAGTTTTTTTGTTTCGTTGATAATAGGTGTTTTTGCTTTTTTGTCATCTTTTTTACTTAATGTTTATTTAGATCCTGTAAAGATTATTTTTATTACTGTTTTAGCCGGTGTTATCTCGGCGTTGGTTCAGACTGTTATGACTGTTGGTATTATTTTTTTAGTGTTTAAACGTGGTTATGATCCCGATAATATTACAGGTCCTGTCTTGGCTACTTTTGGTGATATTATAACTATATGTTGTATTTTTTTTGTAGCTTCGTTGGTTGAGGTGATGCTATGATTTATAGTTGGAAGAAAATTGTTAAACATGGTTTGCCTCTTCTGAGTGTTACTATTTTTATTGAGATTGCAGCTGGTCAATTGTTGCAGGGTAATGAAGAGGTTTTGATGTTGTTTCCTATTTTTTTGATTTCTGTTCCTGTTATTAATAGTGTCGGTGGTAATATTGGTAGTATACTCGGTGCTCGTCTTGCTTCTGGTCTTCATGTAGGGTATATTAGTTTAAGTTTAAAGGATAAAGAGATGCATGATAACTTGTTTATGTCGTTGTTACTTGGTGGTGTAACATATATTGTTTTAGCGGTGATAATTTATTTAGTATATATTGTGTTTCTGTCTCGTTCTAGTGCTGGTGGGGATGTTGGTTTAGTTGATTTTATAAGTATTGTGTTTCTGACAGGTGTTTTACTTGTTTTTGTAGTGTCAATAGTGAGTGTTTTTACAGCTTTTTTGTCATATAAAAAAGGAGTTGACCCGGATGATATGGTGGCGCCTGTTGTTACAACTATTGGGGATGTGATGGGGATATTGTTTTTGTTTTTATTAATTCAGATTGTGTTAGGAGTTTAATTGCTTATTTATCTAATATTTTTGTTTTATTGGTATAAGAGCTGGTTTTTTGAAGGGGGTAAAATTGTGTGGTTGGTTTTTTTGTCAATTTGAAAAAAAAGAGATTGTCAACTTAAAACCCTCTAATAGGTGAAATTAACAGAAGAAAACATATCGCAAAAAATGCTTAAGTTGACAATCTCGTTGTTCTTCCGATAGTTATTTATCTCTGGTTTTTATTCAGAATCTACAACAATGGGTAACTGTTTAATCAAATTTGTCTCTACGAGTCTTTACTATCTAACGAGTTTAGTTTTTTTACATAGTATTTATACCTAAAATATGTTTTATGGGGAGTAAAAAAAGATATGAAAGAGAAGAAACATCATAGCATTTTTGGTATTTTACAGAGAGCTCCTAAGGATAAATGGAAAAAAGAGGAGTTCAGTGAACTTGAATATGAACCAGTATCTGTTAAGGATTTATTAACAGAGATGAAAGATATATCAGAGCTTATTATAGATCTCGCGTACTCTGCAGTTCTTTTTAATAATGAGGAGATCGCAGAGGAAGTCAAGTTTTTAGAGGTTCGTATGGATAAGTTGAACTATGATATACGTATGATGGCTATGCTGGCTGCTCGTACAAAAGAGGATGCTGAACAACTTGCTGGTATTCTCCAAGTTGCTGAAGCAGCTGAGAGTATTTCTAATGCCGCTGGTGATATTGTGAAAATGTTGGAGGGTAAAACTAGGCCTATTCTTTCAAGGATTTTTCAGAAAGCTGATGAAAAACTCTTCCGTGTTCAGGTTTCATCTACGTCTAAAGCATGTAATCAGAGGATAGGTGATTTAAAAGTTGAATCTGAAACCGGTATGCGTATTATAGCTGTGAGACGTGGTGATTATTGGATTTATAACCCACGGTCGGATACGACTATTACGGCTGATGATTGGCTCATCGTTAGAGGTACTGAAGAAGGATATGAGGATCTCAGTAAATTTTTGAAAGGAAAGTTGAAGGTGTTGGAATGAAAAAAGATAAAGCTGAGAGTCTTGTGTTTGAAATTAAGGATAAATCTGAGCTTATGATAGATCTCGCCTATTCGTCTTTAATTTATGATAATAGAATTATTGCCGAGGAAGTGTATGATCTTGAGAATCTTATTGATGAATTGTATCAGGATCTTCAGAGGGAGACTTTGGAGGAGGTCAAGAATAGAAAACTTTTGGTTGATGATGCTTTGACTTTGATGAAGTTAGCTCAAGCTGGTGAACAGATTGCTGATGCTGCTCAGGAGATTGCTGATGTGGTTCTTCGTGATGTAGAGCTTCATCCTGTGTTGAAGGATAGTATACGTGAATCAGATATTGTTTTTACACGTGTTCAGGTGGATGAAAAATCTATATTATGCGGTAAGACTCTTGGTGAGTTGAAACTCGCGAGTGAAACAGGTATGATGGTCATAGCTATGCGACATGGAAATCGTTGGCTTTATGGTCCAACTGGGAAGACTAGAATTGATCCAGGTGATGTTTTGTTTGCTAGGGGGCCAGAGGATGGAGAAAAACATCTTATAGAGTTAGCCCGGGGTGAGACTAGGGAGATATAAATATTTCAATTTTTTTAGAGAGATTATCCATTAAAATAGTTAATCTAAGTTGATAACCGCATGTTTCTTTTAATAAAAAATATTATATAATTAGAATGTTTTTAGAAATTGACGTAACTGTGTAAAAAAAGAATAGTGTAGTGTATATAAAAACTAGAAAAAATTGTGAAATGGAATTTTTTTTATGAGAAAAAAGTTGGTTTTGTTTATAATTGTAATGGTAACCATTGTGAACTTGATATCAGGGGTTTTTATTTTTTTAAATATCCAGTTTATGAAAATACCAGGGGTATCTACTAAGGTTGATATTGTAAAAGTGGGTTCAGATGAGGGTGTTGCAGAGGTATCTTTTACTGTTTTTAACTCGAATGGTTTTGATGTAGTTGTAGAGAATGTCAAGGTGGTTATGAGAACCTCTAATGGTACACGGGTTGGTTATATGGAAATCAATGGTGGTGTTATACCATCATGGGGTCATAGGGTTTTTAATGGGTCTTTTGTCGTTGATTTTCATGGGTGTAACCCTCGGTTTTTGAATACTAGGATAACGGGTGATGTTGGTGTAAATATTGGTTTTATAAGGAAAACTATGCCTTTGTCTGTAACTGTTGTCTCTATACTAGGGGATGCTGAAAATATTTTTACTTCACCAGTTTTGAAAGTAGATGTTGATTTTAGTGAGATAACGCAGAAAGGGGTTAATGTAACTTTGATGGTTGATGCATATAATCCTAACATGTTTGATATTGTAGTGAGTAGTACTTTGGTGGAGATACGGAATGAAACAGGAGGTGTTGTAGGTGATTTAAGATTACCTGGTTTTTGTTTATCAGCAAAAGAAACAACATGGGTGAATGGTAGTGGTATGATCTCTATTGAGGCGTTGAATGCTGAGGTTCTCACGATGAACATGAGTACTGTAGTATCTGCAATAATCGCTGGTTTCAATGAATCCCTGTCGTTCTATGTTGAGACAAGGGTTGAAACTCCTGATTTAGAAACACTGTTGTCTTCTAAGTTTCCAACTGAGGCTATAATTAGAGGAGATTATAGATTCTCCTTAAGAGGTTTTGTAGATGAGATAACTATTGATGTTTATAATCCAAATAATATTGAACTCATGGCTAAGGATGTCACTGTTTTAATCGCTCGGAGTGACCATAATAAAAGATGCGTTATTGCAACATGTGATATAGCTGATAGTATAATTAAAGCAAATACTACTACAACACTCAAAGGAGAAGTAGTTATACCATATAGAAAATTGCTTATCCCGCCATTGGATGGTAGATTTATACCTGATTGGCTTGAAGTAACAGTTAGAGCAAATGTTACAATACAAGGTCTTAATAAATACATATGGGTAGGTGTAACAGGATGTCAAGATATACGTTTATGGACACTGGATTAAAAAAGTTGTTAAGTTGTTAATGACTCTTATTTATAGTATGTAAAAAAACAGTTTCATTTAAAAAAACTTTTTGAATCTTTACCTTCTATAACCCGTGCTCCCAGCTCATCAACACTACAGACAAAAACTTTACCAAAAGATGAAAGAACTCTATAAAGTTTTTCTGTTTCACCCATGGCGAATATGGAGTTACCAAGCATGCACATACTAGCTTTACCATACTGGTTCGCAGCTTCAATAGCTTCAAGTACCTGTTTGTCTGCTAAATCAGTTTTTTCTGTAAAAACCTGTGAAAGCTTGAACAAGTTTTCTACAGATGGCTTCTCAAGTATTTTCTTTGTACAATATTTACCATAATCAATTATTTTACCAATTCTAGAGGAATCAGATAACACTTTTTTTGTGTCAACTTTTTTACCCACTATACATAACACGATATCAAATTTACCAGGTATGTGTTCGATAACACCCCATGGTGGTAGACCCGCGGTTTTCCGTATTTCAATACCACCAAAACAACTAGCGATTACATCCCCTAAACCAGTTTTTAGTTGAACCTCAGCATAATGAGATGCACGCATAGCATCATTCTTTGAAACACCAAGTAGTTTCGCAAGAGCATATGTAGCGCTAAGAGCACCAGCAGCGCTCATACCGAAACCTTGACTCATTGGGAGGTCAAATCTTGTTTTCACAACAATATGAAATGGTTTTTCACCTAGTAAATATTTAAGAGCTAACTTCGTAACGAGGGCGTTAGATTTTTTATTGTTGAAATAGACTTCTATGTTTTGTTGCGTAGAATTTTCAATGTAAACCCTAGAAATTGCTCCAAGTGTAATGTTAATCCCTGCACCGCGTGAACCAGTACGAGTTAAATCCTCATCATGATAAACAGGTTCAAAAAAACCAGATATATGACCTGGTGCAAATGCAACAGCGTTCATATTCTCACTATATTCTCAAATGGTTTAACTTTTTTAGCAACGACATCTAAAATATGATTAGCTAGTATTTCTTTTTTATCTTTTTTATGATCGATTTCTCCTTTTTTATCATATATCCAGATTTCGTTTTCATCCCTTGTGAAACCAGAAATCGTGTTTCCAACGACGAAATCGAGTTTATTTTTTCTAAGTAGTTCCATAGCTTTTTCTTTCAGGTTTTCTTTTTTTTCTTCAACCTTGAAACCAACTAACACTGATTTTGGCACCTGTTTCCGCAAGTATGTAATGATTTTAGGAGCTGGTGACATTTTTATAACAAAGTTTTCTATACCTGATGGAATTTTGCCTTTATGTTTCTCAGGGATGTAGTCTGAGACAGCTGCAGCTAAAATAACTACATCAAATTTTTTTAGGTTTTTTGTTTTTAAAAGTTTTAATAAATCTTTTACTGATTCAAAAACTGTTGTTTTAATATATTTTGGGATATCCATTTTGATAAAACCATGCCATAGTTCAACATCTGCACCACGATAAAAGGCGTTAACTGCTAAAGAAACAGCGGTTTTACCAGAGCTACGGTTGGTGACTATTCTCACGTCATCAATGGATTCTACTGTAGCGCCACCAATTACTAGTATTTTTTTACCCTTGAAATCTTGTCTCCCTATTTCACGTATTACATTTGAGACTATTTCATCAACCTCTGGCATCTTTGCCTTATTTCTCTCAATAAAAGGTGAAATAAATTTTATACCTATTTGTTTACATTTTTCAATGTTTTGTTGAACTATTTTGTGGTCATACATTGAAAGATGCATAGCTGGTACGATTAGTATAGGTATTCCTGTTCCAATTGCTGTTGTTGCGAATGTTGTAACAGATGTGTCATCGATGCCGTGGGCAATCTTAGAGATAGTGTTACTAGTGCAAGGGCAGATCAGTAGGAGATCCACTGGTTTTTTTACACGACCACAAAAAAATACGTGTTCAGCTGCACCTGTAAGTTCAACCACAGGTTTATTACCAGTGGCGAAATATAATGCATCTGGGTGAATGATTTTAGTAGCTGAAGGAGTCATAACTGGGTAAACCTCCGCACCATGTCTTATAAGTTCACGAGCGAGTTTCACTGTTTCAACAGCAGCGATACTACCAGTGACACCTAAAACAATACGTTTTTTAGAAAGATGGTTACTTTTAACACCTTGTATCTCTTTAGATGGATGCATCATTAAACCCATAAAAAAAATTTTTTTGTTATCTTACAACGAGTACAGATACACTTGCATGTCTCACTACTTTATCAGTAACGCTACCTAGGAGAAACCTTCCTTCTTTACCATAACCCTTGTAACCAAGAACAATTATATCAGCCTCTATTTTCTTAGCTGTGATAAGTATTTCATCAGCAGGGTCACCATCTTCAACCATGATATTTACCTTAGCGACATTGTTTTCAATTTCTTTAACAATTTCAGATAACGACTCTTTAGCCTTTTCTTTGAAACTACCTGATTTAACAATACTACTCAGATCAATTGTTGGGAGTAGCATTTTAGTAAAAGATGACTCGGCTAACTCAGCAGGTACAACCGTGAGTAATGTTATTTCATCTTCTTTGTTAGCACATTTCAAAACCATGTCAACTGCTTTTTTTGAAGCTTCAGATCCATCATAGGCGACAAGCATTTTTTTCATGATAACACACAAACCACTATATATAGAACCGTTCTAAAAACATTTCGTAATTTTATCTACATAAATAAGAGATGAAATCAGATAGAGGCATACCTTCATCCCATTTCATAATAAAGTTACCATTTTTACTTCTTCTAAGTTTAGGTAACCGTTTATGTAAAACACTAGTTCTACCTTCTAAACCTTCTAAATCAAGTGTGAAAACACGCCAAGAGTCACCATGCGTACCTTTACTGCGGAACGCATAAACTGGTAAAGTTTTTGTTTTTTCACATATTCTTTTCATAGTCTCAGCCTGCCTCTGCAGTTTACCCGCCATGCTACTGAAATGAAGAACACTATTGTTACTTGTTTTTACTTCTGTTAAAAAAGAAATATCACCACGTGTAGCAACAAGATCAACACCAAGAGAACCAGCTGCTCTTATAACAGCAAAAGGTTTACTAGTGATTTTAAAATAGTTACTCTTTTCTAAAGCTGAACAAGTTTTTGTAATTTTAGAAAGGATTTTAACCTCACCTTCAAGGATGCCTTTGAGTTCTCTTTCATACTGACTAGCGTTCATAAAGACAAAATGTAAAATACAGCGAAAGGTATTAATGTTTGGGCATAATTTATTTATCTACAAACAAAATTTGAAACAACAAACTATCATTTCACCTCCACCATTAAACTTTGGGGGGTATTAAAAAAATATGACTCGAGAGGTAATCGTTAAAGAAGCAATGAAAACAAAACTAGCGATTGTGAAACCTACAACGACAGTGTTAGAAGCAGCTAAACTAATGAAAAAAAGAAAACTAGGGAACGTATTAGTTGTAGAAAAAAAACAACCAATAGGTATCTTAACAGAAAGCGACATACTTAAAAAAGTAGTAGCAGAAGGAAAAAACGCAGAAGATGTAAAAGTTAAAGATGTAATGAGTACACCTGTTATAATCATCGACCCATATTGTACTTTAGAAGACGCTATGAAAATAATGGGTAAATGCAACGTCAGAAGACTACCAGTTATTGAAAACAATGAGTTAATAGGAATAATAACACAAAAGGATATATCACGTATCTCACCAATACTGCATGAGATATCACGTGAATGGTATGATATCACAACTAGAGATGAAACCTATTTCAAACAACAAGTTTTTTCAGGTAAATGTGAAGATTGCGGTACACTCTCAACAAACCTAAAAAATGTTGATGGACGATTACTATGTGAAGACTGTATAGATGCATTAAAATATGAATAAAACATTTTTCCTATAAAATTTTAATGATTTAAACTTGTGTGGGGATGTATATAAAAATGAAAGTATCAGATATTATGACAAAGGATGTTATTTTTGTTGACAAAGATGTAAACCTTAGATATGTTTTGAAACTTATGAAAAAACATAGTATAACAAAAATACCTGTTGTAGAGGATAAAAAACTAGCGGGAGTTATAACAGATAACATGATCGCTGTTAAACTAGGGTCGATTCGTAAAAAAGGTATACCCGCGTCAAAACTTCATGCATCATCTGTTACTGATAAAGTTTTTGAAACAGTTTCACCAGATGCAGATGTTAAAACAATTCTTAAAAAAGTTGGTGAACCCGGTCCTACGATGTTAAACGTCGTAGAGGATGAAAAGCTAGTAGGTGTTGTTACCAAAGCAGATTTATTACCACTAGTTAACAGTGATAAAGAACTCCGGGAGATCATGAGTAAAAAACTCATAACCGTGGCGCCAGATGATAGAGTTATACATGCACGTAGGAGGATGATTGATGAAAACATTGCACGTTTACCTGTTGTTAATAATGGTACTCTCGTGGGTATTATCTCCGATACTGAGATAGCATTTGCATTAGCAGACGTGAAAAGAATTTTTTCTATTGGACGGCAGAAACATAGATTAGAAGAACTCCTGGTAGGTAGCGTGATGAGAACGCCAGTGATTTGGACTACACCTAGTATGACTATATCGGAAGGAGCTAAGATTATGATTAAAAACAATATAGGTTTTCTTCCTCTTATAGAAAATGACAGCCTTGTAGGTGTGGTTACACGAACTGATTTACTAAAAACAATTTCTACTTGAAAGATTTTAAGTAACCCCTACCTTATATCTTTTTTTTGTAACATGAGTTATTATATCCCATCTGATGAACAAGTTGAGAAGAGTTTGATTAAGGTTTTGAAAAAAAATAGGACTATACCTTCACAGAACAAGTTAAAAGATTTAGTAACAAAAGAGTTAACTACTAAAAAAAGAAAAACAGGTTTAACAGGTTATAGACTTCGTAAAATCGCGTTGAATAGTGGTCTTGTAAAGTTAGAGATCCATACTCGTGAGGGTGATCCAAAAAGGATAATGAATAAATGTCCAGTATGTGATAGCACTCTGAAACGTGTGAAAAACCTTACAATATGGGGTGGAGAAGTCACAATAGAGTTTAGATGTACACATTGTGGTTATTGGACCGGTAAGAAAAAAAGGATACCTACGAGATATGTTTTTCATTTTAAGAAAACATGAAAAAAACTTTAGGGATAATTTTTTTTGTTTTTATAGGTAATTTATTAAACAAGTAAATTTTTATATAAAGTATTATATATTTGTTGTTAATGGGAAAACTATGGTGTATCTTATTAATTTCTCTCTTAGTTTCAACTGTTTTACTTAATGTAAACCTGGTACAAGGAAGAGATAACGATATAGAGTTTTATGGATCTAATACCTATAAGGCGGGATACCGTTATAATGTTCAAGGTTGGATTTATTTACATATAGAAGGAGAACCCTATGATAGAGGATATCAGCATGGGTATTTACTTGCTGATGAGATTGTTGATATGATTTATAGATGGGGTACAGTTGTTCATACGTTTTCAGTGATTAAAAGACTCCCTTTTAAACCAGGTTCTGATAAATATGAGGAGATATCACGTCTTTGGTGGGGTTTTTGTAAAACTAGGACTATGAAAATGTTTTGGGATGGTTACCCTGAGGAGTACAAAGAAGAGATACAGGGTATAGCTGATGGTGTTAAAGATAGAGGCGGTATGGTATATGGAGCGGTTGTTACAAAGGAGGATATTCTAGCTTTGAATGAGATGTATGAGTTTATCCTTAGTTTAACGTCTCCATTGAAACGTGTGCATCCTTTGAGATCGTTTTTTCATATGTTAAAGGAGAGATTTACTGTTTTATCCTCTAGTGACGAGGAGGAGTTTATTAAAGAAGCAGAGATGCTATCGCCACCTGATCACTGTAGTGCTTTTATCGCTACTGGTGACGCGACTGTTGACGGGCGTATAGTTGCGTCGCAGTCAAACTTTTATGCGGGTTCAGCAACAACTTCATGGTTTTCAAATCTTATTACTCAAAGATGGAATGTAGTAATAGATGTTAAACCTGCTAAAGGGTATCGTATTATTATGACGAGTTTTCCTGGTTCAATCTGGAGTGGTGAAGATTATTATCAGAATGAACAGGGTATTATCCTTATGGAGACATCTATTAATCAAGGTCCATGGACAAGTAAAGGTGTCTCTGTTGTAGTTCGCGCTAGAGAAGCTGTTCAATATAGCGATAGCATTGACGATGTTGTTCATTCTTTAGTAAAGGATAATAATGGTTTAATGCCTAATCAATGGCTTGTTGGTGATACTAAAACTGGTGAAATAGCATCGTTAGAGTTAACGTTATTTAATCACCCTGTGGAACGTACATTTAATGGTGTATATTATGGTTACAATCTACCGCGTAACCCTAGGGTGAATCTCGAACTATTTGGGTTGAAAGGTTATATTTTTAATTTACTCCCTACTAATGTTCAACTTAAGTTAGTCAAATCTCATGGTGTTTTAAGGAAAGAAAAATTTGAGGAATTAGATGAGTTGTTTTATGGGAAAATTGATGTTGAAATTGGTAAACAAATTATGTCCACGTATCCTATTAATATTAAATCATCTGATTGTAAAATAACTGATTCAGAGTTGATGAAAAAACTTGGTCTATGGGTGTTTATGGGGACTCCTGGTGGTAGAAGAGATAAACCATCTGAAGAAAAAGTTGAATGGTTAACTGATACACCTTCTTGCGGCTGGGTTCAACTGTATCCTGTTTCATCTAAAGTTTGTTATCATGCACCTAGTGGTAAAGAAAACAATAATGTTATGGAGAAAAAAACCTGTTGTGTTATATGGGAGTTTAAAACAAAAAATGGTGAGTTTGGAAATGAGGTTTACTCTTCACCTACTCTATATAATAAAACCTTGTTTTTTAGTTCATGGAATGGAGAAGTATACGCGGTTAATTCAAACAATGGACGAGAGTTATGGAGAAAAAAAATAGGTTGGAGTACTAGATCGTCACCTTTTGTAGTTGACAATAGGGTTTTCATTGGTTCAAGTGATGGTTTATATGCGTTAACATCTGTAGATGGTGATATTGTTTGGAGAAACGAGAACATAGGTGTTGTTTCGTCTAAACCATTTGTCTCAGAAGGGGTTGTATATTGTGGTTCACTTGATGGAAAAATCTATGCATTGAATATGCTGAATGGGGAGATGTTATGGAGTTATACTACAGATGATAGTATATATTCTTCTCCGGTTGTAGTAGGGGATGCTGTGTATTTTGGTTCAAATGATGGAAGGCTTTATGCACTAAATAAAAACAATGGTGAAATAATCTGGTTCCACCAGACAGAAGATAGTATTATCTCATCACCCGTAGTATATAAAGATTTTATAATTTTTGGATCATGGGATGGTAATCTCTATGCGTTAAACCAGATAGATGGGGAGTTGAAATGGAATTTCACCACGGGATGGGGAGTGGTTTCAACCCCTACGATATGGATGGATACTGTGTATTTTGGATCATTGGATAATAATTTATATGCGATAAACGCGGATAATGGAACACTTAAATGGTTTTTCACCTGTAAAGCAGGTATACAATCCTCCCCAAAGGTTTACGGTGGTGTTGTATTCTTCGGATGCGATGACGGTAGGGTATATGCTTTAAACGCGTTAACAGGTGAACTTGTTTGGAGTATCGCCCCAAGTTACAAGATAGAAGGAGTTTATAACTATGTTACTACTCCTTTTGTTTCATCCCCTACTGTGTTTGATGGAAAGGTTTTCATTGGTTCAATAGATGGGAAACTATACACGTTTGACGCAGGGGCTAAGGAACCCTGGATGAAATCATTAAAAACTGTAGAGATCCCTGTTGAAACCATGTTTTTCATATTGTTCTCATTATTATTAGTTGTAACCATAACAGCTGTATATCTTATATGGAGTAAAAGGAGGATGCAATGAGTACTATACTCCTGGGTTTCATAGTGTATTTAATAATCCTTGTAGTTATTGGTTTATGGACCTCCAGGTTTAATAAATCCCTTGATGATTTTTTAATAGCAGGTAGAAGACTTAGTACATGGCCTGTTGCTATTAGCGCAGAAGCCTCAGATATGAGTGGATGGCTAGTGATGGGGTTACCTGGTAGAGGGTTCATGTATGGTGTTAGTGCATTCTGGACTGCGATATCATGCTCGCTTGGGACGTTGTTCAACTGGAGTGTTATAGCAAAACGACTCCGTAGATTCACAGAGGAACTACACTCGTTGACAATACCTGACTACCTAGAGGATAGATTCAAAGACGATACTCATTTAATTAGAGCGGTTTCAACAATCATTATAACAATTTTCATGGTAGCATATGTATCAGTTCAACTAGTTGCAAGTGGAAAAATATTAAGTGAAACATTCAACTGGGATTACCATACTGCGTTAATCCTTGGTTTCGCTATTATAACTTTTTATACGTTAATGGGTGGTTTTTTCGCAGTTGCATGGACAGATGTCTTCCAAGGGATGCTAATTATAGGTATACTAGTCTTACTACCAATAGCTGGGATCATTAAAATAGGTGGATTCAACACTATTTTAACAAAAATAGGAGAAATAAACATCAACACACTCTCCCCAAGTTTTGGACACACAGGTTTATTTTTCATACTATTCGCCTTCGCAAGTATGGCATGGTTTTTTGGATACCCTGGTCAACCACATATACTTGCTAGATACATGGCTATAAAAGAAGAAAAAAAACTTTGGAACACTACAGCCATTGGTATGACATGGGTTATAATCAGTCTATGGGGTGCGGTTTTAATCGGTATCATAGGCTTGGCGTTGTTCAAAGAACTACCTGATCCAGAGAAAGTAATGCCACTATTAGCTACAACCATACTACCTGAATGGGCTGCAGGAATAGTAATAGCTGCTATAACCGCTGCAATCATGTCAACAGCAGATTCACAGTTACTCGTAGCTACTTCTTCAATGGTAGAAGACGTGTATCATAAACTATTAAACCCTCATGCGGAACAAAAAAAACTAGTAACATATAGTAGAGTCACAGTTTTATTACTCTCTGTAGCAGCATTCCTACTAGCTTTACAAGGTGGAGTGGTTTACTTTTTAGTCGCCTTTGCATGGGGTGGACTAGCAGCATCATTTGGACCACTTATTATACTCTCACTATGGTGGAAACGTACAACAAAATGGGGAGCAATCGCTGGTATGCTCACTGGTACAGTCTCTGTCATCATCTGGGATAAACTAGGTGTCGCATCTGCACTATCGTATTCACTACCATCTGAACTAATTATCCCAGGGATGCTACCAGCTTTTTTTATCTCACTATTCTCCATCATCATAGTTAGCCTATTAACCACACCTCCAGAAACAAAACAGTTATTCAAAGAAATAAAAACATAATTGAAACTGAAAAAAAATTGTAGAGTTTTTTTATAAAATATAATATCTAAACTATATAAATAGAAGCATAAATATTTTAAACTAATTAACATAACGTAATATAAATATAACTAAATATGATATTATATAGTAT
>Ga0180301_10000715_pt1 | contig 25857 bp, 29 predicted proteins | sample GuaBasSediGuay16_FD_121797 | JGI IMG/M metagenome (GOLD analysis project Ga0180301, IMG submission 121797) | Subseafloor sediment microbial communities from Guaymas Basin, Gulf of California, Mexico - Guay16, Core 4569-2, 12-15 cm | ecosystem: Environmental > Aquatic > Marine > Hydrothermal... | reverse complement strand
GAAAAGAGATGGATACATAGTTGTAGAACCGCCGCCATACAGGATTGACGTTCTTGGATGGATAGATGTCGTTGAAGATATTGCCATGGCTATAGGCTATGAGGTTATTGGTGAAGCAGGTACGGTGCTTCCACCATCATATCATACAGGAAGAATGCATCCAATAGAATTTCTTAGCCGTAGACTAAGATTGCTTATGGTAGGCATGGGCTTTGTCGAAGTAGCTAATTATATGATGAGCAATCCATGGATTCAAAACAAAGTTTTCAATGACGATAAGCCCTTGATTAAAGTATCTAACCCTAAAATGGAAAAATATACTTGTTTAAGGAGATGGCTAACACCAGGACTCCTAGAATTTGTTAAGGCTAATCAGGAGAAGGTTAAGGAGATTAATATCTTTGAAATAGGTGATGTAGCAATATATGATCCAAGTATTGAGACTGGTGCTAGAATTGAGAGAAGACTTGGATACGCTATATCTCATGAGAAAGCTACACTTACAGATTCTCTTGCCGTATTGCGTACTCTAAGTGAAACACTTGGATTAAAGTTGTTATTTATGGAAAAGAATATACATGGCCTTTTACCGGAAAGAACTGCTTCCATAATAATTGGCAATGTAGAAATAGGATTTACAGGCGAGATACATCCTAGGACACTTACCGATCTAGGTATTGAAAAACCAGTTGTAGTTGCTGAAATTATAATTAACAAGCTTTTAAAACTATTTAGTAAATAAGATTAGGGTTTCCCGGAGGCTAGTGACAATATTTTATCTGGTGTAGTAACAGTTATTGATGCTACCCTTCTTCTACCATATAATCTTAGACTACGTATATATACAAGATAATCTGGATGAGTAAGACTTACTTGTCTATCTATCTTTTCAGCAATAATCCTAATAGCATCAAGACTATGAGCTGGAGCCCTGGTTTCTTTCCAATATAGTCTTCCACGTAAAGTAATACGGAAACTCTTATCGCTTGGGATTTTCTCTTCAGCAAGGATTCTCGCCTCTTCAGCAACATCTTCTACATAAGCATTTGTAACAATATCTACAGGTATTATACGATAAACCATTCTTAGTTCACTAACGTATTCACGAAGCCTATCAACAACATCATATGGATCACTACATTTAAACAATAATACAGCAGGCCCTGTATCAACAAGAACTAATTCAGGAATAATCTCTCTAAGAATACTAAGTACGTATCTATAATTGTCTGGTCCAGGTTCATGTGTTATGATTAAGTTAAATTCTCTAGCCAATACATATACACCAATCATTAAAACAATATGTATAGATAATATATTTATAGATAGATTATGTTATTTCTACCCGTAATATATTTCTCCTAAAACCAATAGCTTATTATTTAGGGTAATAGGGTTGTTTGCCCGGTATGCTGCAATAGTTAAGAATTTACGCGGTGTTGTCTATATAGAGGAACTAAACGATTATTCATGGAAGGTAATTAAATGGCTTATTCAGAGATTCAAGTATAGAGATCTAGGTCTCCCACCAAGTATTGTTAATAGATTCGGAAATCTATTAAAAGACTATCTTAATGGTAATCCGTTTCGTGAACTTGTGTATCCTATACATAATTTATCCGGGATCATTAATTTATTTCAAGGAGTTTTACCCTATGAATTAATTGAATCAATAATATTCTCATCCCTATATATTTCACCACTTCTAGTTATCGGGAATAAAGTTCATGATCTTATCCATAGCATAGGGATAGATCATGTTTACACTAATAAGACGATAGATGTAAAGGATTGGAAGCTTCATTTGAGAATAGCTGATTATACAATACTTGATATGTATGAAGAATGTGTTATGGAAAATATTGAAGCACTAAAATGTTTTAGATTAGGGAATACTGATTGTGTAAAGAAGATCATTGGAGAGCGATGTAATAGAGTAAGGAATGATAAGAAAAGATATTGGAGAATAATAAGCAATAAAGGAAGACTCTTTCTTACATATATAGATCCACTTAATATTCTTCTCAATATTAATCTAGTCAATAGAGACATTGAATTAGAAGAGGACTATGCTGCAGGGTTAGCTATTATACCTGCTGTGCACTTATTAATAACGTAAATTAATGATCTTATGGTTAATCCGTATTTTAATCATATGATGCTACTTATTATATTTAAGACCAAATCTGTTCCAAGACTGTCATATTAGCTAATTGATTTTATTAGCTATTTCTTTATATATAGTTAAATATAATTATCTCAGTTCAATATTTCATTTAGAAATTTATTAGATACAAACATAAATTTTATTACTATTCAGGTTCATTATATAAGTATAGGGTTCACAGGTTTAAACTTAACTATAAGCCTTTATTAAATATATAGATGTGATTGATGGTAACGGTCATGAAGAGCCGTGTAAATGAACAAATAGTTTCTATCGTGATCATAGTAATAATTGTTGTTGCTCTCCTTACAATATTCTACTGCAATATACGTCATTGCTTAGAAAAAAAGATCTGTGAAATTATTTAATGTTCTTATAGGCCCTAGTATAAATATGCTAGATCCTGGCAAGGTGATTACTTCTACTGCTGCTATTAGACAAACCATTTTAGACGATAACATAATATGCGATGATGGATCATTATCGGAGCTTAGAAAAGATAATGTCATTTATATTTATCTTTGCAAGTTGGATAAAATAGAAATAAATTATGAAGTTGAAGTTCATGGAAAACATGGATATAAATCGACTAAGAATATTGCACCTATAGGGATAGCATTTTCTGAATCGGGTAACTATACTGTTACATTCTTTAGTGAAGATTATGTTAAAATATATAGTAATGTTTTTAGTTTTGAAACAGTCATTCCTGAGCCTGCTAAACAGGGTTTAATTAAAGCGTTTGAAGACCAAGATGATATATTATCTTATTCTAAATATCCCATATATTTACTTTAAAGCTCGATATAGAGAAGGAATAGGCAATGCCTCTCTGATCATCCGGGTCGTATTTAATGTAAATGGTAGGAATTTAACAGATCCATTAATAATGGAATATTATCTAAACTCTGATACTGAAGCCTTCCTATCTCTTCTAGAATCACCAAAATCAAGGAGTTTTATAGAAGAAAAATCGGAGGCTCTAGTCCCACTTCTAGATATTGATGGAGGAAAAAGAATTGAACTTAAATACTATATAGATGTGTTTGTTAAAAGCTACGGCAAATACCAGTTAGAATTAATCATTGGATATCCAGGAATTAGACTAGTAGAGCTACAGTAAACCCAGGAATTGGTACTGCTGTAAATTCTCTATAAAGTCTATGTCTATCTTCATACATAGTAACCATCTTTAAAGCTAAGTTTATTATCTCTATAAATACTATTTCTTTTCCACGACGCCGTTTTAGTGGTGCCTATGATGGCACGGATCGTTATGAATAGAATCAGTGAGAAAGTACCAAGAAGGCTAATAGCATTTGGTGTTATAGATTCTATTACATTAAGTCTATTATGGGTTATTTATGCACCATTTCTTAAAAGTTTAGGTTATAGTGGTTTTGAATATGGATTATTAGGCTCTATAATGAGCCTTTCGGGCCTTTTAGCAACCCTACTTATTGGCTGGCAATTGGATCGGATGAAAGTAGTTAAATTATTTACTTATATACTGCTTATAGATTCATTATCAATACTTCTCATCGCCACTGGAGTTAAAGAGTTAATTATGCTTCAAAGCTTTATATATGGTTTTACAGATCAGATATTCCATATATCATATAATGTCCTACTTAGTAGAATTAGCAAGGAAAGGGATTATCACTATACGTACTCTTATTTGTTTGGTATGAGAAGCTTGGGAAGAGCCATTGGTGCATATATGGGTTGGATACCTGGACTACTAGCTTTTTACTTAAATATACCCATACATGGTCTCTATAGATGGGTTATAGTTACAATAGCTCTTACAAGGCTCCCGCTAATACCTATTATAGGAGGCGTCAAAGAACCAGATATTGCTCCAAGGGTAGAGAAACCAGATATTAAAGAAATAAATATTCCATGGAGGACAATAGGGAAGTTTGTTATAGTTGGAGCTTTAATAGGTTTTGGAGCATCCATAAGTATTCATAACATTAGTTACTACTTTGTTCTTAAATATAATGTTGAGAGCGGAGAACTAGGCTCAATATATGGTAGTATAGATCTTTTTATGGCAATATTATCATTTATATTACCCGATCTCGCTCAAAGAATGGGTGGTTCACTTAGACTTTATTTACTTCTTACATCCTCAAGTATACCATTACTTATAAGTATCACTTTTATAAATAACTATTTATTTGCATCATCAGTATATGTTATAAGAAGTATCTTAATGAATGTAGCAAATCCATTATATACTGCTTTCCAAATGAAAATTATTCCACCAATGTATAGAGGTAGAGCAGCTGCAATATTCAATATATCATGGATGCTTCCAATAGGAATCGGTCGCGGTCTAGGCGGCTACTTACTTGATATTGATCTAGAACTACCTTTAAGATTAACAGCTGTAATATATGTTTTTTCTCTAGTAATTCTGTCCATATTCTTTAAAGAATATATAGTAAAGGGAGAAATGAAGAGAAAATAGACCTAGTTTTTAGTAATTAATATACTTCTTTACCAATTCTACAAATATACTTCTTCTCTTAAACATCTCCATTGTCTCCTCTCTAATAATCTTATACGATTCCTCATCATTCTTATTCAATGTTTCTTTATAGAAATTGTATAGTCTACCTTGCCATAGATAAAATAATGATTCTAACATCTTTTTCTTTAAATTAAGTCTAGACTCTTGAATAAAGTGCTTTAGACTATAATATATTATTTCAAACCATAGATCCCGCCTTATTCCTAGATCAGCTGTTTCCCTTCTATAAAGCTTTACAAGTATTTCTTCTGGAAATATTTTTGATATATTAGTCTATTTTGATGAAGGCCCTCCATTAACTTTAGTTTAGCGTTTTCTATGGAAATTTTTTATAGGTAATGGATTAGTTGCTAATGGCCTTGGCCTATCTATTAGTGAAGGCTTTTTGATCGTATACCTTTCTATATTTGTCCATTTTCCACTATATTCTATTAATGATGAATATAGGCTTCCCGTCACTTCAATAAACATTCCCTTTAATTTCTTAGCAGGACCCTTTGCTTCATGAATTTTTGTCTTTAAATATGCTTCACATATTTGCATATCGTGGGCTAATGCCGTATGAGTAAGAAAAATATCTACACCGAAGAATAAAGACCATGGATTATTACTCCATAGTTAACTCTCAGCCATTATTTTAATTAAATTATGATTTAATCCAAAGTCTCCTCCTATTGGTTGATTAATATCTATACCATATGCCATTACCGTTAATGGTCTAGCCATGAAATTCGTTATAGTTGCGTCATATTTATGCCTGTAATAATATGGTGTTACAAAGCCGCACCGTCTAGTACCTTCAACCATAAGCGCTATCCATTCAGGAGTAATACTCCTGAGATCACTGTCTAAAAATACAAGAGACTCTGCAATACCATATTTTGCCACTAAATCTATTATTAGTTTCATAGCCCCTCCTTTGCCCTTGGACACAGTGTTTGGAATTATTGTTATAGGTAATTGTTTATTCTTTCTATATGCATTAACTGTACAACTGTATTATCAGTAGATAATCCATCACAAATGATTATGGAAGATTTTATTCCCTCATAGTATTTTAGAAGGCCTTGAATAACATTATGTAATACATATGTTATTGTATGTTCAACATTTCTTGACGGAGTCCCTATAACTATATATGAATCTTTAATAGCATCGATTACCTTTTCAATCGGGTCGTACCTAGCATTTATTGTACGCATTTACTGCACCATATTATTTTTTAGGTTCAATTACTATGGCTTCATACTCCTTTAAAACTGGTAATTTAAATAAAAGTTTATTATTTTCTATGGTATAGTCTAAATATTCGTTTCTTAATGGTAAGAATACATTATATCTAGTACTATCTATTATTTTAAGGGTTATATCAATATTATTTATTGGAATGACCTGTTTAGGTGGATGTACAGATTCAGAAGAACTATATGGGGGTAAAGGTTGTCTAATCTTGCCAATACCTATGGATTGAATTCTTTGATTATATGTATGGTTTAATAGATGTAGTATTATTCTATCTCCTTGTCTGTAGATCTCAAGCGCTATTGTTTCGGGAGCATTAATCTCGATAGGTAGGTCTCCGCCCAAATATTTGATGCTATTAATAATAAGTTTCATGTATTCAGGTAAGCCTGTTCTCCAATAATGTCTACCGATCTGGCCCGCGAAGTAAATGGATCTACCGTTTCCATATTTATTGACCACTATTGATGGCTTATCTAGTTTTGAAATAAATGGAGGTGGAGACCTACCAAGTGTGTATTCATAACCCCATATACCACCTGCTAGTCCGATATATGCTATCTCATCTCCAGATATTGTTCGGACAAGCGCTTGTCTACCGAGCGTTGGTGTTGCACGTGTTCTTTGGAATTCGTAGCTCATGTCACCCCATAAGATAATGTCTTTACCGATATTCTTGAGGATGGGATGATCCTTTTTATCGAGGACGACATAGCTCCATGCTTGCCTAAGCACACCTACAAGTTCTATACCTAGGACATCTTTTAATGAGAATTCATGCATTCTGATACAATTACCATTTCGTGTTGATGCAAGATATGTAGCTATAATAGAGCCTCCATTTTCAACATATTTCTTCAAAGTATTAACGGCTTCACTAGATAGACATACAGTATTTGCAAGGATTATTACATGGTACTTCGATAGCTTATCTAGATCAACTAAGTCTCTTTCAGCAATAAATTGAACAGGTACATGATTATGTACTAATGCATAATAGAATCCCCGTACTTCATCAACATATCTCTCCGGATGCCCCCTACCATAATGATCTCTTGTAGTATTAGAGACTACTATCCCAGCATAATGTATCGGCTCTGTATTGAAGAGATACTCTTCAAGTATTTTATGCTCTCTAAAAACTTCTGCGGCTGCATTAAGTAAACCAGGATCCTGTCTATAAGATATGGAGAATACTAATAACCAGGGAGAGCCTCCTGCAATTATAGCCTCTCTTAATCCCTGTCTAATGGCTAGTGGAGTTGTTGAAGCTGCTGTACGATATAGATGGAAATAATTACGAGAAGCCCATACGGGCTTGTCTCCAAGCATTGCACGCGTTAGCTTGATCATCTCAGTAATGAATCCAGGAGGCTGGTGATCTGCTTCGCTACATTCAGCAAAAACAACATCTACATAATCACGTGCCATTTCAACAATACGATTTGTACGTCCAGCCCAGCCTCCTGGATGACTATTGTACATGAATAACATATGCGGTGCCTTGCTTTTAACGAGATCATGGAGTTGCATTATCCTTTCAACAACTACCTTGTATCTCCAGTCCCAAAGAATTCTCCATCTGCTATCACTCCATTTAGGTTCTTTAGGCATTTCATAACCATATTCCTCCATAAACCTTCTTTTACACCAAATACAATAACAGGCACGTTCAATATCTGGTTGATATCGGAAACTGTCGAGAAATATACCGTCAGGATCAAGATCTATGGCTTCGTCGACCTCTTTCTTAATATGCTCTATGAATGGAGAATTAATACATAATTGCGGCCATTCAGGCTCATAACCAGTTACTCCATATGGTACGTGTTCAAGTAATATAATTTCCCCATTACGATTTACTTGGGCCCAATCACTATGCATTCTATAGATATACTGATTAGCCGTATGACCCACCATAAGTACGACTCTAATGCCCTTCTCCTTACCTGCCTTTATAGCCTCTCTAACAAGATCCCCTATCATCTTTGGATGTTCAGGACCAATACTAGTTTTTCGATAATAAGTTCTTCCCCAAGGATCTCTTGCAAAGATTACCAGTACATTTGCTCCTATTCTCTCTGCATAATCAATAAGCTCCTTTCCATTAATACTTGATACATATACACCATATCTATCTTCTATATTAAACTGTAAAACTCTAACTGGTTTTTTCCACCACTCCATAATTCTTTATTCCTCATATACGCTTTTCTAATTATTTAGCGAATTGAGGTCTTATTTAAATATACATATCATGTTTGACAATACATTTATAATTAAAATCTCATTATTTCAACACTAACCATTTCAATAAAGGTGGACTAAGCAAAACCACTTAATAGTTACTATTAAAAACTATTTAATAGAATTTAAATTCTGGTGTATAATAGCACTTAGGAGAAGAGATACCTTGTCTAAACGATTAATTATATCATTTCCTGCCCATCCATTTATGTTTTGGATATACCTATTTATAACCATACCCTTATTTCTATTGGCTCAAGAAGTTCTTACCAAAACATTTATTAATTTAGGTTTTAGCAGAAATATCGCATTATTTATAGCTGGCAATTTATTTTTCCTAAGCCTGATTTTAAGCATATTTAACTTAAAAGTTAAAGAAATTGGGACAAGAACTTATAGAGTTGTCTTTGAAAAACAATATATTAGTTTTTATGGTTTTCCATTTCCGGTAATTATGCCTAGATTTGTTGAGAACAAGATCGTTATAGCATTAAATATAGGGGGATGTATTATCCCTATAATAATGAGTTCAATTTTACTGATAGGGCTTAGAATGTATCCTGCTACATATATAGCTGTTGCATCTGGAATTCTAGTAACATGTGTTGTAACATATTATTCTTCAAGAGCTATACCAGGATTAGGAATAGCTGTTCCAAGCTTGATCCCACCACTAATAGCTTCATTAAGTGCTATAATACTTGTCCGTGAAATATGGCTTGCAATACCTGTTGCATATGTATCTGGTTCATTGGGTAGTCTTATAGGGGCTGATGTTCTTAGACTCAAAAAGGATCTCTATAAATTTGTAAACATATATGGGCCTGCGCTACTCTCCATAGGCGGTGCAGGTACATTTGATGGAATATATTTGTCAGGAATATTAGCTGTACTACTAGTTTATATAACACTTTAACATTAAACACTATATAGAAGGGCTATGATGATAGTCCCGATCACTGCAGAACCCTCTATGGTTTTATGAAGATGCGGTGGCTGCCTGAGCCACTGTGGATGAAGATGGATGTCACGGGTCTGATCTATGATGACCGGGCTATTGGCTGACAATGAATTGTTTTAGGGTGCTACGTGTGTCTAAATACATTGTGAGCTTAAGAGGATGTAGTGGTAATAGTTTAGATGGATTATATGGTTTTATACTCGGTATATACATGGGAGGATGTAGCCTAAGCAATGGCAATGATATATCCATAAAGATAATTTGTAGTAGAGAATTTATAACTGAACCAGGTCCTAGGAAATTATTTGTTCACAATGGATGGGCATATAGGTGCGTGGGCCATCATATTCTTTATGGAGTGGAATCTGATCTTAAGAATATAGTCAATGTATTTATTAGAGCTACAGGCTATAATGAGGGATTTATACTTAATCTCCCAATTGGAGAAGACAAGTACCTAACTGGACTAATTTCTGGAAATGAGTTAATAGAAGTACATTTTCACCATAAAAAAATATGGAGAGGAGTATTTGGAGGATTAATTGGTTGCTTACTATGTAGTGAAGAGGATTTAACAAAGATCTTTAATATAGTTATTGATTACTTAGATAATGCTATCTATTCGGACGATCCTCTATATTATTTTAGAAAGTATAGTAGCGAGGCAATAGAGTATGAACGACATTTAAAATACATAAATAGATTTTTAAGATATTCTGGCACGTATCTACTAAAGATCATAAAAGGACTAGCTATATTGGCCAGTAAACCCAGACATAGCAATAGAATTATTTCAACTAAATTAGTTAAAACACCATTGAATATAGTGGCCATAGGCCCTCATGAACTAGTTGGTAAGGATATTATTAGGAAATACCTCTTGTCCCATGAAGGCGCATTATTATATATAGATTCAAAACTGATGTCAGAAATTATCGATACACTAAGAGCTATGGGTTTAAGAGTTATATGCTTAAACGATGGTACAATTATATGGTCTTATAGTATGAAAAAACTTATACTTTCACTAGAGAAAGTATTTACTAGGTGATGAAGGCGCCCTATAAAGAGTCCTTTAGCTAATGGGCCATGACGATCGACAACCGGATCTGATTACTTTCTAATCCTTTTAATAAATTCTATAACTTTTTCCAATGTTATTGGATGTATTCCATGCTCGATGTAGCATGCATCCTTATCAGCTATATCGTCCGGCACACCTAAGAGTATAAGGAACTCCTTTATGATTTCATGGCGTTTATATATTTTCTCAGCCAATCTCTTTCCTTTATCGGTTAGCCTAGCTCTAGATCCAGGCTTATAGCTTACCAAGCCTTCATTATCTAATCTCTTTAGATATTCAATGACACTACTCGGCCTTACACCAAGTCTATCTGCTATGTCTTTGATTCTAATCCGTCCATATTGTTTCTCAAGAACATACATTACTTCTAAATAATCCTCAGCTGTCTTACTTAGTTCATGAACAGTCTTTTCCTTCTTTTCACGCCTAGGAGAAATGGAAATATACATTAAAGACACCTAAACTAATTATCCTTATGCTCATGAGACTTAATATTTTCATGCCCATGCTCTATCGGTACTTCAGCTTGAGGTATAAGCTCTATTTTTAGTTCCTCTGGTATCTCCTCCCCCTTTAGTTTATAGGCAGCTCTCTTAAGAATCTTTACCAATACATCAGGAGGTACATAGCCATCTATACGTTCAATATTGCTTATGATTATTGCTGGTACATAGAATATTCCATATTTATCGGCTTCTCCAGGAAACTCCATAGCCTCTATTGTTTCAATTAACACATTATTATTAGCAAGGCCTACTTGATTTAATGCATCAACAACTAATGGGCAATAAGGACATTCCGGCGTTACAAAAATTTTAACATGTAACTGAATATCTATATTCTTTATCTCATCAAGGAACTGTCTAGGAATCTTTAATTCGCCTGTAGCTATATATTGATGGATGTAAATAAATGGAGGGAACTCTTGTGATAATGGTAACCCATAGTATCTGATATTGTATGCTGGAGCCTCAAATATCCATGCTGGAGCATATCTAGGCTTAAACTTCTCTGCTTCATCACTTCCTTTTTCTATGATCTTAATCTCAAGTTTACCTTCAGATACCTCCATTAGAGCTTTAGCCAATTTTACTGCGTCTTTACAAGTTTCACACTTTACATTGGCAGGAGCTATGATCAAATAATCGGTTACTTTACGTGGAAACTTTGAAAACATCTGTTTAAGGGCCTCAATTGTTTCTTTGTCAAATATTTTAGGCATATATGCTACCCCGCATCATATATCTTAGATTAGCCTACCCTATTACCCCTTAATAAAACATATCATAATATATCAATCATAGTACAAATAATACTAGGCAATGTTTATTAGTAATTTTGAGAGAATTACTTTCAGCAGGGCTCTTCTTCTTTTTTCTAAATAGGAGTTTCTGCAATAATTCACATAGTGAGGACACTTGAGTAGATTTACAAAGGTCTTTATAATACTGTTTTTAGTAACAGTATTTATAATGTATCTAATGTTCTCGGGATACATAACAATGCCAATAAATGTTAATAGATACTTTCCTATAACTAATAAAACAACTTCCTTCCAAGAAACAATTACTGAAGAAACAACGTCTTTTATGATAACAAATTCAAATATTACTGAGGAGGAAGCGAGTAATGAAAATAGTACAAGTTTCTACAATATACTCATTCGTTTTAAGGACTATGATATATCAAATAGTAGATACTAGACTCGGAAACCAATGTATAAGAATAGGTTTTCATAGACTAAACCGAAGCTATAATGGAATAATTTATATTATTATATTTATTGAGGACTATACACAAATGTATTATAAGATTACTGATCTTATTCTTGGAATAGATAAAGATGATGACCTAGTTTATGCGAGTGGAGTGGTAGAAGGCATTAAAATCAATAATAGTAGTGAAGGCATGGAATACGCTGTATCGTACTTGATCGATTTTAAATCCATGTTGACAAACATTGTAAGCGATGATATAGAGGCCGTAGTTAATGAATTATTAATAAATGATAGAGAACATAGTCTTGTGTATAGTGAAAGGACCCTATTTAACATTAATGGCATGACATATAATGCATATACTATAATGTTAAGGCCCATAAATCAAAGTATTAATGAGATCAATACTACTATAACCTTAGCTGAGCTTATACCGAATACTTGGTTCCTAGTATACCTAAAGACTACACATGAAGATGTATCAGTCCATGAATATATGATCCAAGAATATAGATTAGTAGAGTTAAAAATTTAAAGTATATTAAATAATAATGTCTTTTTTAAATATTACATAATATTCTACTTGAATTAGACAACACACGTTAGATTTAATTTCCTCAAGAACTAAATTATCTCTTAAAATTAATGTACTATAGCCAGTAGAGGTGCTACAAATTGTTTAGCCTTCTCGAAACACCAAGGAACCTCGTTAAAGCTGCCCTTGGCAAAGTAAAAGCAGATCTTATTATTAAAAAGACCAATGTAGTTAATGTAGTAACAACTGAAATCCTTGGGAACTGGGATATTGTTATTTACGATGGATATATCGTGCGTATGGGAAGAATAAACGATCTAGATAAGTATGTCGGCAATAGGACTATCATTATCAATGGAGAGAAATACTATTGTATTCCAGGGTTTATTGAATCTCATGTACATATTGAATCAAGCATGTTGAATGTTCGCGAATTCGGTAAATTGGCAGCAATTCATGGAGTGACTTCGATTATAGCAGATCCGCATGAAATGGGAAATGTACTTGGCATAGATGGTATAAAGTTTTTCATAGAGGAAAGCCGTTATAGTCCCGTAAGATTTTATTTTGAAGTACCAAGTTGTGTACCAGCTGTTGATCCTAGCCTTGGACTTGATAGTGGCGGTAAGATCATTGATGCTGGTCAAGTAGCTATGCTTATGCAAGATCCAGGTATTATTGGTCTTGGAGAAGTCATGGATTTCATTAGTGTATTGAATGCCAAGACAGAAGTATTTGTAAAAATAGCATCAGCTAAATTACTTGGAAAAGTAATTGACGGACATGCCCCAATGCTCAGTGGAGAAAAACTTGATGCATATCTCGTAGCAGGAATATCAAGCGATCATGAGTCTACTAGAGCAGAGGAAGCTCTTGAAAAACTTCGTAAAGGTATGTATATTTTTATGAGAGAAGGTAGTGCTTGGAAAGATCTTGAGGCATTAGCTGTACTTATTACAAGATACAGTATCGATACTCGAAGGATAGCAATAGCTGCTGATGATATTAGTGTAGAAGATCTTGTTGAAAAGGGTTATCTAGACTATATAGTTAATAAAGCTATAAGTCTTGGGATAGATCCAATAAAAGCCATACAAATGGTTACAATAAATCCGGCTGAACACCTTAGACTAGATGATCGTATAGGTGTTATTGCTCCTGGCAGATATGCGGACATAATTTTATCACCTAGCATTGAAAGAATAAGTGTAAAATCAACAATTATAAATGGCAAAATAGTTTATAAAGATGGAGAATGGCTATACAAGGAGCCTGGTATATACAATTATCCGGAAAAAGTGAGGAAAACATTAAATATTAAAAGAATTCCAGAGCCTTACGAACTTTTGTTAGAGGCACCAATTAAACATGGTTCTGTCGTTGTCAATGTTATTGAAGCTATACCAGGAAGTGCGTTAACTAGATGGGTTAAGGAAGAATTGAAAGTAGATAAGGGATATATAAAATGTGATCTAGATAGAGACATCATCTATATTGCTGTCCTAGATAGACATCATGGCAGCGGTAATATAGGTAGAGGATTTGTCAAGGGCCTACGATTAAAGAAAGGAGCAATAGCACAGACTATAGCACATGACACACACAATTTAATTGTGGCAGGTACAAATACTAATGATATGATCAAAGCCGTAGAGGCTGTAGTCAAGGCAGGGGGTGGAATAGCTTTAGCTATAGATAATGAAGTAAGAGCGTTAATAGAGCTACCTATAGCAGGTCTCGTAAGTGATAAAGACTACATGACAGTATATGATCAATTAAAATATATGGAAGAAGTAATAAGAGATTATGGAGTCAATTTTAATAATATACATATGACCCTTGGACTTATTGCCCTACCTGTTATACCAGAACTAAGGATAACCGATAAAGGACTTGTAGATGTAGTTAATGGAAGAATTATTGAACCTATAGTAAAGATCATTTAATTTCCTTATTAATTTATTTAATAAGGAAAGTATTAGCTAAAAATATTATTTGCCTTAATGGCTGATATAATTATATAAAGACAAAGGGCATTCATTTAAAGGGATTAAAGGTAATTAATGGTATTTAGAAAACGGCTTTTAGAGAAGTAACGTATGGGGACTTAGGAGAATATAGACTTGTGATCGAAGCTATTTATGAGGAGAGTTAGCGATTGGTAGAAAATCTCTTGAGATATCTAGAATAGAAATACTATTTTCTTCTTTTATCTAATATAAAAGATCTAGAATCGACACTAAGTATTTATTATAAATTGTCCATTAAATGCTTAGAAAGTAGATTTTTCATAGGGCGATAATATGGATCTTATGATCCGTAATGCTAAGTTATTGGTAAATGGAGACTTTATAGAGGCAAGCATAGTTATTAATAACTCATGTATTCAAGCCATTATCAAAGATTCGGAAAGATATATTCATCAAGTGGATAAAGTGGTCGATGCTAAGGGTTTACCAGTTATACCGGGAGGTATAGATATTCATGCACATATATACGATCCTGATTACACTCATCATGAGGATTGGAAAACTGGGAGTTTAGCAGCTGCCTTTGGAGGTTTAACCACTATATATGATATGCCTCTTAGAATGTTTGTAGATAGTGTTGATAAGCTTAAATTGAAGATTGAAGCTGGTTTGCGTGATAGCTATGTTAATTTCGGTATTCATGCTGGTATGATGAGAGGTGACAACTTAGCTTCAATACCTGATCTATCTAAGGAGGGTGTAGTAGGTTATAAGGTATTTACTCTTGGCAGAGAATGGATGGCAAGCGACCAAGATATCATAAGGATCATGGAGTTGGTAAGGGATCATAATGGAGTAGTTATGGTACATGCAGAGGATCATGCTTTAGTAGAGCATGGATTACAACTTGTTGAGGGAAGAAACGATCCATTGGCACATCATGAAGCCCGTAGTGATTTTGCTGAAGCACTTGCAATAGCTAAGGTAGGCTATTATGCCTCATATACATTATCTCATGTGCATATAGTTCATTTAACATCTATGCTTGGAGTATATATGGTTGAGCATCTATGGTTAATGGGTACAATGATTACTGCCGAGACATGCCCACAGTACCTATACTTTACAAGAGATGATGTGAATAAGTGGGGTAATTATCTAAAGATCGCTCCATCCCTTAAGACGAGAATTGATGTTGAAGCTTTATGGGATGCGGTTGCCCGTGGAGTAGTCGATGCTATAACAAGCGACCACGCACCAGCTCCAAGGGAGGAAAAAGAGACTGATGTATGGAGCGCTTGGGGAGGCATACCTGTTATTGAACTTATCGTGCCGTTTATGTACACATTCGGTGTAAAGCAGGGCAGAATAGACTTTAATAGATTTATTGAAGTAACATCAACTAATCCTGCTCGAATAATGAGGCTCTATCCTAGAAAAGGAGTTATTGCTGTGGGAAGTGATGCGGATCTTGTAGTACTTGACACTAATTTATGTAAAAAAGTAAAGGCGGATCAATTGCATCAAAAAGTTGATTGGACACCTTTTGAAGACATTGAAATGTATGGATGGGCCAGACATGTCATTATTAATGGAGAAATCGTTATTGAAGATATGGAGTTAGTAGGTAAACCGGGCATTGGACACTATGTTGGAGAATACTTTAAGAATAAAGAGACATAATTTATTTTCTAATCCACTTTATTTTAAACAGTTCCTGAGCCTTCTCAAGATCTTCTGGTCTATCGATATCATATAATACTCCAGGATCGCTTGTATGATGATATACTATTTTATCTCTAAATCTATTGAGAAATCCCTTAAGGCCTCTTGTTTCTTCACTGATCTCTAGGACATACCTTATTAATCCTCTTGATATAATTAATGGATGTCCTCCTTTAACTCCATACTTAGGAATAACTATGAACTCCTTGTTGAAGCGATATAGATCTACTGCTTTACGTACTAATTCATCTATTGTGCGTACTTTAATAAATGGCACATCACCGGGATGGATTACAACTATATCTGTGTATTTAATTACTGATCTAACACCTGCTTTAACACTATAGCTCATACCAGCCATATAATGTGGATTAAGCACAAATTTAATAGATGGATCATTTATTGAATTCATAATTCTAAGTTTGTCGTGTCCTACTACAACAATTATTTCACTAATATAGTCTATGGCTTTAAATTTCTCAATAATATACTTTATTAGAGTTAGCTCCTTATGATTTACTATAATTTTCTGAATAAGCTTACCAGCTGGAAATCTTTTGGATATTCCTGCAGCTAGTATAATGGAACTTATAATCACCATTTATACACCGCATTTGTTTATTTTCTAAAGTTACATTAATATTCCACTACTATAATAGATTTGTTAACAACTCTAGCTTTAGAGGATGTCTTTCTTGTCTAATAAAGAATTGTTATTCGGTATAGATGAAATAGATCAAGTGTTCATAGGTAAATTGCCGTAGAGTAGTACAATAATTGTAGCTTGAGAACCAGGTAGTGGAAAACTTCCTTCGCCGCTAGAGTTGCATATGAGAATATGGTTAAATATGGTTCTAAAGTTTTATATATAAACTTTAATGAAGATCTTGGGAGATTCTTAAATAATATGGTTATACTTGGCATGAATTTTCAAGAATTCATTGATAAAGGATTATTTTAAGTATATAAGCGTACCATTAATAGCATCTCATGACTTAACGGGCCTATTTACAGAACTCTATCTAAGAAACCTTACTGAATTAAATCCTGACTGGATAATTATTGATAGTATTACACCTTTACTAAGTCTATTAGATGATTCATCTATTCGCGTCTTCTTTAAAAACGCTATATACAAGGATTTCCCTGGATTAAGGATGAATAGGCTATTGTTAACGGAAATACCCTTTGGCTCGGAGTATGTATCATTAAAAGGTATAGAATTTGTTGCAGATGATTTGTTCATACTTAAGATGAATGTTGTAAACAGATTCGTACATAGGATCATAGAGATATGTAAAACTCGTAGAGCTTCGACATGCACTAATGAGATCCCGTTCTCAATCATTAAAGATGAAGGAATTAAATTCCTTCCAACTCCAATCATGGATAAGATCTCGCCCGTAAGTAGAGACGAAATTTATTATTCTGGATATGATGCTATTGATGCTAATTTAGAGGGCCTACCAAAGGGTACACAAGTACTTATATTATATCTGGCAGGATATCTCGTTGATCCAGTGATATATTATTTTGCTACAATATATTATAAAACACAGATTACACACATTATTTATATCATATTCACTTCCTCCAAGTATTATAAGGAAGGGATTTATGAATGCTCTAAAGGTTATTGGGTATGAGGATCCATTTGGAAAATAATTTAGTCCATATAGAAGCTATTAATCCATCGTCCATAGGTATCATAGATATACTCGTCTATGAGCTTAAAGTTCTTGAGAAGTATAAACCAGAACTTCTAATACTTCATGACCTTAGAAACGTGTATGATCTACATGGCTGGGAATCTATTGCAAGATATACTTATGAATGCTCTCTAATATATAGGCAAAGAGGTATAACTACTTTTAGACAAGTTGCACAGATATCTCGAAACTAATATCATCCAGCCATGGAATATAGTGATGTAGTTTTAAGGGTGAGGCCTAAAATTGAAACGGGTATACCATATACGTACTTAAAACAGTTGAAAAAGGTACTCCAGGCGGGTAATAACATGTTCGGATCTAAAGAAGTGCTTTAGTAATCTCCGCATAATGAAAAGCAATATATTGAGGCGATAAAGAATATGCAAGGCTATAAGAGAATTAATAGAAAAGAAATAGATAGGATCTTGAAGCATATAAATACTGTAATGCCTGGCTTCAGCTATTTTATAGAGCAATTTACAAAGATCAATTATAATAAGTCTTTTTGGTGGGATGTACTTAGTAAGGATTTTATAGAGGCATATAGAATTTTACTAGAATACTATTCTTATCGGGAAGAAGAAGTACATTTTGTTCTTTATGAGATCCTTAGACCTCTTTTAAATAATAATATTAGGTTAATTAGCGAGATTTTGAATAGTCTTAAAAATAGAGATTATAGAAGAGCCATTGAAATAATTAAGAATACTACAAGATTGTACATTTAAAATTACTATAAGTAATAGTATAATTCTTATGTTTTAGGCTAATGTGATCCTATACTTTATTAGGGGATCAACACATTTTAAAGAATAGAATAGTTAGTGGGGATACAATTTAATGACAGAGAAAACTTTAACAGAAAAAGTTATTGAGTTTCTCTATAACAATCCAGGTGCTTCTATAAAAGATGTAGCTCAAGGACTAGGTATAAGCCTCAATTTAGCTCGTGCCATTTTGTATAGGCTTAAATCTAAAGGTATCGCCGGTAAAAGTGCATATGGATATGTATTAACTGATATGGGTGAATCTATTGCTAAGAAGATAATAACTAAATTTAGTGGAGAAGCAGAGGCTAGAGAAAAGGAACATATTGATAAGGAAGCCATAGAGACACATAGAGAATTTAAAGCAGAAGAAACCCCCGTTAAGGAAGCTTATGGAGATTTAACTGAGATTGAGAATAAATTGAGAAACCTAGAAGAAAAGATCGCTAGTTTGGATAGATTATTATCTAACTTAAAGAAAGAATTAAGAAATTTAAGAATGGCATTAGATGAGGCTAAAAAGTCAGGTATAAAGAGGAAAAGAAGAATTGATCGTTTGCCTAAACCAATAATGTCGTTCATGGATGCCAGAGACCTATTGGGTGATAGTCTCCATAGTTTAATATATAGTGGAAAAGTAATTGTAGTTGGATCATTGGTTGTCGATTCAGACTATTATAATGATTTTATAAGCAGGTTTCCTATAAGTAGAAAGGAAGCAGAAAAATTAAGCGATCAGGAAAAGCTTTTGCTTGAACAATTAAAGAATGAAGGAAAGATCTATTTATATGCTGGTAAAGAGTATCGTTTAGTCTAATAGTCAATTACATATACTTCTCCGAATTTACCAAGAACTATTTTCTCACCAACTTTGTTGTCTACGGGAATTATTCTTAAACCCATATATCTACCCTTGGATCTACCGAGTGCTAAAGAGTCTCTTATATAACCAATCAATTTACTTCTATCATTAGGTACTACAATCATATCTGGGCCTGATACACATACGCTTGAAAATCTAAGGAAATCTTTAGCAGATATTTTACCTTCCAAACCGTATTTTAACAATAACTTATCTTCAGCATATGGTAACATAACCTCATTGTATCCTTGCATCAATTTACTCATGGACATGAACTCCTTTAATATATTGTTAAGAAGATATATTCCATGTAGAAAACCTGGTTTATCCGGCGAATAACCAGTTATAGATTCAATAAGTTCTGCAACACTGTCCTCCATCCATGGACTAATGCTATAGTCAACGAAATATCTAGTATTAAATCCATCAAATATAGCTAGGAAATCCTTTTCAATACTTATAAGGCTCTTTTTAATTCCTCTAAGCCCTCTCTTAATAAAAATTTGTTCTAAGTACTTTGGATAAAGCAATGCTATACCTATTCCTTCACCATATAGGCTAGTTGATAATGGATAATATGGTGATTCGAGAGGAGTTCCTGTCAAGCTTAATGCTATTCTAGTAGCATTTATGGGATCATGAGATGATGCCTTTATAAAAATGTCAGCTGCCTTAATAGCATCAGGTTCTTTTCCCCATATGAGACAGAGGTATATGCCTTGAGATACAATATCTATTATTCTATCAATATTTGCTTCCTCTAGAAATAAGCAACCAGTACTTACTAGGTAATTTCTTGGAATAACATCTGATAATATATCTGGCAACCTAGAATATATAGTGATCGGAGGAATAGGTAAGGAGATCCTCTTTGTCCACACACCATATCCATTTGATTTTAATAGATCACTTGCTTCCTCTACCATGTTGACAGTATTCTCAAAAGCCTTCTTCAAACCATTCCTACTCCAGTCAATGTCGGTCTTTGTAAACCCAGTAATACACCTAATGATAGGCTTAATCAGATGCTTATCATTAACCATAATATCTCTCCCCAATATAATGATTTATCAAATGAAATATAAACAAGTTTCTCATTAAGTATCGTTCTAGACTATAATAAGGTATTAGAATATTATAATATATAGATGTGAATATGCAGGATACTGTGATTTCGAATACTGAGAAAATATTGAGTTATATAGCTTCATTAAGTAATGATCTAAGAAACTTATGTAGTCCTGGAATAGCCATAGTTGAGGACTTTCTTATTGAAATATATAGCTTCAGTAAATACTATCTGATACAATAGAATTAGTTGTAGATAGAGAATGCATAGATCATTTAAAAGATATCATTAGAAGGGACTACAGTATATCGACACTCAAAGGCTATAGACTTATAAGTATGGATGTATTTATTTATAAATCTATTAAAAATGGATTATTAAAGGAGGTAATGTTTTGATAAAGACATTAAGTAGTTTATCTTATCTCAATTGATGCATCCAATTTAAATCTATTTAGTAATTCCTTCTTCAATTCTTTAATTATTTGCTTAACTTCATTTATTGTATAACGATCTGATACCGACACAACTATATCTCCATGCATTAGATTTGTATGTATTCTTCTAACTTTTATTTGTTCTACAATAAATCCTTTTGACTCAAGAAATCTTTTTATAGATTCTACATAGGATTTAGGGGGAGCTATGTCGCTTAAGCCGACTAGTAGATCTTTAGATATATCATATAATTCTATAAAGATGTATGCTGCAAGTACTAATGCACCTATGTAGTCTATAAGATAGCTAAATAATGCACCTGCTAAACTAGCTGCAATTACTACTATACTTTCAATTAATTCACTTACAGTAAAGACTGAATATGGACCAAAGAATTCACTTATTCTACGAGCTACTATAATAGCTAGTCCATAAAGTATAAGGCCTAATAAAGCGAAAATTGGAGCTCCAATACGGACTTCATATGGTTCAACAGTGTATAGCCTTGAAATAACTATGCCAGCGACAAAGGAATAAGCCATGACCGATGTAAGAGCTCCGCCAAATCCCAATTTATAATGACCATAGTGATGATCTAGGTCTGGGGGAAGAAGGCTCACTCTGTAATAGTATATAGTTGCAATTAAAGCTATAAAATTAGCAATACAAGTTAATGCATCAACATATAAAGCCCTAGATCCATAGATGATGCTTCCAATGATCTTAACTAAACCGCCTAAAAATGCCAATAGTAGTACTAGTGCTATCATGTATGCCTTCACATTATCTACCTATGTACTTCTATACTTCCTAATGATTACTTTAAAGTGGAATTTATAGTTAATTGTATCTCTAATACTATAATTGGTGATTAAAGAATTTGCATAGCAAGGATCTAGAGAAAATACTAGAGTATGAAATAGAATGTCCCACTTGTAGAATGAGGATGATGGTTGAGGAATACTTGTATGAAATGCCATTAGTTGGCAAAGTATTGATAGCCAGTGGAACATGTAATTACTGCGGATATAGATTTAGTGATGTAAGACTTGCAGAACCTCGTGAACCTCGCAAAATAGTATATAATGTTGAAAAACCAGGTGATGAAAATGCACTTGTTATTAGAGCCAGCACCGCATCAATTAAAATACCAGAGCTAGGTGTAGAAATAACCCCAGGCCCTGCATCTAGAGGCTATATAACTACAATTGAAGGCATTATACTGGATGTTATTGAGAAAACCAAATTTTTATGCTCATCCCCGGATGCTCCTAAGAAAACATGTGATGAAAAAATTAAGGAATTAGAGGATGCTAGAAATGTTGCTAAACCATTTACTATCATAATTATTGATCCGGATGGAGTATCCGCTGTAATTTCTGACAGAGTTAAGATTATTCCTTTAAACTAATACATGCTTAATAAGCTGATTATGTTTCTTCAATAGAGATAGCTTGGACGGGACAGTTCTCCGCGGCATTCTTCACACATTCGTATAGTTCATCCGGTATTAAACCTATAGAGTAATCAGTTGTTTCCTCAATTTTATAATCACTTTTTATAGTATTCTTGCCCATTTCAGGATTGGGTTCAAACACTTTATCGCATATAGTCCATGCCAAACCGCATGCTATACATTTATTTAGATCTACTTTTACACGATAAGGCATGATCCTCCCTCTAAATGTTTTTACAGTTTTATTCTTACCTAGTATTTATATTATTATATACTATTATTATATGAATGGATATCCTCAGAACTGTCGGTGGATTTAATGAATGAAGAGGTAATAATCCTTATTGATTTAACGATAGTCTTGATATTTGCAAAGATCCTTGAAGAATTCGTTGCAAGATTTAAACAACCACCCTTACTCGGAGATTTATTAGCAGGAATTATTGTTGGTCCAACGATTTTGGGTATAATTCATGTACCAGCCAATGTAGCTGTTATAGGATGGCTCGGCATTGTTGTGTTGATCTTTCTTGCTGGCATGGAGGCGTCTATTGAAGAACTACGTGTTTACGGTATTGAAGCTATGGTTGTGGCTATTGGAGGTGTTATAACTACATTTACACTAGCTATAATCGTGGCTTCACTGTTTGGATATGGTTGGATTACAAGTTTATTTATAGCAGTAGTACTTGCGCCAACGAGCGTTAGTGTTACTGTAGCAACTTTAATGGAGCTCGGTATATTGCGTACAAAGATTGGTGAGATAATTGTTAGTGCTGCAGTTGCTGATGATATATATGCAATGATATTATACGCAATTGTTTCCTCGATAGCTACGTATGGAGTTCTACAGTTTGGATCTGTTTTACATATTGTTTTAGGACTTGCAATTATTCTTGGAGGATTTTATTTATTATATAGATATGGAGATATGTTTGTATCAAAATTTATTGTAAAAAGCCATGTAGGCGAGGCAGTATTAACACATGTATTAATTATAGGCATTGGTTTTGCAACAATATCTGCAATATTTGGTCTAGGACCCATCGTAGGTGCATACTTTGCAGGTATAGCACTTGCATCTATAGCACGTTCAAGAAATCTAAGACATCACTACATGTTCTTAGTAAGCTTTATAAGTCCATTCTTCTTTGTATATGCAGGTCTTCTACTAGATCCATGGAGCATAGTGTCAGCTATAGATCTTGAGAAAGCATTGTTTGTTGCTCTAAGTCTTGTTATAGCAGGTATAATAGGTAAGGTCTTAGGATGCGGTCTTGCAGCTCGTTTCTACGGATTAGATCTACGTTCCTCACTAACTATAGGTATAGGAATGATGCCGCGGGCCGGAGTTGATCTAGTTATAGCGGCAACTGGATTAACAATGGGTTTATTGCCTATGGAACTTTATCTTGGAGCACTACTATTGATATATATAACTAGCTTATCGACTCCGGTGTTATTGAAGATCATATCATCTAAATAATATCGTAGAAAATAGCTACATGTTGTCTCAAGCTATTATTATATACTCGGGCCTTCATATATGATTATGGGAGAGAGTATGGCGTACCCTGTTTTACCAAGAATACCTACATTGAGTGATATAGATGTTTATGATAAGAAGATATTGGTTAGGATAGATATTAATGTACCAATGGATCCAGATACTGGAGAGATAATGGACGATCGTAGAATTAGAGTACATGCAAAGACAATAAGAATTTTAGCTGAAAAGTATCGTGCAGCAGTTGTAGCTATGTCGCATCAAGGTAGACCAGGAGAACACGATTTTGTACCTTTAAATAAACATGCTGAATTGCTTAGTAAATACAGCGGCCTTGAAATAAAATTTGTAGAGGATGTAATGGGGCCTACTGCAAGAGAAGAAATTAAGAAGATATCGCCAGGTGAAGTAATATTACTTGATAACTTAAGATTTGTTTCTGAGGAGCTTCTAGAGGCTATTCCTGAAAGACAAGCTAATACATTTCTTGTACGAAGACTTGGGCCTTTATTTGACGCTTATGTAAATGATGCGTTTGCCACATCTCATAGAAGCCAACCTAGTCTTGTAGGTTTTCCACTAGTTTTACCTAGTGCTGCTGGACCTGTTTTTGAGAAAGAAGTTAATGCTTTAAGGAAAGTTTTTGATAAAATGGAGTCACCAAGAATATTTATATTAGGTGGTGCAAAGGTTCATGATCTCGTACGTGTTATAGAGCATCTTGTAACTAGCAAAATGGCTGATCGTATATTGACAACAGGTATTCTTGCACAGTTATTCCTAGTAGCTAAAGGTATCAATATAGGTATTGATAACCTACGATATCTCGAAGAGAAGGGCATTCTCACATTAATACCCAGAGTTAGACACGTACTATTCCGTGGCGCACCTATTGAGACACCTATAGATTTCGTAACATTAACGAGTGATGGAGAGATTAAAGAGGAGAGTATTGGAAAAGTTACGGATAGGATCATGGATCTTGGACCCAATACATTATCTATGTATAATGAATTCATTAAGGAAGCAAAGATCATTGTTATGAGAGGCCCTGCAGGAGTTATTGAAGATGATAGATTCCGTAAAGGTACAGAAGCACTCTTAAAATATGTCTTTAACAGTAACGCATTTATATTGATTGGCGGTGGACACCTAGCCTCCATGATTAGGGAAGAGGAAATAGATGAAAGTAAGGTACATATATCAACTGGTGGCAATGCATTATTGCTATTCCTTGCTGGAGAACCCTTGCCTGCATTAGAAGCACTTGCTATGTCTGCTAAGCTTTTCCTAGGCTGGTAAGTAATTGGTCAACTAATCCAATTCAATATTTATTCTCTATCTCTTGGGGGTGAATATTCCATGGCTGTAAGGGTCGGTATTAATGGATATGGTACTATTGGAAAGCGTATAGCTGATGCAGTTGCTAAAATGCCTGATATGGAGCTCGTAGGTGTTGCTAAGGTATCTCCAGATTATGGAGCAATTATTGCTAAGTCTAAAGGATACAGATTGTATACATTAAGTGATCGATTAGGAGTTTTTAGGGATAAAGGAATAGAAGTTGATGGTACTATTGAAGATCTGTTATCTAGCGTTGATGTGATCATAGACACTACACCCGGAGGTTATGGTATAAAGTATAAGGAGTTGTATCGTAAGTACGGTATTAAGATGATCTTCCAAGGTGGTGAGAAGCCGGAAGTTGCTGATGTGAGTTTTAATACATTATGTAATTATCGAGATGCTATTGGCAAGGAGAGTGTACGTGTTGTTAGCTGTAATACGACTGGATTGCTAAGACTGATATGTACGCTGAATCATTATTATCCTGTTGAGCGTGTGCGTGCGGTTATTGT
>Ga0180301_10000714_pt1 | contig 25858 bp, 24 predicted proteins | sample GuaBasSediGuay16_FD_121797 | JGI IMG/M metagenome (GOLD analysis project Ga0180301, IMG submission 121797) | Subseafloor sediment microbial communities from Guaymas Basin, Gulf of California, Mexico - Guay16, Core 4569-2, 12-15 cm | ecosystem: Environmental > Aquatic > Marine > Hydrothermal... | reverse complement strand
TTATGAGCATCACTTGATAGATAATACATTTTTTGGTAAATGGTATACCGTTAGGATAGATTGGATGCCCGGCATAGTTAATTTCTATGTAAATGGCAATAAGATTGGAGAATACGCAACTTCTTATAATAAACCTTTGCCTATTCGTATTTACAACGACCGTTCTTCTGAGTTTAAAGTAGACTATATAAAGTATTCACCCATTCCTGAACCCTCAACTTTTCTACTTTTATTAAGTGGTTTGTTGGGCCTTTTTGCTATAAGGCCTAAAATCCATAGAAAAGCATAATTTCTTTCAACCCTTATGTTACATATCAAGTAATGCTTAAAATGTAACATAAGGAAGGGGTAAGGGGTATGTGTTCTAGCAACAAGATTAAAATATGGCTTAAGATTAAGATATGGTTTTTATTGGTAATTAGCGGGGCGTTTTTTATAACAGGAGTTTACGCTGACGATAATGACGATATAAAGTTAGAGGCAGATTATATTCTTTCCTGTCAGTATACTTCAGATGCATCCTCCGATGCCTATGGAGCAATTAATAATGTATATGGAAAGCCCACGTGGGTTGTTCCGGGTGAGAACGCAGTGGCTATTATGGGATTGCTCCGTGCTTCGGAAGTTTTAGGAGATGATTTATACAGGCAAAAAGCCAATCTGGCGGCTGATTATTTGTTAAGAATGCAGGCATCTGATGGGGCATGGTATGACGAGTATGATTATGATAAGCCTGATAATCACCCGGATAAATCGTTGCGCCATACTGCTGAAGTTATGATTGCTTTTGATAAGTTAGGGTATAGGCCGGCAAGGTATGGTGCAATGAAGAAGGCAGCAGAATTTTTGCTTTCTTGTCAAAACTCCAACAATAAGAAGGGAAATGATGACGGCCTAGTTGGGGGAGGAAAGTATTGGTCAGAGGAGAATAGTTCCTATAAATACCATACGTGGCGGTGGACATCAGACAACGCATATGCTTACCAGGCACTTATGGCAGCAGCACGCTGGGCAGAAATTGCCGGGGACACTGCAGATGCACGTAAATATAAAACTGCTGCCAATAAGATAAAGAGCGGATTAGAGACTGTGTTACTTACTTCTTCAGGAGACCACTGGGTAAGAGTTGTAGATGAAAACGATGAAGTTGTTGGTAGTGAGGATAGAGGAGACTGGATAAGTTATGCGCCGGCTATGCTTGATGTGCCAGTAGAAGGGGTTAATGGAAATCGTGTAGGTCAATGGATTCATAATACCTTGCAGATAAATGATTCTAATTCTCCTTATTGTGGTGCTCTTGTATGGGATGATACACTGTATCCTGATAAAAAGTCGCCAGGTTATTCTTTTCAGGCAATGCTTGTTTGGCTTGATACAGGCCAGAATAACTATTCTCAGTATGCTTTGGAGTGGGCAGTAAATAGCGGTCTATGGCAGAGAACAACTGATGATAATCATATAAAAGGCGGATGGATTGATTGGGTTGATGATAATGGCAATACCCCGCTTTGGTGGGAGAGATTTATTGACACAAGCGCATACTTTATTATGGTAAAAACCGGTGGATATGATTTCTCACCCATTCCTGAACCTTCAACCTTGCTCATCTTTAGCAGTGGCCTTTTTCTTTTTGGTTTTAGTATCAGAAAAAGGAATAAAGATTAACAAAACAAAAGTTCTAAATTCGTTAATGGCAGTTTCCCCGCACAAAGTGTGGTTTTGTATTCTTGTTATTGGTATCTTCTTTATATGCAGTTCCGCTTATGCTTTGGTAACCATTGATTTTGATGATGTAAATTCACATACTAAGATAGATACATATTACAAGCACTTGGGAGTGATGTTTTTAACAGAGGGAGAGAGTGGTTATAGTGACGGCCATGCTTACGCACGCAGTAGTTCCCTTGCTAAATCCCCTTCTAATGTAATCGCTGGTTATAAATCAGGCTATACTTACTTGAATGATAAGCACAATTGGGGAGTAGCCCTTTTTGATGGTTTAACTGACAGAGTAAGTATTTGGGCTGAGCCCTATGGGAGTAAGACTCTTTTTGCCTGGATTAAGGCTTACGGCCCTTCAGGTTATCTGCTTGAGAAAGTTGTTCTTTTAGGTTCAGTGGGAGGGGAGGGAGAAGAGTTGAGTATTACTACAATTAGTCCTTCTATTGCAAAAGTAGAATTTAGCGGAAATGGCAAAAGAGTATGTTTTGATAATTTCTCTTTCAATGAACTTACCCCCATTATTCCTGAGCCAAAAACTTTATTGCTTATGATAAGTGGGATTATTGGTATGGTAGCCTTAAGAAGGCAATTTATTTAATCCCCCTTATGTTACACATCAAGCAATGCTTAAAATGTAACATAAGGATTAGGATTTTAGAATTCGGTATACATGTTGCCTACTTAACTTGAGTCTTTCTCCAATTTCTGTAATATTATAACCACGGCTTAATAGTTGTTTTATAAGATATTTTCTTGCAGATATCTGGTCAGGTTTATTTAGTCTTTTCTTTTCCCGCAATTCTTTTATTCTCGTTTCCAGTATTAATTCACTTGTTATATGATTGTAAGACTTCTTTCTCCGGAATATTTTCAATATATGAGAGTGGATATTCGTTTTGAATATGTCTACCGCTTTTGAGCTTTCCAGGACACTTTTTATATCTAACCCTGAGCCATATTTTAACAATCTTTTATATATCTTTTTAGCTTTAGCTATATCTTTTGATATAATCTTTAGAATAAACTTATAGTCTATGAATGTTTTACCTCGGAACTCTTCTGTATATAAAGATGAAGATGACCACCTGTAAGACGCAGGAAAATCGCAGAGGTTAGCTTTGACGGGATTAAGATGGATATATAAAGAAGCAATTAAAAGATACGATTCATCAAGGCATAAGCTTGCCCTGAATGCACCATAGAATACATGCCCTTTTCTTTCGTATTTCCTGTTGAAATACATAGCGTATCTTTCGCAGATGTTTTTTATTGCCGAAGAGGCATTGTCCTCTTGAAAGTTTATTAGTATATGAACATGATTTGGCATAAAGGCAAAGCATAGTATTTTAAGTTTGTGTTTCTTTGCTATTTCTTTAAGAAGATATAGAAAATATACGTAATCATTATCTTCTAAGAAAAGAAGCTCTTTCCCTGGGGCGCGCTGTATGATATGTGCTATGCTTCCTTTGGGGATAACTTTATTTCTTACGCTGAATATGCTTTTTATTTCTCCATTGTTTGTTAATCTTTTTATGCCCACTATGCTACTATTCTATCTTCTTTTTTGATTATGTAAATCCTTATGTTACATTTTAAGCATTGCTTGATATGTAACATAAGGAGGGGTTAGATGTGTTTGAATTTTCTTTCGTAGTCTAATTCCATCCCATAAGGGAAGTCTTGATAATGGTAGAGGATTACAGGTATCTCAGTTTCTACATATTTTAGGAGGGCATTTTTGAATTTGGTTTTTAAATTATCAGTAATAGTTACTCCTTTTTTTAATTGAATTTCTAGTTTCGCTTCATTGTTTTCTTTACTTAAACGGAAATACCCTGTGGTGCAGAAAGCGACTTCAAAATCTTCATATAGTCCTTGTTTAATCTCTTCGGGATAAATATGTATTCCTTTTGCCTCAAGAAATCTGCCTTTTCTTCCACCCACCCATACAAGAGGAAGTTTTAGCTCAGGTAGCATATTCTCGTTGTTGTGGTTTTCTAATACTTTTTGGAGTTTAGAATAAGAGATAGTTTCTCCTTTATCTTTTGAGTTATAACGCATAAGGGGAATCAGCATATAGGGGCTTAACATAGAGAATACAAGTTCTTTCTCTTTTGATTCTTCGGGTAGGGCCTCTAAGAAAGTACGGTGTGGATAATAGTGAAAAAGGATAGGACATACCTTGCAATCTTTTCCAAATAAATCTTCTCTCAAAGCTTCATTTCTCTGGGCCTCTCGGCGTATATTAATACTATGAGGAGATTCATGAAAAAGGTTCAGGTCAAGTTCAGCGATTCCCATAGTTGCTCCAATAAGCCTATCAAGGGAATTATCGAGGTCTAAATCAATAGCATAGGCAAGATAGGAGCGAAATGATTCTGAGAACCAATCCTCACCAGAAATAAGGCTTATGTTGAGTTTCTTCCAGTTTATATTTTGTTCGTTTCCTTCTTCGGCGAGTTTTTTTAAGAAATGAGGGTCACTTACAATAAGGGTTTGTTCAAACTTGGGAGAGAATTTTTTAATAATAGCCAGGGCCATATCACTTCTCACACTTGTTTCTGCAATCTTTAAGGAGGTATGGACTTTTACTCCCATAGGTATACAGTTAACCAGAAATGTTTTTTTCTTGCTTATATTAAATACATAATCCAAGGCAGTATCAATTGATTGAGAAATTCTTTTATAATTCTGGTGGGTATTTATTCCATATGAATATACTCCTGAAAATCCTGAACTTGACATTGCAAGTTTCATATTTTTTATTGTTCCACCCACACATAAGTTTTCTATTTCAAACCGTGCAAAGGTATTATGTTTCTCAATTATAGGCACCTCTTTTTTAAAAGTTTGTATATCATTTATTTTTCGATAGTTAACATTGTGTTCAGCTAATATTTTTTTATAAGCAGGAACTTTCTTTGCTGCGCGATGGAAGGCAGGAATGAGAAGTTTTTCGCCGTACTTTTCCAGTTTTGAGGGGTCAATAGAACATAACAATTTTATGGTTTGTTTGCGCTGTATTTTTTTTATGAAATCGCCAAGCATCTTTATTTTTGATTCGTCCGTTCAAATAGATAGGAGATTTTCAAAGTTTTTATAGAATATTTTTTCTTTTATTTTTTCCGGTAAATTTAAGTTATTCACACACTCAACATAGTCTTTCATCTTATGGAGTTTACCTTCATAGGGCATAGGGAAGTCTGTCCCAAAAATAAGTTTATTTTCACCGAGCCTTTTAATTATCTCAATAGTTAGAAGAGTTCTTATTTCATTTGGGTAAGCGGAAATATCTAGATAAACATTGGGATTTTTTTCTACTATCATAAAGGTCTCGTTATGCCAGAGGGTTCCGAGATGAGTAAGAATAATTTTTAGTTTAGGAAAATTAACAGCAACTTCATCAATGAGTAGAGGGTTTGCTTGGGAGAGTTTTACCAAAGAACCAAAAGGGGTAGAACCTACATGGAAAACTATAGGGATATTTAGCTTATTAGCTTCTTCATATATGGGCCACATCATTTTATCATTGGGGTAAAAATTCTGTAGAGGAGGATGGAGTTTCAGCCCTTTAAGGTTCAATTTTGTTATTGCTTCTTCTAATACATTAGTTGCGTTTTTATCTTTAGGGTCTAAGGAGGCAAAACCAATAAATTTACCAGGGTATTGTTTACAAATATTAGCAACAAATTCATTAGATGCATAAATTATAGGGGCATAGCAGGCAAAGAGGACGGACTGAGAGATTTGTGCTTCTTCCATTTGTTTAAGTATGTTATTTAAAGAGATAATCTCCATTGTTTCTTTAAGGTTTTTAAAAGAAGGAATAGTATGTAGGATTTCTAAATATTTTTCTTTATCAGAGATTTTATCTATTTCTATAAGATGAATATGAGCGTTGATTATTTTCATAGTTACACCTCCTTGTTGGGAATCTTGTGATTAAAAGGATCATAAAGAGAAAAATTAGGAGCAAAAGAAATCTTTCCCCACCCTAAGGCTATTTTTATTACTTCTATACTCATTATCACAGCATTAAGCCATACCATAGGAGCAAAGGATGGGATTCTTCCTTCCATAATTTTTTGGATAGCTAAAGGCCCATAAAATTCCTCAATGCCCTTTATTTCTTTAAGGGTAGAAAGCATATAATTCTTTAATTGTTTAAATTCTTCTTCGGTTATTGATGAAATTTCTCTGCCTTTGGTAGGAAGGTTATAAACCTCTTCTAAGGAAGGAGTTTGGTTAGTAAATACACGCACATTACCAAAAGGAAGAGCCCATCCTTCAATAAGAGGGATATTTAATTTAGCGCAGGTACGGCTTATTATTATAATGGGTTTTATAGAATCAAGAGCTAATACAGCAATGTTTACTTTATTAAGTATATCTTTAATGTTTTTCTCGCTGACACTTTGATACTTTTCTATTTTAACTTCTGGGTTAATATTTTTTGAAAATTCTTCTGTTACATCTATTTTATTTTTGTTTATTGTATTTAAAAATGCATATATCTGGCGGTTTAAATTAGAGACTTCAAACTTATCATCATCAACAATTTTAAAAGATATTATACCGGCGCGCACGAGTATTTCAATAATAACACCTCCCAATCCTCCCAGTCCAAAGACAGCAACACATAAATTACGGAGAGTTTCTTGCTCTTCAATGCTCAATAGACCAATGTTTCTTTCTATCATTTGTTGATAGTTGTTATTCATAATTTTTTATTTAAAAAAAGTATTTTAACTCTGTGTAATATAAATTTTCATAACTGCCAAATTCCGTATTAGTTTTTCCCCAGAAAAACTGTGTTCCCAAAGAAAAATCAAGGTTCGTAAATACATTATAACTTATTTGGGGGTTTAAAAAAATACTTTTTCCATCGATATCATAAATTAACCAATTGCTAAAAGTAATAAGAGGAGTAAACTCATACTTCGCCATAAAGCCCAAAAGATGTTCATTAAAAGAACGCATTTTTTGGGCGTATTGATATGAAGAGAGGAATAAGTTTAAATCATTACCAGATGCCTTCCCGTTGTAAAAATATTCTCCCAGAAGGTAAAGTTTAGTTGAAGGAGTATAGTCCATTCCTATAGCACTGCGAAAAAATTTATTCTTATTGTCAGGGTAAGTATAGGTAATCTCTGCGCGTAAGCCCGCATTAAAAAAATAGCCATCAAAGCCGAATCCGAAAACTTCATCTTTATCAAATTCTCCTAATACAACGGTTAAATCATAGTCATTTAATTTTCCTATAAAGCGGATGCCAAATTTTGTTTTTTCAAGTGTTTTATAAGGTGCTAAAATTATATTTAAAGAAGAGAAATGATTTAGAAAGTATTCTAAATTTAGAGCATCCACGCCTATTTTCTCATCTTGTTCTAACTCAAGAGGACTAGTGGGATTGAATAAGTCAAGTGGTCCAAAAAAACGCATTCGTGAGAAATCAATATTTTGTTTTCCTAAAATCAAGCAAAGGTTATCTTTTTTATATTTAAGGTAAACGCGGTAAATTGAGTGCCTTATATAGGCATGTTTTTTATCTCTTGATACATAATCACCATCTATAAAAGCTAAGTTTTTCTGGTTTTTCTGGCGGATAATATCAAAATCCGAGGCGTTGTAGAAATCATGGAATAAAAATTCATTATCCAAAGAGATATTAAACTCTAAAAAAGAAACAGGTTTAAAATTTATTTTTAGGCGCAAACGGTTAAGTTCAGAAAAAAAACTTTTTTTATTGCCTGTTGTTTGTGAAGAAGAAAAAATATTTTTATAATATCCGTTTATGGTTAACTTTTTAGAAGAGTAATTATATTCTTCCCCAAAGGAGAAAAGTGACATTAAATTTAGCAAAAGAAGGATAGAAATTATTCTTATTGACTTTTGCATTTAATTTATTATTTTGCCGTCACGAAGAGCAAAAACTTTTTTTGCTTTATCTATTATCTTTTTGTCATGCGTAGAGAATATAAAAGTAATATTTTTTTCCTCATTAAGTCTTTGCATAATTTCTATAAGAGAAGAGGCATTTTTTGAATCGAGATTTGCTGTGGGTTCGTCGGCTAATACTACCTCAGGTTTTGTAGCGATTGCTCTTGCTACAGCTATTCTTTGCTGTTGCCCACCGCTTAACTGATTAGGTTTTTTATTAAGATGGTTACCTAAGCCAAGTTCTTTTAATATACTTTCTGCTATTTCTCTTCTTTTATTTTTTTCTATGTTTTGTAAGAGCATTACATATTCTGTATTTTCTAAAGCAGTAAGAGTGGGGATAAGGTTATAGGCTTGAAAGATAAACCCTATTTTTTTAAGGCGAAATTCAGAAAGAGCCGATAAACTTAAACGTGTAATATCCGTCGTGCCATAGATAATACTTCCTTGGTCAGGTTTATCTAAGGCCCCCAGTAGATTAAGCAGGGTGGTTTTACCAGACCCCGAAGGTCCCGCAATGCTTACAAAATCTCCCTTATTTATAGTGAGATTAACTCCATTTAAAGCAGGAGTTTTTATTTTTCCTGTTCGGTATGTTTTATGCAAGTTTTTTACTTCAATGAGTTTCATATCCATATGTTACAACGTCACACGTCACAAGGTCACCAAGTCACCAGGTCACAAAGACACCAGGTCACACGTCACACGTAAGGACGTAGGGACGTGGGACGTATTATCAAAAGTCGCCAAGTCACCCGTCACCCGTAAATAGTCAATAGTCGATAGTCAATTGTCTATAGTCATACTAATCGCTATCCGCTATTCGCTGTTAACCCTGAGCTAACAGCTAACAACTATGAGCTAATTTCTATCCGCTAATCGCTATACGTTAAAATCTCAACGCCTCAACTGGTTTTAACCTTGAGGCTTTATATGCTGGGTATAATGAGGCAATAATACTTGTCAAAAGAACAATTAATACCCAAAGTGTTATATAGCCCACCACTATTTTAGGATAGATAACCGAGCCAGTATAGTATGCTTCAAGAGCATGAGAAAATTTTGATAAGTCAATACCGGTTTTGCCAAAATAGTAAACCATAATTGACCCTATAGATGTTCCTATAAGTGTTCCTATAATTCCTAAGAAAAAAGATTCCCATCCTACCATAAGAACTATATTCCGAGGTCGTGTTCCTAAAGCAAGCATAATCCCTATTTCTTTTATTCTTTCCATTACGGACATAAGCATAGTATTTAGAATGCTTGCTGCTACAACAATAAGGACGATAAAAAGGATTATATTGCTAAAAGCTCGGTCAAATTCTAACCATTGTACAGTAAGAGGAGATATTTCTTTCCAGCTTAGGACTTCATAGCAGGAAAGACAGAGTTTTTCTTTTATACTCTGGGTGATTTCATCGGCAGTGAAAGCTTCTTTTGTGCGAATAGCAATTTCTGAAATTTTATTGTCCATTACAAGAAGTTCTTGTGCTGCTTTTATAGTGATAAGAGCTATTCCTTTATCGATTTCTTCGGCTCCTGTATCAAGAATTCCACATATCCTATAAGCACCTGCAGCCATGCTTCCATCGTAGCCTTGAGACATAATCACCACTTTCTCATTTAAGTCTACATTTAGATTCTCAGCAAGTTTTTTTCCAATTACAATCTCATTATCTTTGCCTTTAGAAAGAAATTTTCCTTTTTTAATATGGCGATTAAGTGTGGTTACCTGAGGTTCAGTAAAGGGATCTATTCCCATAAGAAGTATGCCTGATGAATTTTCTGCAGAACTTATAAGGGCATAATCTTTTATTCTTTCAGAATAGGCTTTTACATTGGGATTGCTTTTAAGGATTTTTTCTATGGAAAGAGGATTTTCTATACTTAATTCCAGACTCATTTTCTTATGGAAATCTTTTTTATGAATTTGAATATGTCCACTGAAAAAAGAAGTATAGTTTTCTACCATTTGAGAGTCCGCTCCATCAATAAAGGCACGGATAAAAATTAAGGAAGCCAATCCCAAAGATATACCACTTAGAGTTATAAGGGAGCGGTATTTATTTCTTCCAATATTTCGCCACGCAATGGCAATAAAAGTTTTTATCATATTTTTTACTATTTTATCTTAATTTCCGTAAAGTAAAAATATTTTCTTCTATAGGTTCATTATAAGTTGCTTCTATTACTTCAATAATGGTTTTTTTATTAGGATTTATAGCCGAGGACATTTCCCATATAGAGGGGATTTTTCTATTAGAGAACTCTTTTATCTTACTGTACTTAAGGATCTTAATAAGTTCCCCTTTTTCGTTATAAAATTCTTCTTTTAAAGGGATAAAATCATCCTTTCTGACCCAAATGATTATTTTTCCCCATCTCACGGAAGCTTCTGGCTTAGGAATAAGCTTTATTTTATAAACAATACTGTTATTTAAAGTTTCTTCTTTTAATATGGTGTGAGTGTAATCATTGACAATACTACTTTCTTTCACCAAGTCATCATTAGAAAAGTCACTTCCCATCCATGGTTGGAGCATCATTGAGGGAGGAATTTTAATTGTTCTTTCTATGCGAGGATGATAAATCCACATATTGTTTTTTATACGTAAGGTGATTATACCTTTTTCTTTCTGAGGGGAAAGAATTTCTATAAAAGTTTTATCTTCTCCTTTATTGTAAGCAACAAGCTCCAGAGTTCTTTCCCATTTTGGCCGAATCACAGTCATACGATATTTTCCTTTAAGGGTTTTCCCCCTTAAGAGCTCATCAGAAGCTTTAACTATCTCTTTTGGCGTAAGTCCAAGACATATCTGGCAAGTAGTAGATAAGATTATGAAGAAAATTAATTTTTTACACATATTTTGTAAGATCAAGGATTTTATTGCGTAAATTATTTATTATTGTTTCGTATTCATCAATAGTTTCTTCTTTTTCCAGCAATAATTCTTCAGGAGTAATCTTTTTGCCAAAGATTATCTTTATCTTTGCTGGTTTAGGAAGTAGGCGATAACGTGGCCAGGCACTAAATGTTCCCTTTATATATACAGGAACAATTGGTACTTTTAGTTCCTTCGCAAGAATTCCTATACCTTTTTTAAACTGTTTTATTTTTCCGTCACTAGAACGTACTCCTTCAGGAAACATGCAGAGGATTTTGGAGTTTTTTAGAATATAAGCACAGGCCTGCATACTCTCTACTAAGTGCAGGATAGGGTCTATAGATACAAAGCGGAAGAGTTTTACTGTCCAGGCTATTAAGGGGTGCTGGAAATAACCACTGTAACCTAAGAAGTAGACATTGTTTATGATTTGTGGCCATAACGCTGTCGCAATAATAAAACCGTCCAGGTAGCTGGTATGGTTAGGAGCAATAATATACGGGCCGTTTAATGGTAGATTCTTTTTGTTTTTTACTTCTAAGAGGAAGAAAATGCGTATAATCATATTTAGGAATATACCTATAATAAAATTGACAGACTTTATTATTAAATTTTGTTTTATGCTAATTAACTTTGTGATGCTATGAGGGTATTGGCTTAGTATCTCCTGCCATTTGGTAGATGGAGTAGTAGGAGTGGTTTTTTTCTCTAAGGAAAGAATATGAAGTTTTTTTAAAGCGTCTCGCACGGTAAATATACCTAAAGCATCCTCATCATTTATCCTTATTCCGGTTACTTTTTGAAAGCCCAATAGTAATTCTATTTGCTCAAGAGAATCTAAACCTAAATCAAGTTCGAGATGGTCGTCAAGATTCACAGGATGGTTTAGTTCTTTCTTTAGATATTCTAAAGCCTTTTGACAGAGAGGAGAATTTAAGAGATATTTATCCTGCGGGATAAGATGGGGCGTTTTTTCTGGTGTGTAGACAAGAGAGTATTTTTGATTTACCTCATAGCGTTTTATTTTTCCCAAAGGAGTCCGTGGTAGTTTTTCCCCAATTATTACGTATTTTTTAATCCGTTTGTAAGAGGGCAGAGATCGCGATATATTTTCTATCTCAAAGCGAATTTTATCTTTTACCTGCTGAATGTGGTGAGTGCGAAAATGATGATAATTAGGGAGTATTGCTGCAGTAAGAATTTCTTTCTCTTTAGAAAGATTATCCTGAGACAAGAATATGCATATTTCTTCTATATAGGGACTTTTTAAATAGTGGGCTTCTAAATCATCAGGATTAATTTTTTTACCCGAGCTTAAGACAATCAATTCTTTTTTTCTTCCTTTAATATAAAGAAATCCATCTTTATCTAAGTAACCTATATCTCCAGTGTAGAGCCATCCATCTTTTATTACTTCCTTTGTATATTTTTCTTCTTTATAATATCCCTTCGTTACATTATTTCCTTTGATTAAAATTTCTCCTTCTTTATTTTCATCAGAATTAATAATTTTTACCTCTACCCCAGAAATCGTTTTTCCTACAGAACCAATTTTATTGCTTTGGGGAGTATTAAAAGAGACAACAGGTGAAGTTTCCGTTAATCCATATCCTTCTAAGATTGTAAATCCCCATTTATAAAAATCCCAAGCTATCTTTTCATTGAGCTTAGCTCCCCCGCTTACCATGAAACGTAGGTATCTTCCCAACCGCTTGTGTAGTTCCCCCATAATGAGTTTAGAGATATTAAGTTTAATGTATTTTCTTAATGGAAAGGATAGATTGAGGAGTAGTTTTAAAAGGAGCCTTTTGAGTAAAAATAGTTGATTAATGTTTTTTGAAATTCTTCTATGGAGCAATTCAAAAAAACGGGGGATTCCCACAAGAATTGTGGTTTTTGTTTTCTCCATGCAGTCCATAATCTCCTGGATGTCATAGTAAAGAGGGAAACTTATTTTTGCTCCTGTAAGAAGAGGGAGAAGCATTGTTACCATAAAAGAGTAGGTGTGATAAAAAGGAAGAAGAGCAATTAGACAATCTTTTTCATTTATTAAGTGGAGTTTTTTTAAAGAAGAGATGTTGGCAAGAAAGTTTTTATGGGTAAGCATAACTCCTTTAGGAGTAGAGGTTGTTCCTGAGGTGTATACTATTGAAGCTAAGCTGTCTGTTTCTATTTCTATAGAAGGTAGTGAGTTTGAAGATATATCAATCTTTTTAATTACTTCCTCAAAATCCAGAGGGAATATAGTTATGTTAAGTAAGGAGGCTATTTTTTTAAGGCGGGTATAGCTATTAAGAGAAGTAATTATAAATTGTGCTTGGCAGTGTTTAAGAAAAGCCTCTATTTCTTCGCTCTCCAGCTGATGGTTAAGAGGGGCTACGGTTGCTCCAAGTTTCATCAAACTGAAAAATGCGATTATCCAGGAAGGGTCATTTTCCATAATAATTGCTACGCAATCCCCCTTTTTTATATTATTTTTTGAGAGAAAAAAGGCAAGATTTATAGTCTGGTTTTTTAGTTCGTGGTAATTTATAGTGGTATAGTGGTCATCCTTTTTATAATATATGGCAGTATTTAAAGGATGGTTATTAGAGGAGGCAAGAAATGCTTCAAATATATTAGAACAACCATCTTCCATCAAAAATATTATACCAGAGAAAAGGCCAGTGGCAAGGAAAACACGGGATAGCGGTTAGCGTGTAGCGATTAGCGTATAGCGGATGGGGATTAGCTCATAGTATTTAGGGTGTAGGGTGTAGTGAATAGCGATTAGCGGATAGCGGATAGCGATTAGTATGACTATAGACAATTGGCTATCGACTATTGACTATTGACGGGTGACGTGTGACCTGGTGACTTTTGATAATACGTCCCACGTCCCTACGTCCTTACGTGTGTCGTGTGTCGTGTGACGTGTGACCTGGTGTCTTTGTGACCTGGTGACTTCTATGTTGGGGTGTAGGAATATCGAGTATCGATAATCAAGAATCGAGGATCAAAAACAAATAGATACTAGATGCTCGATACTGGATACTGGATAAAAAACTATGAACTATGAGCTAAGAACTAAGAGCTATCAACTATTTGGCACGATAATTGCTTATTTATAATAAGAGAATGTTTTTGTTGACAGATATAGGCGATAGGATAAAATGGACATAACCATATGATTAAATTTACCTTTAAGAAAGTTGATTCTCTTAAGCTTCTTGATGAAGTTTACCGTCTACGCTTTCAGGTATATGCAAAAGAATGCCACTTTATTAAAGAAGAAGATTATCCTGAGGGAAAAGAAAACGATAAGTTTGACCCTTATTCTATCCATTTTGTTGCTCTTGATGATGAAGGGGTTGTAGCGGGAGCATTAAGATTAGTATTAGATTCTCCTTTTGGGTTCCCCCTTGAAGAGCACTATAGAGGCAATCTTACCTTAGATAATAAAGAGTTTTCCCGAAAGCATTTAGGAGAAATTTCCCGGTTAGTTATAAGTAAGAGCTATCGTAGAAGAAAAGGCGATGGTCTTTATTATGAGGTTCCTTGTGAGGATTTCTTAGGTAAAAAGGAATTTAAGCGTAGATTACGCCCGATGGTTTTTGGGTTATATCGTCTACTTTACCAAGAGAGTAAACGGAGAAAAATTTTTTACTGGTACGCCGCAATGGAAGAGTCTCTTTTTAGACTTTTAAGCGCTCACGGTTTTACATTTAAGCCCATTGGTAAGCCTGTAGAATATTATGGAATAGTTACTCCTTATTTAGGAATAGTTCAAGAAATAGAGAGGTCAGTGCAGACTTATCGTCCTGATTACTTTCAATATTTTATTGAAGGTTTAGATAAGGCTCTTTTGCCTACTTCAGATATTCTTTAAGAGGAGAAAATGTCTAAAATAAGAGAAGATTGTCGGTAAGGTTTACATTATGTAACCTATTGATTTATAATAAGTTAAATATTAAGAATTTTCTTTTCTCCTCTGTGTGTCTATTTTATTAAACAACCCTTTCTTGTATTTTTCTCTCCTTAAAACACCCTAAGAGTAACTTTCCATAAGACTTTGATTAACAAGATGTTATAATTCCAACTTTTTTATTTTTCTTGGGAGAAATTGTGTATTTTGGCATAAAATATGCTCTTTTAAATTAACTTTTACAGTAAAGATGAATAAATTTTCCCACTCTAAAGAAATGGAAGAAATAAGAAAACTTTTCTTTGTGTGGAAGGAATATTTAAAGGAATATTTATTTAAAGAATTAAGAAAATATTATGCACAGAAGAATAGGAGCTAAGAAGTTTTTCTGCACGGGTGCAATTATCTTCTTCTTTGTTTTATTATGGATGCTAAAACAAAGGGTTTATGCTCAAGAGGATAATCTGGTGTCTGTTTCTTTTTTTTCGTACGCAGGACGTATTTTCTCTTGGATTATGGGTGGGGGGGTATTAGGAGCTTTAGTTCGTTTTGCTAGGAGAAATTATATTTATTTTAAAAGGCTTGTCGATCTTATTGGCGCAACAATAGGTCTAATCATATGCGCTCCGCTTTTTCTTATTATTGCTATTTTGATAAGGATTGATTCTAAGGGCCCGGTGTTTTTCAGGCAGATAAGGGTAGGTAAAGAAGGGAGAGTATTTAAAATATGGAAATTCAGAACAATGCGTGAGAATGCAGAATTTGAAACAGGACCTATTTGGGCAGAAGATAGTGATCCCCGAATGACAAGAGTAGGGTATTTTTTAAGAAAGTCTCACCTTGATGAACTTCCCCAGCTTATCAATGTATTTTTCGGAGAAATGAGTTTAATTGGCCCTCGGCCAGAAAGACCGGAGATGGCAGAGTTGATTCTTAAACACGTTCCTCACTTTTCCCAGAGGCTTAAGGTTCACCCTGGTATAACAGGTCTTGCTCAAGTTCGTTATACATATGGTGCTTCTATTAAAGATGCAGCAAAAAAACTTAGATATGACCTTCTTTATATGAAAAAATTATGTTTTCTTTTAGATATTCAGATTATTTTCTGGACTATAGCTCGGGTAATAACAGGAGAAGGAGCACGGTAATATTAGGATTTAGCGTATAACAAATATAGCGTTTAGTATAAAAAATAAGATGAAAAAAGGATTAAAAATTTTAAGAGAGAGTTTTTATATCTTAAAGGATAATCCTAAATTGTTTATTCCTTTTATTTTAGGAGGAGCATTTAATGGCTTAGCTTTATATCTGATTTATCTTATACCTCAGAGGCCTTTTCTTTATTTATTTGGACCACCCGTTAAGGTATTTTTTGGAGAAAGATTTTTACACTATCCTTTTAATCTGTATCTTTTACCTAAACTTTTTTATTATGCTACAAGTTTTGTTTCTGCAACGATAGGAGTGTTAATGACAGCATTAGCAATAGGGATGATAAAAAATATTTATTCCAAAGAAGATACTCTTATTACGCCTAACTTTATTTATGCTCTAAAACGGTATTTTGCTCTTTTCAGTGTGTGGTTTGTGACCTTTATTATTTTATTCTTTTTTGTCAAGGGTATAAGATTATTTCCTTTAAAATTAAAAGGATTAGCTTTAAATATTGTCCCATATTTTATATATATAGGAACTATTTTTATTCAGCTACTTTTTATTTATGTGATTCCTGTATTAATTATAGAAAAAAAGAGTATAATTAATTCTTTTTTAAATGGGATAATTTTTTTAAAGAAGGTGTTTCCTACAACACTGTTTATTTTAGGCTTAGCAATTATTATTTATCTTCCTGTAGTTATATTGAGACAAAATATGCCCTTTTTAGCAGGCGCTTTTTATCCTGAGATTATTGTAGTGGTTCTTGGAATTAGTGTGTTTGTTTCTTTTGTGGTGGATGTTATGGTTACTACTGCCACCACATTAGTGTTTTTAAAAGAAAAGAGAGGTTAAGATGGTAAAGAAGTTATTTTATTCACTAATCGTTTTTAGTATAAGTGTGATGTTTTCTGGTTGCAAAGGAGGAGGTGGTTCTTTGGGAGGGGTTAGTGGTTCAGGTAGTCAATCTCAATTTAGTATGGATGGCGGGGAAGGATATCTTCTTGAAAGTGAGTTTTTCCCTCAGTCAGGAATATTTAGCGGAGGTGAGAGTGGAGGAATAGAGACAGGTTCATCTATTGTTTCTACTTATGAAGATTCAGAATCGAGTTATGAGTCTCAACTTAACCCTGAACCAAGCACAATTTTAATGCTGACACTTAGTCTTTTAGGACTATTAGGGTGCAGGATAAACAAGTCAATTAAAGGAGGTAGAAGGAGGTAGATAGAATGCGTAGATTTTTTATTATTTTTATTGCTTTAGGAGGAGTATTTTTATATTTTCCTTCTGCAAAAGCTTACAATATTGATGGGTATCTTACGGATTGGAAAGTAGACCTTTCTTCAGCAAATAACAAAGGTTATTTAGACACACATTTACCCTCAGGGGGGTTAGATATAGATGTTGCGACTGAAGACAATACGGATGCGTCCTATGGGTGGAGGCAGGTTTATCCGGGGTGGAGCTATGAAAATAAGTTTGATGTTGAGGCAATATATTTTGATAATGATGCTACCAACGCCTATATTGCTATTGTTACAGGACTTCCTAAGTCAGGGTCTAGCGGATGGGATCCCGGCGATATTGGCATAGATGTTAACGGCGATAATATTTATGAGTTTGGCATAAATACCGCTACCGGCAGACTTTATGGTTCTCTTGACGAAACTGATTGGGATGGAGTATATTATGATGGTGTTAATCACAATCCTGATTATTCTGAAGCAAATCCCTGGAATATTATTGATAAAAAATCAAAGAGATTGGATTATGTCCCTTTTGTCTATAGTTTAAACCAGAATACCCATTATGTTTTAGAAGCATCTATTCCTTTATCTTTGTTAGGCTTAAGTGCTAATCTAGGAGACCCTATCACTTACTTAACCATTCACTGGACAATGGAATGTGGCAATGATTATTTAAATCTGGAGGCAACGGTTAACCCTATTCCTGAGCCATTAAGCATTGTTATGATGGGCATTGGTGTATTGGGTTTTATAGGGTTAAAATTTAAAAAGATAAAAAATAGTTGATTTATTATGAAGAAAATTTATCTTCTTATCTTTCTTAGTTTCTTTGTTTTTGCCTGTAGTGATTCTCACTATGTAGCAGAAAAACTTTTATGGCAGGCAGAGAAAAACACCAAAGAGCTTTTAAAAAACAAATCTAATAGGTTATCCTCTGATGACTATGAGAAGATTATTTCTTATTATAGAGAGGTTACTGAGCGCGTTCCTTTAGATACGCTTTCTTCTAAAGCACATTTTTTTATTACAGATATTCTTCTTAGAGAAGGTAAATATGAAGAGGCTCGAAAGGAATTAAGAGTAGTGATTAATAATTTTTCTTCTTCAGGTGCAATTGCCTCCCAAGCCTATTTTGCTATAGGCAGGATATTTGAATCTCAGGGTAAATGGGAAGAGGCAAAAGAAGAATATGATAAGATAATTGACCTTTATCCTTTAACAAATATTGGTTTAAATCTTCCTCTTTATATTGTGCAACATTACACTTTAAAGAATAACAACAAAGAAAAGGAAAGTGCTTACCGTAAAGCATTACGTCATTACAAAGGATTAATTGAAGAGTATAAAGATACAAGCGTTGTGCCTTTAGTTAAAGATTATCTTGCCCGGGCAAAACTTAACCATGGCAATTTAGAAGAGGCATTATCTGTATGGGATGAGATAAAAAATGAGTACTCTGCAAGTCCTTTAGCGATAAAAGCACTTTTTACTAAAGCGCGCCTTTATGAAAGAGAATTAAATGACAAAAAACAGGCAATTAAGGAGTATCAAGAATTTATTGAGAAATATACTAATCATAAAACTATTCCTGAAGTTAAATTTAAGATAGCCATGCTTTTTTTGGAAGATTCTCAAGTTACTAAAGCTAAAGATATTTTTGGAGAACTTTTAAGGGATTATTCTTCTGATAGTAAGCTTTGTATTAAAAGCATTCTCGGATTAGCTTTATGTTATCGTAAAGAGGCAGATACTGAGAAGGTGATTAGTGCTTATCAGAAGATAAAAAAAGAATATCCTCAGAGTAAAGCTGCCTTAAGTGTTCCTTTTTTAATTGGCCAGTATTATTTAGAGGAGAAATATAATTCTAAAGCTTCTCAAGCATTCCAGGAAGCAATAAGGGAATATAAAAAGAAATTAGAAGAGGCCAAAGATAATATCCTTTATAAAAGAGAAATTGCCAATCTTTTAGCTTTGTGTTATCTTAAGAATAATCAGATAGAGGAAGCAATTAAAATGTTGAATTCTCTTGCTGAGAGATATTCCAAAGAGCCAGTATATCTTATTGATTTGGCCACTTTATACCGTATACTTAATAATAAAGAAAAAGCTATAGAAGTATACGAAAAGTTGATTAAAAGGTTTCCTAAAAATCCTACAGTTCTTAAACTCGCTTATCAGCAGATTGAGGCTCTTAGAAGCGAAGAATAATGTTTCGGGGAGAAGAGTTTTGTTGGCAAAAAGTATATACTTCAAGAGAGGGTCTTTATTAAAAATTTTATTTTTATCTTTTCTTTTTATTTTTTTATTCTTTCCTGTTTATAGACCTCTTCTGGAAAGATTTAATGCTCGCGACTCTTATTATTCCCATGGATATCTTATCCCTTTTATATCTATTTATCTTCTTTGGAGAAAAAGATTTATTCTGAAAAGAATAGCTTTAAAGTCGCACGTAAGCGGCATTTTTATTATTTTAGGGGGAGTGTTTATGCACCTTTTAGGTATAACTTTAAAGATAAACTTTATTTCTTATTTTGCTATTCCTTTAGTTCTTTTAGGTATTTCTCTTTATTTAGGAGGGATAGAATTTACCCGCGAGGTTCTTTTTCCTATAGTTTTTCTTGTTTTTATGCTTCCTTTACCACGTGTTTTAATCATTGGGATAGCTTTTAAACTTAAAATTCTTGTAGCGCAATGGGCAACCTTTATTGGCAAGGCAATGGGGATTGAGGCAGCAAGAAGTGGTTCTACTATTTATTATCCTGGAGGATATCTATTAGTAGGAGATCCTTGCAGTGGGTTGCGTTCTTTACTTACATTTATTGCCTTAGGGGCGTTGTTTACTCAGTTTTCCCAAGGGAAGAGAATTAAAAAATTGGCTCTTTTTCTGTCCAGTGTCCCCATTGCCTTATTGTCTAATCTTATTCGTATAGTTTTGCTTCTTATAGTAAGTTATGTTTACGGAGAGAAAGTTGCGGTAGGATTATTACATGGAGTATTAGGGATAGTAGTTTTTATTATAGGATTTTTTGGACTTATTGGGGTTAGTAAAATTATAAATTGCCCTTTAGTTTTAGGTAAAGAGTAGATGAATTTATCCCGACCATTAAAGAAGAGAAATTATTGGACAGTTGTAGTTGTTTTTGTTTTGGCATCTTTATTTGTTACCAGAATACATTTTAGTAAAGAAAAGAGATACTCAAATACTCATCTTGATAATTTCCCTTTTGAAATAGGAGAATGGGAAGGAGAGGATATAGAAGTTGATAAGTATGTCACAGATATCTTGGGGACTACGGATGTTCTTTTGAGGCGTTACCGCAATAAAGAGGGAGATTCTTTAATTTTTACTATCGTTTATTCGGGTAGTCACCGTAGTAGCTTCCATCCTCCTGAATACTGTTATATAGGAGGGGGAGCGCATTTAGCAGATAAAGGTAAGGAAAAGATTTATATAAAAGAGGGCGAACACCTTATGACCAATAAATTGATATTGAAGTATCAGAAAGGAATGATTAAAGCATGGTATTGGTATTCAGCAGGTAGTGATTTCACAGATAATTATTACCTTCAGCAGATGTATTTTATCGGGAATGTTTTAAAAGGGAAAAACAAGGGAGGGGCTCTTATAAGGGTTTCTACAGAGAAAATTGAAAATAATTCCGAGGAGAAAGCCAAAGAATTTATTAAGATGGCATTACCTTTTTTAAGGAAGGCGCTTTAAACTATTATTTTTTAATCTTTCCTGTTAGGACAATATAATAAGGCTACCATTCTAACCTACGCGGTTAGAAAAAGGTGTGGGAAAGGCTAAAACATGAGATTTTTATGTTGCAATAACATTTTTTAATCTTTTCTTGAATATTATGAGAAAAAATGTTACAATTGAACTCTTTTCCCGAGAGGTATACGAATATATGGATATCCTTACCTATAAAAGTCAGCTCAGGGAGTTCTTCACCTTAAGTCTTGATCGTTGTATGAAAGCAGTTGGGGCCAAGCGCGGTTCTCTTTTTCTTATTGATGGCGTAAGGAAAGAGTTAATTTTAGAGGTAGCAAAAACCCCTTCTGTAAAGTTAGAAGGGTTACGTACTCCTTTGGGAGAAAGAGTTGTAGGAAAAGTAGCTTTAGAGAGAAACCCTCTTTTGGTAGAAGATATTGATAAAGAGAAAGATTTTTCTTTCTACCCCCGTTACAATAATTATAACTCTAAGTCTTTTCTTTCTGTCCCTTTAGAGTTTTGTGGAGATTTAATTGGGGTAGTAAATATTACAGAAAAAAATAATGGTAAGGTATTTGATGATAGAGACTTAAGAATTGTATTGAGTATATGTGAGTATTTAGGTATTGCCCTTTATAGCTTAAAAAGGTATTTAGATAAACAGAAGAAGATAAATGATAGCCTTAAAGAAGAAATAGAGCAACTTAAAAAGTCTGTGAGTAGCTCTCAGAAGTATTCTTCATTAGGTAAAGTGGTAGGAGGGTTAGTTCATGAGATAAATAATCCTTTAGATGGTGCATTACGCTATTTAAATTTAGCATTAGATTCTTTAGATGAGGAAAGCATAGTAAGTCAATACCTAAAAGAAGCAAAAGATGGTTTAAAGCGTATTGCTAAAATTATTCGTTCTCTTTTGGATTTCTCCTGGTCACTTTCTTCACAAAATAATCTCATCGATATTAATCAGTGCATTGAAGAGAGTATTTTTATGTGCAGTCATTATATCTCTTCTTCTAATATAGAAATAAAAAGATTTTTATCTTTTGCTCTTCCCAAAATACCTGATTATAATCTTAAACTTGCTTTTACTAATATCGTTAAGAATGCTTGTGAGGCGATGAAAGACGGAGGCACTTTAACTGTTTCTACTTCTAAGAAAGATAACATTATAGAAATTATAATTCAGGATACAGGATGTGGTATACCCCGTCATCTCCAGCAGAAGGTATTTGAACCATTTTTTACTACTAAAAGTATGGGAGAGGGTTCAGGGTTGGGTTTAGCTATTGCTTATGAGATAGTTCAAAGGTATAAGGGTGATATTTTCATTAGAAACGGAGAGATAAAAGGGGCAATTTTTATTATTCACTTGCCTCTTGTATAAATTTTCTAGATAAATGAATAAGGGGCATATTTTAATTGTTGATGATGAGCCTTTAACAAGGAAATCTCTCTATGAGATTCTAAAAAAAAGAGATTATAGTGTTTCTTGTGTAGCTTCAGGAGTGGAGGCCCTTTCTTTTTTAGAGAAAAACCACCTTGATATTGTTATTACTGATTTAAAAATGCCTCAGATAAGTGGCATCGAATTGTTAAAGAAAATAAAAGAAAAAGATTCTAATATTGCTGTAGTCCTTATTACTGCCTATGGTTCTATTGACAGTGCAGTTGAAGCAATGAGAGAGGGAGCGTTTGATTATATCACCAAGCCCATTTTAGATAATGAAATTAATATTGTTATTGAGCGGATATTTGAGCAAAAGACCATATTAGAAGAGAATAGATTGTTAAAAAAACAACTGGCAGGAATTAAACGGACTAAGTTTTATAATCTTATTGGACAGAACCAACGGATGCAAAGTATTTACAACCTTATTGAGACAATAGCTCCTACCAATGCCAGTGTTCTTATTGCAGGTGAAAGTGGGACAGGAAAAAGGCTAATTGCCCAGGCAATTCATTTTAGTGATTATAACCGTAAAACAAAGCCCTTTGTAGAGGTAAGCTGTGGAGCTCTTCCTGAGACGCTCTTAGAAAGTGAACTTTTTGGTCATGTGAAAGGAGCCTTTACTAGTGCAATAAAAGATAGGGAGGGAAGGTTTGAGGTTGCTCATAGCGGGACAATATTTCTTGATGAGATAGATGCTTTTAGCCCAAAATTACAGGTGAAGCTTCTTCGTGTGCTTCAGGAGGGAGAATTTGAACGGGTAGGGGATACACGTACAATAAAAGTAGATGTGCGTGTTATTGCAGCTACTAATCAGGATTTAAAGGAGCTTATAAAGAAAGGATCTTTCCGTGAAGATTTATATTATCGCCTTAATGTTATTCCTATAAATGTCCCCCCTTTAAGAGAAAGGAAAGATGATTTACCTCTTTTGGTAGAGTATTTTGTTAAAAAATGTTCTAAAAAAATAAATAAAAATGTTAGTGAAATTTCCCCCGAGGTTATGGAAGTATTTCTCTGGTATGACTGGCCGGGGAATGTTAGGGAGCTGGAGAATATAATTGAGCGCGCAGTGATTTTGTGTAAAGATAAGAGCATAGGTAAAGATGAATTACCGTCTTTTCTTATCGAAGGGATGTCTAATTTGGAGAGAAGAAGCGGGAATAAAAGGGGCTACAAGACTCTTAAAGAGGCTTTAAAGTTCTCGGAAAAAGAGATAATAAGAAATACACTCCAAGCCTGTGGTGGTAATCGTAAAAAAGCTGCTCAGATATTGGGTATTAACCGGACTACTCTTTATAATAAGATGAGAGACTATGGATTACTTAAGGAAGGTAATGAGAATGAAGGCTTTAATAGTGGAGATATTCAATAATGGCAGAGATACTATGTTTGACTGATATTATAAGAGTAGAGAAGTGGCAGAATATCCAAGACCATTTTTCAGAAGTATTAGGAATTACAATGGTTACTTTAGATAAAGATGGAAGATTTATTACTAAGATGAGTAATTCTCCTCGATTATGTAGGGAGACCCTTAAGACCTCTATTAAGGCTATTGCGGAGTGTAAAGATTGGTTATCTCTTAAAGTAAAATCTGCAGAAAATAGGTGGGAGGATGGTGTGGTATGTCCCTTTGGGCTACACAGCTTTTTTATTCCGCTACGTGTTATAGACAGGACATTGGCATATTTATTAGTAGGTCCTTTAGTTGTAGGTAAACACAGAAGTAGTTTTGAGAGTAAGGAAATTGAGAGTTTGGGGTTAGATCCCCAAGATTTTTTTGATGCCTTAAGAGATATAAAAGTTTTCACTTTCTATAGAGCAAAATCCACAATTGATTTTTTATATGATATTTGTTCATATATTCTTCAATTAGAGTATCAGAATGGTAAGCTTAAAAAGAGGGAACCAAATTTTTTGGATGTAGTAGAGAAAGTATATAATTTTTATATAGACAGACTCTTAAGTGCTCTTTTAGAGGTTACCTTCGGTATTACCTGCTCTAACCGTGCTTCTTTAATGCTTTTTGACGAGAAAACAAATAAACTTTATATCAAAAAAGCCCGAGGTATTGCTAAGGATGTTGTAGAAAATACTCGTTTAAGTTTAGGCGAAGGAATTGCTGGTATCGTTGCAAAGGAAAGAAAAGCTCTGTTTATTACTGACAAAACTACTGATATGCGTTTAAAAAGTAGAATGCATAAGCCCGAAATAAAAACTTCTTTATCTATGCCTATTGAAATAGACAAAAAACTTATAGGTGTGTTAAATATTGCTATCCTTAAGTCTTGCAGAGAAAAACTTTCTTTAAAAAGTGCAGAGACTATTCAAAATTTTATTAAGCTTATTGAATCTGCCATAAGAGATTTCCCTAAAGATAGCTTGCAGTAATCTCGCTATATCTACGTAAATAAGTCCATCGTCCGTAGATATAGAGATAAATAGAGATAAAAGGTATTTAATCTTTAATATTAAAGATATTTCTCTTAAGTATATTCTCCTCAGATACTTATAGTATATTCTGGTAGGATATTCTACCACCGTTTATTAATATTATTAATACAGAGCCTGTCAAATCTAGCGTGTCTGAAGCACCGGCTTAGTTTTATCTAACATAGCATCTAGTTTATCCTTAAATGGCAGCAATGAAGCAATAGGATATTTCATAAAAGCAGGCTTCTATTTCCATACATTTGAACATAACCAATTTTAAAGCATTCCTGGGATTAGGAAAGCTGTTTCTGACTTTTATGGTTCTTTTAATATTATTGTTTAAGTTTTCAATCCAGTTGTTGGTATAAATCATCCTTCTCATTCCAAAAGGAAACTCAAAATATGTAAAGTATTCTTCCTTCCGTATGAACATCTTCCCTATGGAAGGATATATTTTAGGCCACTTGTTGATAAACTGGCCTAATCTTTTTAGATCTTGTTTTTGATTGTGATAAGGATTATTCATATGGTTTATCCAGCCATCCTTTCATTTCCTTCTCAAAATTATTGGTTATTGTTGAAACTTGAGCAGAATTTACCCTTTTACCATATATCTGTTCCACAATTGTACTTATATCTTTGGTTGTAGGCCTTTTACATACGATTGGAGGATAAGCTCGTTTATTTTTCCATTTTCTTCTTTCATCAGCTTAAAAATACGGGTTTAAGCAACTTATTCTTTCTATACCTGTTGGCATATCCTAGAAATCCTTTCTGCTCTGCCTTAAGCAGTGCTTCCATCACAATGCGCAAAATTTCATCCATTGTGCCGTTCTTTTTATACTGCAATAAATCCCATACACTTTTCTCTAAAATTGCGCATAAATCAGTTTGCATCGGCATCCCTCCTTTTTTACAAAAAGGTTAATATTTAAGTGATTCCCTTGAATATTTTAAGGGATTGCCGGTGCCTTTTCTATATAATTACCCCACCTTTAGACATACTGGATTATACACTACTTTAAGCTTGATAATATCCGACAACTGTTGGGGGCTAAAGAGTGCAATTAATTATGTTTATCCTTATGCAGCTTTACAGCTATGCACAGTGCATAAGCTGCGTAATGCCTTAAGCAAGATACGCAATAAAACACAAAACCGCAAAAAACTAATGCGTCAGGCCTGTGAGATATTCAAATCCAAAACCAAACAGGAAGCTATATCCAGATATAACAAATTCATAAGGGATTGGTTAGCTAAAGAGCCGGGTGTGATAAGAACCGTGAAAAAAGACATCGAGTATTACTTTACATATTTCAATTTTCCTCAAAATAAACGAGGCTCTTTAAAATCAACCAATCCTCTGGAGCGAATAAACCGAGAACTGCGTAGAATAACCC
>Ga0180301_10000713_pt1 | contig 25878 bp, 21 predicted proteins | sample GuaBasSediGuay16_FD_121797 | JGI IMG/M metagenome (GOLD analysis project Ga0180301, IMG submission 121797) | Subseafloor sediment microbial communities from Guaymas Basin, Gulf of California, Mexico - Guay16, Core 4569-2, 12-15 cm | ecosystem: Environmental > Aquatic > Marine > Hydrothermal... | reverse complement strand
CAGGGATGGTGCCGAGCTATCTTGAAGTTCCAGTCAAAATTTTGCCTTCTCTTGATTTAAAGAAGAAAAAAGAGGTGGAAGTGATCGCGGCCTATTATCCTTGGTTTTCAGAGCGTTATCATCCTCCCCCTCCTCGCCCCAGATGGAGTGAAGACTGGTCGGCTTTTACTCCATTGGTCAAGCCTTATGACCCTCAGTCGAGGCGAGTGTTGCTGCATCAGGTGTTAACCGCCCAGAGTGGCGGGATAGACGGATTTTGTCTCTCCTGGTTTACTTTTCGCCGGAAGTATGATTTTGACTATCAGAGTCTTTTTCAGCCGACAATGGACTTTCTCCGGGAGATAGCTCCCCAGTATGATTTCCATATTTACATTTTATATGAATCACATATGAATCTATGCCCCTGGTCCAGCGGCCACTGGTTGCCCCTACAAACCCCGAAGGAAAAGAAAGCAGCTCTGCGGGGGGCCACTCAAGATTTTACTTATCTCTTGGAGTGGATGTCAGACTTTGAGGAAAAGCCAACCATCTATGTCTATCTAGCGGAAGCGATTGGTTTGACTCCCGCTGCGTGGGAAAAGGTTATAGCTCCTTTAAGGAGCAAATTTCCCCAGGCACGGTGGTTCGCTGATACCTATAATTTAGCTTATCTCGAGTGTTTTGATGGCCTGTTTCGGTATGGAGCTTTTCTCGAGGCTTCACTTCTGGCCCTTTATCCTGAATTGAGTCAATCGGTCCATGAGTGGAGTGGGGCTAAGCAATTTGTGGCTACCGTGGGGCCGGGTTTTGATGCTTCTCACTATTGGGGCTTTTCTTCTCCTTATATCCCCCGCCAAGGGGGGTTATATTACCGCTTCACCTGGGAAAAAGCCCTGAAAGCCAAGCCCGATGGGGTGTTTATTACTTCTTGGAATGAGTGGGGTGAGACAACAGCCATTGAACCTGCCCTCGAGTACGGATATTTATATCTTGATTTAACAGCTGAATATGTCTCGAGGTTAACTCAGGCCCAGCCTAGGGCCTTGAACTTGGGTTTGTGGAAATAACTGGCGAATTTATCTTTTTTAAAGAACTACTTAACTCACCCTTAGGCCAGACTCTCTTTAAATCAAGAGATGACAATGTCCTGAATGAGGCTCGAGAATTGACCCAAGGAAGCAGGTATGGTAAAAATTCCTTTCAAAAATGGGACATCAAATATTACATTTCACCAGGAAGTGAGTTGAATGGGGATGAAAAAGTTAATTGAGAGATGGTTTTCCAGAAGCAGAAGGAAGAAAGGGACGAGCCAGCCGGAGACCAGACTTATTCATCTGCTGGTAATTTTTTCCTTTCTGCTGGGTTTCGGAGGGGGTAGCCTCCTGGCTGGCGGGAAGACAGCTATAGCCCGCGTTTTTGTTCTTCCAGAGAAGACCAAGATGCCGATAAAACTTGATGGTCGGCTCACTGAGTCCTGGTGGAGCCAGGCGCCTCCCCTAGGTCCTTTGACTATGGTGGAACCAGATGAAGGAGCGCCGCCGACAGAGAAAACAGTGGTGAAGATTTTGGCTTCGGCGGATACTCTTTATTTTGGTCTTATCTGCTATGACCGTCAACCCGAGAAAATTGTTAGCTACACCATGCAGCGGGACGCTCAATTGCGGGGAGAAGACCACATTAAGATCGTCATCGATCCTTTTTTGAATGGCCGGACCGGCTATATTTTTGCCGTTAATCCCAACGGAGCCCGTTATGATGCTCTGATTGAAAAAGAAGGCGAGGGTGAAAACCCTCAATGGGACGGAATCTGGGAAGCAGCTGCGCATCGTTTTCAGGAGGGGTGGAGTGTGGAGATGGCCTTGCCTATTAAGACTCTGCGTTTTAAGGAAGGCGTGGACCGGTGGCGGATTAATATCGAACGGCGTCTCCAGCGGCGGCTGGAAACAGATCGCTGGACCGGCATTAACCGTAATATGAAAGTCACCCATATCAGTCAGGGGGGACTGTTGGTGGGTTTACCTGCCTTCCAGCAGGGCTTCGGTCTGACTGTTCGTCCCTATTCCGTGCTCAGTTTTTCCCAAGAGGAACCGGCTCAGTCGGTCCAGACTGGTTTTGAACCTGGCCTAGATGTCATGAAGAATTTTGGCGGCAGTGTTACGGGATTGATCAGTGTTAATACTGATTTTGCCGAAACCGAAGTGGACACTCGCCAGGTTAATTTGACTCGTTTCCCCCTCTTCTTCCCCGAAAAGAGAACTTTTTTTCTGGAGGGCTCGGATATCTATAATTTCGGACTGGGGCTGGCCCAGTACCATGAGAAAGATCTGGTTCCGTTTTTTAGCCGACGGATTGGCTTATATCAAGGCCAAAGTGTGCCCATTGATGTGGCCTTGAAAGCCACCGGGAATCTGGGGCAATGGAATTTTGGAGTCCTGGATGTCCTGATGCGCCCGGTAGAAGGGCTGACTCCTCGAACCAATCTTTTTGCTGCCCGGGGTTATCGCAACATTTGGGCCGAATCTAAAGTGGGCTTTATGGTCACAGCCGGTGACCCTCAAGGGAGAGAAAAAGCCTGGCTGGCTGGCCTAGATTTTGTTTACAAAACCACTGAATTTAAAGGCAATAAAAATCTGTTGATCGGCGTCTGGGGATTGATTAATCAACGGGAAGACCTGGGCCGTGACCGAACAGCCTGGGGGTTTAAAATAGATTATCCCAATGATATCTGGGATCTTTCCCTGACTTTCAAAAAGATCGGGCGCGATTTCGATCCCTCTTTAGGTTTTGTCCGTTGGGCCGGTATAACTAAAACGAGTCTGGGGATAGCCTATCGTCCTCGCCCGGATTGGTCCTGGCTCCGGCAGATTTATTTTGAACTTTTCCCTTCGGTTGTTACTGACTTGAAGGGTCAGGCCCTCCAGTGGCGAATCTTTACGGCGCCCCTCAACTGGCATCTGGAAAGTGGCGACCGGATTGAGTTTAACATCATGCCGATGATGGAACGGGTGCCTTATGATTTTTCTATCGGCCGGGAAGCAGTGGTCAAAGCCGGTCGTTATCAGTGGACGCGTTACCGCTTGGAGCTGGATTCGGCTTCCAAACGTCCCTTGAAAATCAAATTGAGCTGGTGGTTCGGAGGTTATTTCGATGGGCATATGTCTCAATTGCAACCTTGCTTGGTTTGGCGACCTTCTCATCGCTTGAATCTTACTTTGGAAGGTGAGTGGGATAAAGGTAGCTTACCGACCGGCAAAATTGATATTCAACTGGCCCGAGCCCGGGTGGATATCTATCTCTCTCCCAATTTCCAAATATTGAATTACCTCCAATATGATAATTTGACTCACTCCTTAGGGCTGAATTCCCGGCTGCGTTATACTTATCGGAGTTTGCTGGATGTTTTTCTGGTCTTTAACCGAAACTGGTTGGAGACGAGTGGTCACTTCCGTTCCCAATTAAACCAAATTATGCTCAAAGTTCAGTATGCTTGGCGGCGCTAAATGGCCAGAATGGCCAAGATTTTTTCAACTTCAGAGGGATTAATTCTTGGCTTGCCAAGGAGCTGGAAATTCAAGTAAAATCTTCAATCGAGCATCAAGCTAAATGGGTCTTTTTTGGGAAGAGGCAATCAAAGAGGGAGTTCCAAAACTCTTCTTTGTTTAGCCTGCCCAGTTTTCCTCCACCGTTTCGGTTGAAAGGAAAGAACCAATGGCCAGACGAACTGCTTTCCCTGGGGTTTTTTGGGTAGCCAACTCCATCGAGATTTTGGAGAGGTTTGCCTATTATGGAATTTATCTGGGTTTTGGGATTTATATGGAGCACTTGGGTTATACCCGCGCCCAATTAGGGATTGTCCAGAGCCTCTTTCTCTTTTTTTCCTATGTGATTCCCGTTGTCTCGGGTTCTTTTGCCGATCGCTTTGGCTTCAAAAAGGTGTTAATCGTTTCCTATCTAGCCTATTTGCCCTCCATTCTCCTATTGATGTTGACTAGGTCCTATTCAGGCATTGCTTTAACCATGCTCTCCATTGGCCTGGCGGCTGGTATTTTTAAGCCCCTCATCAGTGGCACCGTTCGAGCGGTGACCGACAAGACCAACAAAACCCTAGGCTTCGGTATTTTCTATGCCATGGTTAATGTGGGCGCTTCCTTCGGGCCAATTGTGGCCGGGAGGTTACGGGCGATTTCCTGGAATTACGCTTTTCTAGCCGCCGCGATAGCCATCTTGGTCATGCTCATTGTGACCATATTGTTTTATCGGGAACCCGAGAGGAAGATTGAAGGAGTTACTCTGGGTCAGAAGTTGAAGGAAATAGGGGTAGCTCTTTCCGACGTCAAATTTGCTCTCTTTTTGGTTCTCCTAGGGCTGTTTTTCTGGTTGCCTTTTTGGGCCTTTTTTAATCTTTGTGCTCTTTATGTTGACCGCAATCTAGATACAGCCTCTTTATATTTGAGTTTAAAAAAGGTCTTGGGAGCTGGCGTGGCTAACTTTTTTTCTTATGTCGATGACCAAGGAGTCAGGCGGCTTCTAGGTGAAACCATTTCCCACACTGGCTATATAATTATTCTAGCCCAGGTGATGGTTTCTCGAGTTCTGGAAAAATTTAGAGCTATTACTTCTTTTCTTTTTGGGCTAGCCGTTTTAGCTGGGGGTTTTATGGTCATCGCTTATGCCCGTCTTGGTCCGCCGGCTTTTATCTTTTTAGGCATTTTTCTGGTAGCTGTAGGGGAAATGATTTCCTCCCCGCGGATTCAGGAGTATATTACTTGGATAGCGCCTAAAGAAAAAGCCGGTCTATATATGGGCTCGAATTTTCTGGCCTTAGGTATTGGAGCTGCTTTAAGCGGCCTAACTTATACCACTTTATATGGAGTTTTCCGGGAAAATGGTCATCCGGAGTATATCTGGTTTACTTTAGCTGGCCATGTTCTTCTCGGCATTATTGTTCTTGTGGTTTTTACCCGGATCGCCGGTGAATTTAAAGAGCAGGACGAATGAAGACAGAGCAGTTGAAAGCGCCGAGCAGTCTTCATTCTTCCCCCAAGAGAGTTAAGTTATTTCAAGGAAGGAGTGTTCGCCAATGAGTAATTTGATCAAAGAAAAGATAAACCAAGCAATCCAAATTCTCCAAGAGGAGGATATTGATTGTTGGTTGACCTTGGTGCGGGAAAGCGGCATCGTCCATGACCCGATGCTTGATTTCCTGATCGAGGCAGATGTTACCTGGCTTTCAGCCTTTATTATTACCCGAACAGGAGAAAGTATTGCCCTGGTGGGTCAAATGGATCGAGCTACCATTGAAGAATTGGGAGTTTATTCCTCTGTGCTGAGTTACGTCCAGGGGATTAAAAAGTTGCTACTCTCGACTCTCCAACGTCTTAATCCCCGGCAGATAGCGGTTAATTTCTCTGAAGAAAGTGAAATTTGTGATGGTTTGACCCATGGGCTTTATTTAAAATTAGTGGACTATTTAAAGGAAATTAATCTAGAAAAGAAAATAATTTCTGCCCAAAAGGTTATCTCTCGTTTGCGTGCCCGAAAAACTCCTACCGAAATGGACCGGATCAAGAGGGCTATTGTCCAGACAGAAGAGATTTTTAGCCTAGTTACTGATTTTATTAAACCGGGACGGACAGAAAGGGAAATTGCCGATTTCATGATTGCTGAGGTTCATCGGCGGGGGCTCGGGTTTGCTTGGGAGCGAAGTCATTGTCCAGCTGTTTTTACTGGCCCGGAAACAGCTGAAGCCCATTACCGCCCCACTGACAGACGGGTTGAGCCGGGACATATTTTAAATATGGATTTTGGAGTCGAAGTTGATGGTTACGTCTCTGATCTCCAACGAACTTTTTATATTCGACGTCCGGGAGAAGAGGCCGCCCCGCCGGAAGTAAGTCGTGGATTTCAGGCTATTGTGACTGCCATTGAATTAGCTCGGCGGAAGTTAAAACCCGGAATTCAGGGAGTCGAGGTAGATCGAGTGGCTAGAGAGTACCTCGTGTCCCAAGGATATGAAGAATTTCCCCATGCCTTAGGACATCAAGTTGGTCGATTTGCTCATGATGGCACAGCCCTCCTTGGGCCGGCTTGGGAGAAATACGCAGGCAAACCCTTCGAAGTCATCGAACCCCAGATGGTGTTCACCTTGGAACCGCGATTGAAGATCGAGAAGCGGGGGATTGTCACCATTGAGGAAATGGTGGTGGTCACCCCAGACGGAGCTGAATTTCTCTCTACCCCCCAGAAAGAGTTAATTCTTATCTAGCGGTAAAGAGAGAAAATCGAGAAGTTCTAAAGGCTGATGGAGAATAGCCTTCGCTCCTGCTTGTTGGAGTTCAGGGGGAGGACGAAAGCCCCAGCTGACACCCAGGGGTAACATTCCCGCTAGGCGGGCTGTTTCCATATCCACTGGAGTGTCTCCGAGATAGATGATGGCCCCAGGGGAGAGTCCCAGTTGGCGAGCGATCAAGAGAGCTCCATCTGGGGCTGGTTTTTTGGGGATATCTTCTTTTTGTCCTAAGACTATCTCAAATGTCCACTGACTGAGGAACTTCTCGACGACCACCACTGTGTATTCGTGGGGTTTGTTACTTAAAATGTTTAGACTCATCCGAGCTTGACTCAATTTGTCGAGTAATTCGGCAATGCCGGGGTAAAGCCTGGTTTTCCTATCCCAGCGGCTTTGATAAATAGCTCGCAGGCGCTGTTCCACCTGGCTTAGGACAGTGGGTGTTCGTTGAGAAGGTGGCACAGCTCTTTCTACCAATGGTTTTAATCCGTTGCCCACCATATATCTATATTCGTCAAGCTTATGAGGGGGAAAACCAAATTCGCTCAGGGCCGTGTTCATTGACTCAGCAATATCATCTAGGGTGTTTAAAAGAGTTCCATCCAAGTCGAAGATAACCGCTTTGTATTTTTTGGGTTTAAAGTCAACGGCTGACTCTTTCATTTTCAACCTCTGGCCACAGGGAGAATAAGGCAAGTTGGTCCACCCCGACCTTTAACGAATTCAGAGAGATCAAGCAAATGAAGATGGAAGCCGGCTTGGTCAAGTTGGGCCGCGGCTTCTTTATTGGCGGCTTCGACGACTACTTCTCCCGGTCGCAGACAGATAACGTTGGCTGAAATAGCCCCTTCGGCCGAGAGTTGATAGAATTGATAGCCCTGGAAATAGTCAGCCGAAGCCAGTTCTGCAGTGCAGATGATGTCTTCCGGACTAATAAGACTCATCATTCCCCCTAAATGAAGGTGAGGGGGTGGAATAGAGATAATTCTGACTTCATAGCCGATAGCTTGGAGTATCTGCTGAAGTTGAATTACGCCTTCTTTATTAGACCGGAGTGAGTGCCCGACAAAGGCCACTTGACCAGCGAGGATGACATCGCCTCCCTCCACTGTCCCAGGTGGTTTAATTTGGCCCACCTCTTCCATCCCCAACGCGAGAAGAGCTTGAGCCATCCAATCTTCTTCACCTCGGCGAGTAGGCAGTCCCATCTGCAGGCGAATGAATCCCTCGGGAGTCACCAGGGAGGTATCCCGAGTAAAAACAGAATTAGGGTGGTTTTCCAGCTCAGGAAGATTAATTACCTCGGCTCCGGCTTGGGCCAGGAGTTGACGCAGAGCTTGATGTTGCTTCTGGGCTGCCTCCCGTTCGGCAATTGCCTCTATGTTATGAGCTGCAAAGTCATTGACTCGGAAATATTCTTTTTCTGGGGAACAAACGACAACCTGACGCAAGGCGTCCCCTTCACTTCTAACCATAGGGCCTCCTTTCTAAATCTACAAGAGATAAGGTTATTTAAAATAGATGAAATCCTATCCCCAAATCAAGAATTTTTTCGACTGAAGGGGAAAGTGGGGCTCAAGTCTTCACCTTTCACCTAGGAATAACCAAATTTATGGTCATTGTCGAGTCGACGCAATCTCAAACTCTGGCCAGGAACTAGTTTTTCCAGAGTAAGGGAGAGAGGCCAATAAGATAATATATAAAATAATAGATATTAAGATAATAGATAGAAAGAGGAGCTGGATTATATTCATGCTAACCAATAATTTCGTCCCCTGAGGGGTTTTGCTTGGGGTCGATAGTGAAGGCTTAAAAACCTGACTCCAATTAGGAGTAATAGCCTCCATATCCTGAGGGAGTCATAAATTAGGTGAAACTCTGATTATTTTCTTGCCTTCTCAGGCTGCCTAACTATTATAGAAATATTTTTGCTGGAGGTTTAGGCCCAGAGGAGTGGCCAAGCAGTCTCAGACAATACCCTCAGTTTGAATTGATTATAATGCGGGGCAACGAGGGGTTAATCCGGGTAACGATTTCATAATTGATAGTTCCAATGAGAGCGGCCAGAGATTCGGCTGAAATACTTTCTTGCCCCTGATGTCCCAATAGCACGACCTCTTCCCCGACTCTTACCCCCTGGATGTCAGTGATATCGACCATAGTCAGGTTCATGCAGATGCGGCCCCGCACTGGAGCTCGGCGTCCCCGGATAAGGACATAACTTTGGTTGCTCAGACGTCGGTCGTAGCCATCAGCATAACCAACGGGGAGGACGGCTAGTTGGGTTAGACGACTGGTTTGATAAGTGCGTCCGTAACCGATGGTCTCTTTAGGAGGTACGGATTTGATTTGTCCTACTTTGGTTTTCCAGGTCAGCACTGGCCGGAGGACGGTCATTCCTTGTCGGTTGTGTTTAATTTTATAGGAAAGATAAGTTTCCCGAGAAGGCCAGAGGCCGTATTGACTGACTCCTAAGCGGACCAAATGGAAATGGGTTTCAGGGAAAAGCAACACCGCTGCTGAACAGGCTGTGTGAAGTTTGAGCTGGGGATAGCCAGCTTTTTGAATAAGCTTAACCATTTGCTGAAAGCGAGCCATCTGGGTAAAGGCGTAGCTGTGGTCAGTCGTGTCTTCAATGTTGGCAAAGTGAGTGTAGGCTGCTTCCAGCTGAACTAAGGTAGTTTGGTGGAGTCTCTCCAGAAAGAGAGCTAGTTCTTCTTGAGTAATCCCTAAGCGGTAAGTGCCGGTTTCCAGCTTGAGATGGACACGAATAGGTTTTTGAAGTCGGCGGGAGATTTGGTCAAGGAGTTCCAGAGTTTCTCGATTAAAGAGGGCTAATCGGAGGTTGTGGACAACCGCCTCTTCTAACCCAGAAGAGGGCACAGGCCCCATGACCAGAATATCTTTCTTGATTCCCCAGCTCCGGAGAGTGAGGGCTTCTTCCAAGGAATGGACGCAGTAGGAATCGGCTCCATATTTTTCAGCCAGAGTGACAATGGGTCGAAGGCCGTGGCCGTAAGCATTGGCTTTGACCACCACGGCTAATTCAGTGCCAGGAGCAATTCGCTCTCGAAAGAAGGACAAATTATGGGCGTAGGCTTGTTCATCCAATTCGATCCACGTCAGCCAATCAGTGGTTGGTTGATTCATGCTTAGTTCTTTGGAGAAAAATTATAATAATTCTTTTTTGCCAGTTTGGTGAAGATGTTTTACTACTTCCCGGACTTTCTGGTCCTGCTCTTTGTGACAGATTAAGAGGGCATCGGGGGTATCGATAACCACCAAATCCTTTACCCCTATCAGGGCGACGAATTTATGGGGGCTGAAGAGGAGACAACCGGATGATTCTAGGAGAAGGCCTTTACCCCGAACAGCGTTGCCCTGTTCATCCGCTGGCCAGACTTCCAGCAGAGAAGACCAGGAACCTACATCTGACCAACCGAAGTCTCCTCTAGTCATGAGAACCCGGCTGGCTTTTTCCATAAGAGCGTAGTCAATGGAAATGGCCGGTATTTCCTCAAAAATAGCTGCTATTTTCGAGAAGTCTTCAGACTGGAGGGCCAGGATTATTTGTTCCCAATAGTTATACATTTCTGGAGCTGCCTCGGCCAGTTCCCGGGCGAAAGTTTCGGCTTGCCAGATAAACATGCCAGAATTCCAGAAGAAGTGACCTGCCTGGAGAAACTGAAGAGCGGTCTCCAGATCGGGTTTTTCTTTAAATTGCGCTACTTCGTAGAAAGATTCTCCTTGGATTTTGTAGAGGGGTGGCTGTTTAAATTGAATATAACCATAGCCGGTAGCGGGAAAAGTAGGCGGAATGCCAAAAGTAATCAAATGGCCGGTTTGGCGAGCCGCTGCTGCGGCGGCTATAAGTTTGTTCTGGAAACGTTCAACATCAGCAATAAGATGGTCGGCCGGCAGAGCGGCCACGATAGCCTGAGGATGGCGGAGATAGAGGGTGGCTGTGGCTAGGAGAAGTGAGGGAGCTGTGTTTTTGCCTTGAGGTTCAACCAACAGATTTTCCTCAGATAACTCGGGACAGAGGCGGCGGATTTGGTTGGTTTGTTCTTGGTTGGCAACAGTCAGAATCCGAGAGGGAGGGACGAGAGGTTGGACCCGGGCGATAGTTTCTTCCAGCATTGTCTTGTCGCTGATTATCGGCAGGAATTGCTTGGGTTGGGCCCGGCGACTGAAGGGCCAAAAGCGTGTACCTTGGCCACCGGCCATGATAACGGCATATAATTCTTCCATTTTATCCTCCTGCCAACTTTCTACCAAATAGTGGACAGAAAAACTAAGCCACCTAAAAGGAAGCAATAAATGGAGAAGAGATAAAATTTACCTCCTCTGACCAATTTGGTGAGAAAAACCAGGGCGAAATAGCCTACTCCAGTAGCAATTATCAAGCCCAGTAAATAAATATATATTTGATGTTTTTCAGTAAGGCTACCTTGTTTGAGGAGTTGATAGAGAGAAGCACCGATAATTGCTGGGAGAGACAGGAGATAGGAAAACCGAGCGGCTCTTTCCCGAGGTAAGCCTAAATAGAGCCCCCCGCCGATAGTCAAACCCGAGCGGGAAAGCCCAGGGACGATAGCGGCCGCCTGAAGAAGTCCGATGAGAATGGCTTGACTTGAAGTTTCTCTTGCCTGCTGAGGGTGGGTATTTTTCGTCAGAAAGAGGAAGATAGCGGTGCCTATGAGAGCCAAGCCGACTGTTTTTAGAGAGACAAAGAGACTTTCGAAAAAATCAGCTCCTAAATAACCTATAATAATTATAGGTAAAGTAGCGATGAACAAATGCCCCAAGAGTTGACGGGCCTCTTTGTCTTCAGGGTGGGCTTTGGTTTGTCCGAGGCGCACCAGGGCTAGAATCATTTGAAAAAGTTCGCGGCGCAAATAGACTATTAAAGCCAAGGCGGTTCCTGTATGCAGCAGGGTATCAAAGAGAATTTGAGGTTCTTGGAATCCGAAAAGGCGCTGGAGGAGAACGAGATGGCCTGAACTCGAGACCGGAAAGAATTCAGTTAAGCCTTGCAGGATAGCCAGAAGACAAGCTTGGAGGAGGGTCAATGATTATTTCTCCAATTTCTGGATGACCTCCCGCAGGAGGGTTTCTACTTCCTCCCGAATGGCCTGTAAGTTTTCGGGAGTATCAGCTTCAAAGCGGAGAACGAGCACTTCTTGGGTATTGGAAGCTCTCACCAGAGCCCAGCCATGAGGAAAGTTGGCCCTCACGCCATCAATATCAATTATGGGATATTTCTTGGCCAAGGCCTTTTTAACTTCTTCAACAATATGGAATTTAACTTCATCAGAGGCATAGATTCTGATTTCAGGTGTATTGTATGTCGGGGGTAAATCTGATAGCAGTTGAGAGAGAGATTTCTTCTGGCGAGCCAAAATTTCCAGCAGACGGGCTGAAGAATAAATGGCATCGTCAAAACCAAACCATTTATCAGCGAAAAAGATATGACCACTCATTTCTCCAGCCAGCAGGGCTTGTTCTTCTTTGATTTTCTTTTTAATTAAGGAATGTCCAGTTTTCCACATAATGGGGCGGCCTCCCAGCCGGTCAATTTCTTTATAAAGAAGTTGGGAGGCTTTGACTTCGGAGATAACTGCGGCTCCGGGATGCTCAGGCAGAATCTCGCGGCAGAAGAGAATCATCAATTTGTCACCCCAAATGATTTGTCCTTGGTCATCAATCACCCCAATTCGGTCGCCATCGCCATCATAAGCCAGCCCCACTTCAGCCTGCTCTTTTTTGACCCGCCTGATCAAGTCTTGAAGAGCCTCAGGGATGGTAGGGTCGGGGTGATGATGAGGAAAATGCCCGTCCATCTCACAGTAGAGAGGGATGACCTGACAGCCAAGTTTTTTAAAGAGGGGTACGGCGACCGCGCCGGCAGTGCCGTTGCCGGCATCGACCACTATTTTAAGAGGGCGAGCGAGAGAAACATTGTTTAAAACATATTGAGTATATTCGGGAATTATATTTATCTGTTTCCGGGGCGCCGCCGAACCGCGGGCAAACTTTCCGGTTTCCAGAATTTGATAAATTTCTTGAATCTGGTTTCCATAAAGAGTTTCTTGGCCGATCATCATCTTGAACCCGTTATATTCGGGCGGATTGTGGGAGCCGGTAATCATTACCCCACTCTCTATATTTTTATAGTACACGGCAAAATAAAGAAGGGGGGTCGGAATGGTGTTTAAGTCAATAACCTGGCAACCGGTTGATTCTAGTCCTTTGGATATGGCTTCAGCAAAAGTGGGGGAGCTCAGTCGACAGTCCCGACCCAAAGCTACCTCTTTGACTCCCTTTTGACGATAGTAAGTACCAATTGCTTTGCCTAACAATTCTACAGAGGCTGGGGTTAAGTCTTGGTCAACGATGCCTCGGATGTCATATTGGCGAAAGATTTCTTTTTTTAACTTCATACTCGGCTCCTTTTATCTTTTTTCAGCTTGACGGTGTCCCTCTATTTATTGGTTGGTGCTCACGGACGAGTTTATAATTTACTTGATTTTGGTTAACTCCGTCAATTTTTCTTCTATCTCGGGCCACCTTTCCTGAGCCGTCAAGATAAATTCGATAAACTCGCGGACAGCTCCCTGGCCTCCCCGAAAGGTGGAAATAAAATGACTGGCTTTTTTGACTAGAGGATGAGCATCGGCTACAGCGCCGGCCAAACCCACCTTTTTCATTACTTCTAAATCGCCCAGGTCGTCACCAATGAAAGCTACTTCCTCAGGAGTAAGCTGGTGCCGCTGACAGATCTCTTCCAGGATTTTTTTCTTGTCGAGGATCCCCTGATGGACCTCAGTCATTTTCAGTTTGGCCGCTCTTTTGTCCAGGGCTCGGGAAGACTTTCCGGTAATAAGACCAGTTTTGAGACCAACTAGTTGGGCCATGAGAATCCCCATGCCGTCCCGGACATGATATGATTTTAGTTCTTCTCCATTAGGAAAGACTAGAATAGTGCCGTCAGTGAGAGTGCCGTCGACATCCATTAAAATCATTTTGATTTTTCTGGCTCGGTCGATATTAGTCATTTTCATTTTGTCCTTTCCCCTTCTTCGGCCACTCTGCCCTTGGTGAAAAGCCCGAGATTGGATAATTTATTGTGGCTATGTATTGTAACATGCCTGAGGAAGTTGAAGCAAGGTGGGAAAAAAACGGCAGAAGATTCAAGGCTTTAAGCTACTGTTTAGTTGGCCGAGACTCTGTTTTTTATAAAAGATGAGTTAGATTTGCAACCAAGAGAGATGGAAACGCTTGGCCTTTATTGTCTTGAAAATAGAGTTTGGGGAGCCTCCGAGGAGTTAGACCTCGAATGTTAAAAATAGAGAAGAAGCAATTTATTCAATCTGGCTGTCGAGAGAGCCACCTGTAATGAATTTGCTCCCCCTTAGGCTTTTCAGCTTTTTCTTGCTTAATGGAGTAGGCTTCAGGGGGGAGGCGATGGATTAAAACATTTCTGTTCGCCAGAGATCGTGCAGGTGAATAATTCCCTCAATTTTGCGGTCACGATCAACCACAATCAAGGAAGTAATCTTATTTTCTTCCATAAGATTCAGAGCTTTGGTGGCCAGGTCATGGCGAGAAATGGTTTTCGGGTCAGGGGTCATGCAGTCCCGAGCTGTTTTATGAATCATCTCGGCGCCATATAACTGGAGTTTTCGTCGAAGGTCACCGTCGGTGATAATCCCCACCAGACGTTCTTCCGCATCCACGACACAAGTCATGCCCAGTTTTTTGCGAGACATTTCTGACAGAACCTCAGCCATGGGTGTTGTTTCGTTTACCATAGGTATTTGTTGGCCTCGATGCATTAAATCTTTAATTTTTAAAAGTTTCTTGCCAATTTGGCCCTTGGGATGGACCCGGGCAAAATCTTCCTCAGTGAACCCTTTTTTGCGCATTAAAGCTACGGCTAGGGCATCCCCCAGAGCGAGGGTGGCCGTACTACTGGCGGTGGGAACCAATCCAGTAGGTTCGGCTTCTCGACTCACCCGAGCACAGAGGACAATGTCACTATAACGGGCCAGGCGAGAAGATGGGTTGCCAGTCACGCAAATCAGTTTAACCCCGATTCGTTTAAAAAAGTCCAGGAGGTCAATGATTTCTTTGGTTTCTCCACTATAGGAAATAGCAATAATGATATCCTGTTTGAGAATCATGCCTAAATCCCCATGACCCGCTTCAGCTGGATGAATAAAAATGGCCGGAGTGCCGCAGCTGGAAAGGGTGGCGGCAATTTTCCGGCCCACCAAACCGGATTTGCCCATTCCGGTCACAATCACTCGACTGGGACATTCAGCCAACAGTTCTACGGCTTGGATAAAGCTCTCCCCTAGTTGTTGAGCCACTTCTTGGACAGCCTGGGCTTCGATTTCCAGAACCTCACGGCCAAGGCGGATAATATCATCTTTCTTCATTGTTTTACCTTTACCTTTTTATTCTTTTTCTTCAGGGGAAGAAGAATGAAAAGAGTGGAGACAAGTATATAAGTGGCTTAATTCACTCAACAAATTGGTTAATTCGGCTAAAGGCCAGGAATTGGGACCATCGGAAAGGGCTTTTTCCGGCTGGTCATGAACTTCAAGGAAGAGGCCATCGGCTCCAGCCGCCAGAGCTGCCCGGGCGATAGTGGGAATGAATTGGGCTTCTCCTCCAGAAGCTGTTCCCCGGCCCCCCGGACGCTGAACACTATGGGAAGCATCAATGACCACCGGAAATCCCCATTCTTTCATGATAGGAATGGAGCGGACATCGACCACGAGATTGTTGTAGCCAAAACAAGTGCCCCTTTCCGTCAGTAGAAGTTGTTCATTGCCTTGACTTAAGGCTTTCTCGATAACGTTGTGCATTTCAGCTGGAGAGAGAAATTGGCCTTTTTTTATATTCAAGGGTTTACCTGTGCGAGCTGCGGCCACAATAAGGTCTGTTTGGCGGCAGAGGAAGGCTGGAATCTGGATAATATCTAAGACTTCGGCCGCTGGTTCAGCTTGAGCTGCCTCATGGATATCCGAGATGACCGGAACTCCTAAACTTTGTTTAACAGCTGAGAGGATGGCCAAGCCTTTCTTCAAGCCAGGACCTCGATAGGATTTGATTGAGGAGCGATTAGCTTTATCAAAAGAAGCCTTAAAGACAAAAGGAATCTTTTTTTCGGAGGTAATCCGTTGGAGAGCTTCGGCTAAAAAGAAGGTGTGTTCCTCACTTTCAATAACACAAGGACCAGCGATGAGAAAGAAACCGTCGTTTCCCCCGAGGGTTGTTTTGTTATTAAGAATTATTTTTCTGGCAACGGTAGGCATAGCTGGCTCCAATAAAAGCTTTAAAGAGAGGATGAGGCTGGAGTGGTTTGGATTTAAACTCCGGATGGAACTGACAGCCTAGAAACCAGGGGTGGTCAGGTAATTCAATGATTTCTACCAAATCGTGGTCAGGATTTTTTCCCGAGATAATAAGTCCGGCCTTGCTGAGTAAAGACTCATAAGCAGGATTAAATTCATAGCGGTGGCGATGCCGTTCCCAAATGGCCAGACGGTGGTAGGCTTTTTCAGCCAAGGAGCCCTTTTTCAGATGACAAAGATATGCCCCCAAGCGCATGGTGCCGCCGAGTTGTTTGACTCCCTTTAATTCCCGCCATTTAAAGAAAATTTTATGAGGAGTTCGGGGATTAAATTCAGTGCTGTTAGCTTCTTTTAAACCAGCTACATGTCGAGCGAATTCAATTGTGGCGCACTGCATGCCCAGACATATCCCAAAAAAAGGAATTTTGTTGACCCGAGCGTAGGTGATAGCGTTGATTTTACCTTCAATACCCCGGACTCCAAATCCACCCGGGACCAAAATACCATCAGCTTCCTTTAGGATGCACTCTGGTGAGTTGCATTCCAGCTCTTCAGCTTCCACCCAGGCAATGTTGACCTTGAGGTGGTGGGCCGTGCCGGCATGATCCAGAGCTTGCTTCAGGCTGATATAGGAGTCATGAAGTCCTGCGTATTTGCCCACTAAAGCAATATTGACCTCATCCCGCGGGTGTTTCATTCTCTCCACCATTTCTTTCCAGCGGCGCAGATGGCGGCGACGGGGTGGCAATCCCAGGCGCTTGATGATGATTTTATCCAGTTGTTGCTGGGCAAAAATGAGAGGGATTTCATAGATGTTATCTACGTCTTTGGCGGTAATTACAGCTTCCAGAGGGACATTAGTAAAGAGCGAGATTTTCTGACGAATCTCGGGTGAAAGAAAGCGGTCGGTTCGACACAAAATGATATCGGGTTGAATACCGATTGCCCGGAGCTCCTTGACACTGTGCTGAGTAGGTTTGGTTTTTAATTCGCCTGAGGTTTTAATGAAGGGGACGAGGGTCAAATGGACAAAAAGGGTGTTCTCCGGACCAAGAGACAGACGCATTTGACGAGTGGCTTCTAAAAAAGGTAGGCCTTCAATGTCACCCACAGTTCCCCCAATCTCAATGATGACAATATCATTGTCATTCGAGACAGCATAAAAGGCATTTTTGATTTCATCGGTGACATGAGGAATTACCTGAACAGTTTTGCCCAAGAATTGCCCTTCTCTTTCTTTGCGGAGAATAAGTTCATAGATCTTTCCGGCTGTCCAATTATGGGCTTTGGTGGTTTTAGTTGAGGTAAATCTTTCGTAATGGCCTAAATCAAGGTCAGTTTCAGCGCCATCATCTGTGACATAGACTTCTCCATGCTGAAAGGGGTTCATTGTACCTGGGTCGACGTTGAGATAGGGGTCGAATTTCTGGAGAGTTATTTTGTAGCCGTGGCTTTCTAGGAGCATTCCGATGGAAGCCGCGGCGATCCCCTTTCCCAGAGCAGATAGAACACCTCCCGTGACAAAAATAAATTTAGGCATTCTTTACTTTCCTATCCTTTAAAAATTTTTCCACCTTGATTATATCTTCTGGCGTATCGACACTCAAGGTTTTTACGTTGGTGGAAACTATTTTTATCGAGAAGCCGTTTTCCAAAGCTCGAAGTTGTTCCAGACGCTCTTTTTCTTCGAGAGAAGAACGAGGCAACTCGACAAATTTTAGGAGAAAGTCTCGTTGATAGCCATAGAGCCCAATATGCTGCCAGAAATAATCAAACGAGCCTTGAGAGGCATAGGGAATAGGCGCCCGGGAAAAATAAAGAGCATTGCCTTGGTGATTAACCACTACTTTGACTATATTTGGGTCAAAGAAGTCTTCAGCGCTGTTGTTACGGCGGGCCAAAGTAACCATAGGAACTGGCTCCTTTTCAAGAGCCGCTACCAGGTCGTCAATCATGCTTGGTTGGAGGAGAGGTTCGTCCCCTTGAATATTGATAATTAGGGGATAGTCAAAATTCCGGGCCACTTCGGCTACCCGATCTGTACCTGAAGGATGATGAGGGGCGGTCATTCTGACTTCTGCTCCAAAAGTTAAGACTTTTTCGTAAACCCTCTGATCATCGGTAGCAATAATTAATTTATCCAGGGATGAGGCCAGAGAGGCAGCTTCGTAGACCCATTGCAGAAGAGGCTTGCCGGCTAGTTCAGCTAGGACTTTCCCTGGAAATCGGGCAGAGGCGAATCGAGCCGGGATAACTCCAAGTGCTTTTTTCACTCTGGTTGGCTAGGAGAGGTAGTCTTTTTTTCTTCAACATGAAGTGTGGTCGAGGCCGGCACTTTATCAGTGGTCTGACAATTAGCCTCAAGATAAGCCCCTTCTTCAACCACTAATTTGGGAGTTAAGATGGTTCCGATCACTCTTCCTTTAGAGTGGATTTCCACTCTTTCTCTGGCTTGAATATTGCCTTTAATTTCTCCGTCAATAATGACCGTGCCAACTTTGATATCAGCATCTATCCGGCCGTTTTCCCCTACGACTAGCACGGAGTCAGAATTGATGTTACCTTTAAAACGGCCATCGATGCGGAAGGAACCTTTAAAATTAAGATCTCCCTTGATTTCAGTCTCTTTGTCAAAAAATCCGGTTATTTTGTCTTCGTCAAATTCTTTCCTTTTTTCTTTCATCTCATTTTGCTCCTTTGATTTTATCGAAAACACGGTTTAAGTCATCGGTTGAATAGTAATATATTTTAATGACCCCTTTCTCTAGGTTACCGCTGATGGAGACCTTAGTTCCTAGAGTCTGAATGAGTTCTTCCTGAGCCGCCAGCAAATCAGGGTCAGGAGAAGGCGTCTCTTTTCTGGGAGGAGACTGGGTTTTGATTTTTTGGATAAGTTTCTCCACTTCTCTTACGGAAAGGCCCTCTTTGATTATTTGGCGGGCCAGCGATATTTGTAAAGCCTCGTCTTCCAAAGCCAAGAGCGCCCGAGCGTGTCCCATAGTCAATTGGCCTTCCATTAAAAAGGCCTTTATTTCCGGCGGCAGTTTTAAGAGTCGCAGGTAATTAGTCACGGAAGCCCGTTCCTTGCCGACTTTATCTGCGACTTCTTGTTGAGTATAACCTAATTCATCAATCATTTTTTGATAGGCTAAGGCTACTTCTAGAGGATTAAGGTCTTCCCGCTGGAGATTTTCCACAAGAGAAGCTTCTAATTGCTGAGCTTTACTAAGCTTGCGGATGATAACTGGCAAGCGTTGTAAGCCAATTTTTTGGGCCGCCCGCCAGCGTCTCTCCCCGACCACAATATAAAAATAATCATTTTCTCCAGGCACGACCACTAAAGGTTGAAGGAGGCCGGTTTCTTTAATCGATTGAGCCAATTCCTCAATGGCTTCTTCTTTAAAGGTTACCCGAGGTTGATTAGGATTGGGCACTAGACGGTCGATCTCGAGTTCAGTAAAGCGTTCCTCTTTAAGAATGCCATAATCATCGGGTAAAAAGGCTTTTAAACCCTTACCTAAAGCTTTCTTTTTCATGTTTTATCAATTCTCCAGCTAAATTTAAATAAGCTTGAGCCCCTTTAGATTTTATATCATAAAGCAAAATAGGTCGACCAAAACTTGGGGCCTCTGCCAGCTTGACAGTGCGTGGGATGATAACTTCATAGGTAATATGAGGCAAGGAGGCTCTAATTTCCTCAGCTACCTGTTTGGCTAAATTGGTCCGCTCGTCGTACATAGTCAGAAGAATGCCTTCAATCATCAGAGTCGGATTGAGCGTCCGGCGAACTTCGTCCAAGGTGCGGAGTAAATCAGGAATGCCCTCCATACAGAAAAATTCAGTTTGAATCGGGATAAGAATGGAGTCAGCCGCGGTCATAGCATTGATGGTTAAGAAGCTTAGAGAAGGAGGACAATCAATAAAAATATAGTGGAATTTGTTTTTGATGGGGCTTAAGGCTAAGCGAAGTCTTTTTTCCCGGTCCTTTTCACTAAAGACTTCGGCTTCAAAACCTGTTAATTCTGGCGAACAGGGACAGAGATAAAAGTTGTCGACACCGGTTGGTTGGAGCTGATCCATCAGATTAGCTCCATTCATCAACACAGCATAAATACCCCGGCCCGATTTTTTTGGATAGCCTAAACCAGCGGTAGCCATACCTTGAGGATCGAAATCAATGAGGAGAACCCGCCGGCCTTTGACCGCCAGAGAGGCCGAAAGATTAATAGCTGTGGTGGTTTTCCCTACCCCTCCTTTTTGATTAACAACAGCGATTATCCTGCCCATGAGTTCACTCTTTAGAAGAAGATGTTTCACGTGGAACATTGCTTGGCGGACTCGCCTTCTTCATTAAGCGGAGATAAATGTAGAGATTGAGAATAGCCGCTGGGGTAATTCCAGGGATTTGTTTAGCTTCACCTATGGTCCGCGGAGAATACCGAGTTAGTTTCTCTATAACTTCTCGGGTTAATCCAGGGATTTGATTATAATCGATTGTGGGAGGCAGGCGTAGACTTTCAATTTTCTGCATTTGGGCAATTTCATGAGTTTGTCTTTTAAGATAACCTTCGTATTTCACTTCCGCTTCAATATGTCTGATTTCCTCATCGCTGAGCGTAAAGTCAGGCTGGCTATATTCTAACACATTTGACCAGTGAACATGAGGTTTTTTTAAATATTCTTTCAGGGACAGGCTTTGGCCTTGAGGTAATTTAACTTTTGTGCTTTCTAAAAAGAACAAGGCCTTTTTTATTTTTTGTTGTTTTTGTTTAAATTCCTGGTAGACGTCCTCAGGAATTAAACCGAGCTGGTAACCATACGGCAGAAGGCGCTGGTCAGCGTTATCAATGCGGAGTTGAAGTCGATATTCGGCGCGGGAGGTAAAAAGTCGATAGGGTTCTTCCACACCTCGGGTAATCAGGTCATCAATCAGAACCCCGATATAGGCCTCATGGCGCCTCAGGATGAATGGTTTTTCTTTTTTTAGTTGCCGGGAAGCGTTAAGGCCAGCTATCAATCCCTGAGCAGCGGCTTCTTCGTAACCGGAAGTGCCATTGATTTGGCCGGCCAGATAGAGGCCCTTTATTTTTTTTGTTTCCAGGGTGGGCTTAACTTGGGTGGGTACTACCGCATCATATTCAATGCCATAAGCCGGTCGGAGAAAGCGGGCCTCTTCAAGTCCCGGGATGCTCTTGAGGATAGCCTGTTGCACTTCAAAAGGTAGACTCGAGGAGAGCCCGTTGACATAGATTTCGGCTGTATTCAGCCCTTCTGGTTCAAGAAAAAACTGGTGGCGAGGGTGATGGGGGAATTTAACGACCTTGTCTTCAATGGAAGGACAATAGCGGGGACCGATGCCCACAATCAGGCCACTGTACAAAGGAGATTTATCCAAATTTTGGCGAATTATTTCATGAGTTTTTTCATTGGTGTAGCCAATGTAACACAGGACTTTATTGGTTAATTCTTTTTTAGTGCGGAAGGAGAAAGGAACGGGTTTTTCATCTCCGGGCTGAGGCTTGAATTTACTCCAATCAATGGAATCCCGGTGGAGGCGCATTGGAGTGCCGGTTTTAAGGCGGAAGGTTTGGAGGCCTAATTTTTTAATGTTCTCGGCCAGCTCCAAGGAGGGCGGTTCGTTGGCTCGACCAGCTGGGTAATGGCGAAGACCAATATGGATAAGGCCATTTAAAAAAGTGCCTGGTGTCAGAATTACCGCTTTAGCGGTAATCACCGTGCCTTCTTTGGTTCGAATGCCGGTCACCCGGCCGCGCTGAGTAAGAATTTCAGTGACAATTGCCTGGAAAAGGGTTAAGTTTGGTGTTTCTTCAAGCCACTGTTTCATGAGGAGACGATATTGGGCTTTGTCGGATTGGCAACGGGGCGCTTGAACAGCTCCACCCCGGCTACGATTCAACAAACGGAATTGAATACCTGTTTCATCGGCCAAGAGGCCCATTAAGCCGCCTAGAGCATCAATTTCCCGGACGAGTTGCCCTTTAGCTAATCCTCCGATAGCTGGATTGCAAGACATTTGAGCAATTGTTTCTAGGTGAATAGTCACCAGACAAGTTGAATGTCCCCGGCGGGCCGCAGCGTGGGCAGCTTCACAGCCAGCATGTCCAGCCCCGATGACAATAATCTCAAAATCAGTTATTCCCCGAGCCATACTTATTTACCTATACAGAATTGATTGAAAATATTTTCCAGAATTTCTTCATTTCGGATTTCCCCCAAAAGTTCGTTGACTGCTGGCAGAATTTGTCGAATTTCTTCCGAGAGATGTTCTTCTGAATAATTTTCCTGGAGAAGATGGAGAGTTTTTTCTAGACCAGACTTGATTTGTTCCAGCAGAACTTTTTGGCGTTGGTGAAGAATGACTTCCTGACCGAAGTCCTTTTGAGGCACAAAGAGCTTATGAATTTTTTCTTTGAGTTGCTCTAGGTGAGTTCCCTTAAGAGCCGAGATGGGCACTACCACGTTCCCTGAAAATTGACGTTTTATTTCCATCGCTGAGACTTTTTGGGGGCGATCTATTTTGTTCAAAACGATTATTTTTGGTTTTTCCTTAAATGAATTAAGAAGATGGCGGTCTTCTGAGGTTAATTCTTCCGAGGCATCAATTACTAGGAGGAGCCCCTCAGCTTGTTGGGCCCTCTGTTGAGTCCGTCTTAAGCCCTCTTTTTCGGCTGGATGTGAAGGTTGACTCAGACCAGCAGTATCCACCAGACGGAAAACCGAGTTTTTGATAAGAACTTTTTCTTCCAGATAGTCTCGGGTAGTGCCGGGAAGCGCTGTGACAATGGCTCTTTCTTCTCCGCACAGGGCGTTGAAGAGAGTTGATTTACCCACATTAGCCCGGCCGATGATAGCCAGTTGGACTCCCTCAGAGAAAGTTTTACCCAGAGCGTAGCTCTGGATGAGAGTTTGAAGGTGATCAATGAGAGAAGTCAATATTTCTTTTATCTGCTCAGAAGTAATTTTAACTTCTTCTTCCGGGAATTCAATGTTGGTCTCCAGCCAGGACAGAAGATCCACGAGTTCTTCTCGAACTGAACGGAAAGTGCGGGAGAGGGAGCCTTCAAGTTGCTGGAAGGAGATGCGGGCCTGGTGAAGCGAGGTGGCTTTAATCAGATCGAGAACTGCTTCTGCCTGGAGAATGTCTAAGCGGCCGTTAAGATAGGCTCGCAGAGTGAATTCTCCAGGTCGGGCCAGGCGGGCCCCGGCTTCAACTCCCAGACGAATCACTTCTTCGAGCAGAAGGGGACTGCCGTGGCAGGATATTTCGACCATGTCTTCTCGGGTGTAGGTCTTGGGAGCAGGAAAGTAAGTTAATAAAGCTTCCTCAAAGAAGCATTTTTCTTGGGGATGATAGATTTTACCTAAAATTGGTCGCCGGGGTGGAATATTTTTTTTAGAGCGAAGCGGTTGGAAGAAACTTTGGGCGATCCGTAATGAGTCTTGACCGCTAAGACGGACAATGCCTAACCCACCATAGCCTGGTGGCGTGGAGATAGCGATAATTGTATCTTCGAACCTCATCTAAATAATAATAGTGACTGTGAAGGCAAAGGTAAAGAGGTTGTCAGGCAGAGAAAATGAGATAAAGGAAATGGTTCTCAATTATCAATTTCGTCTCTAGGGAGCCTTCTTCTGCCGGCAAATTATCTTGGCATTTCCTCGGATGCTTTGACCGGGTAAACACGGATCTGTTTAAGGAAGCCTTCGCCCAGACTTTCGGTGGCTAACCCAGGAATCTGATTCACGGTCAGATGGACAATCCGTCTTTCATAGGGATTCATGTAATCCATGATTTCTTCCCGGCCTGTTTCCTGAACGATTCGGGCCGCCTGTTTGGCTCTTTCTCGTATTTCCCGCTCTTTCCTCTTTTTGAAAAAGTCACAGTCAATTTGGACTTTCGCTTCGGAAACTTTATTCAGAATGTGCTGGATGGCGAGAAGCAGCGCTCCATCTTTGCGTAACAGAAGGTGTTTATCCTGACCGTCGAAAATCACAAAGAGCATCTCATTGCGTTCCTTTAAATAATAACTAAGCTCCAGAGGGAATATTTCTAGGAATCTATTCAGGAATTGTGCCGCTGGCGAGTCCTCTAAAGATTTTTTTGGCCAGGCCCGAATAACAATCTCCTTGCCTTTGATACCGAAAAGTTTTGTTTTTTCAGTAACTATCTCGTAATTGAGTTGAGAGCGAGGTCGTTTGAGCACGTGCTCAGCGTGACTGATGGCTTCTTCGAGATTACGACCTTTAAATTCCTGAATAGTGTTATTTTTTTCGTTTTTTTCCATGAGCTACTCTCTTTTTTTTGTGCATTAATTTATTCATGATGTATTGTTGTCCAATTTGGAGGACATTGTTGGTTAACCAATAAAGGACCAAGCCACTCTGAAAATTCATGAAAAAGACAGTCATGACTACAGGCATGATGAGCATCATTCTTTGTTGGGTGGGATCGGCTGTGGTGGGAGTCATTTTTTGACTAATGAACTGGGTAATGCCCATTAGAATTGGAGTAACATAGTAGGGGTCCTTAACCGAAAGGTCTTTTATCCAGAAGATAAAAGGACTGTGTCGGAATTCAATGGACACAGCCAGCATCCGGAAAAATCCCCAGAAAATCGGAATCTGAATCAGCAAGGGCAGGCAGCCTCCAGCGGGATTAATGCCGTGTTCTTTGTAAAGTTTCATCATTTCTTCGTTCATCTTGCGGCGTTGAGCAATATCACTTTTGGCTTTCTTATATTTGGCCCGGAGGGCCTTGATTTTAGGTTGGAGCTCCTGCATTTTAGCCATGGATTTAGTGCTGCTGTAAGTGAGGGGAAAGAAAAGAATTTTGATGATAAAGGTGAGAATAATAATAGCCAACCCCCAATTAGGAAAAGCGGAGTGGATGGCTTTAATGGCTTTAAGAAGTATTTCCGCAATCCAGCCGAAAAAGCCGAAGCGGATGATTTTTTTGGTCTGGAAACCAAGTTGAGTCAGGAGTTCAAAATCTTTGGGTCCCAAATAAACCTGAGAGACATTGGTGACGCTTAGAAAATATAGAGGTTTCCCTTCTGGTTGGGTTTCTTTGCGGAAGAGAGCACTGGTTTTTTCTGGTTTCCCCAAGAAAATAGCCGCAAAATAGTTATCTTCATAGGCTGCCCAGGTGACAAAGTTAAAAGCCACTTGGTTTTCTTTTAATTTTTCTTCCTTTTGATGGTAGACTTTGGGGCCAGCTAAGACAGAAACTCCCCGGCCGCTGCCAAAACGTTGCTTTTGCTGGAGGGGAGAGGTGTGGGTAATGCTAGGACCCCAGAGAAGACTGTAAGTCAGAGGCGTTTTGTTTTTGATGACGGTGATGTTCACAGAGATGACGTAAGAATCACCAGAAAAGGAAAAGCTTTTTTTGACGAGTGAACCCTCTTCAGTAGCGTAGGTAAAGCTTAATTCAGCCGATTCGCCTGACTGGAGATGGAGGGCAGTGGTCGAAGGTTGATAGAGAGACTGACAGATGGTTTGGTCAAATGGCCCATCGCCTGTTTCCAGAGCGAAAGGATAACGTCCTGTTTCCTGGGCGCGAGGAGAGACCAATTCCAATATTTTTCCCTCGTCATCCTTATAATTTTTCAGCTGCCAGCTTTTGAGAACGCCGCCTCGATTACTCCAGACGGCCCGGTAAAGAGGGGTCTCAACCACCACTTCAGTTTCCTCAGAGGCTGCCACCGGCTTGATTTCTTCGGGTAGTATTTCCAAAGATGGCTGAGGGGAAGTAGTAGTAGCGGGAGGAGAAGGGGTGGGGACTGGCGTAGGTTTTTCAGGAGTAGTGGTGGCTGTCTGAGTTACAGACTTTTCTGGAGTTGGCTCCACAGGTTTTTTAACGAAAAGAAGTTGATAAAGGAATAGAACCACAAATGATAAGAAAATGGCTAAAATAAGTCTTTTTTCCATTGGGTAATCCTTTAAGGAACTGGGTCAATCCCTCCGGGATGGAAAGGGTGACATTTAAGAAGCCGTCGTATTCCCAGAAACAGTCCTTTCCAAGGGCCATATTTTTGGACTGCTTCATAGGTATATTCAGAACATGTAGGCGTAAAACGGCAGTGGTGTCCCAACCAGGGGGAGACGAATTTTTTATAAGTTCGAAGAATAAAGAGTAAAACTGAATTTATCATCATCGCTATTAGTTCAAGTCTGGCTATTGGTCTTAATTATTTGGAGAGCCTGCTGATATTCATTCAGGAGGTT
>Ga0180301_10000712_pt1 | contig 25885 bp, 23 predicted proteins | sample GuaBasSediGuay16_FD_121797 | JGI IMG/M metagenome (GOLD analysis project Ga0180301, IMG submission 121797) | Subseafloor sediment microbial communities from Guaymas Basin, Gulf of California, Mexico - Guay16, Core 4569-2, 12-15 cm | ecosystem: Environmental > Aquatic > Marine > Hydrothermal... | reverse complement strand
TAAGTAAAGTGATATTTTAGTTCATAAAGACAAAATTTAACATACTTCTCCATTACCTCTTAAGTATTAATGAATAAGCGTAACTTATACAAAAGACCAGTTCGTATATTAAAGAGAGGTAGTAGATTATGTGCGAGTCAAATGTATATATTATTAAGAATGGAAATGAAGAATTATATGCTAAAGACATAGTTCACCTATCTATTCAGGGCGATAAAATTGTATTAGTTAACATAATTGGAAAGAGGTATGAATTAACTAAAGCAACTATAGCATACATAGATTTCTTAAAGCATAAAATTGTGTTAAAGAGTATTCAATAATAGAAGACTGTATACGAGAACTCGATAAACCCTATCCTTATTATTTATTTATAATCAGTGTTCTAATGGAGTTTAGACTAACATAGTTAATTAATGATAGGGTTATACAAATTATCAGGTGGTAGTTCAATTGATATTCTTTCGTAGGAAAGAGAAAAAGGAAGAAGTAAAGGAGGTTACAACACCTTCTGGTACACCTATAGGTAAAGCAATTCTCATTGATGTATTTGGATTCTTTAGATCTCCCTTTACTGGTAGACCAAAGGTAATAGTACTTGGTTTATGCTTAACTGAGGGAGTAATATTCGAAAATAGCGTATTAAAGTTACTTAATGGAAAGCTCTTAAGAGCTGTAAAACTAGAACATAAATTCAAGAAAGTTCCTATGGCTAAAGCTCCTGACTGTATTGGTGTTCAGGTAGAGGGTATAGGATGGAAAGCTGATAAGGAGGAACTATTAAAGTATAGAAGATCAATAATTGAGGTATATAAATCATAAAAGAATACGGAAGAGATGTTCAAGGTCTTAATAAGGTGATGGTTCGAAGACAATAAGATTATTCTAACTTAAGTGCTATCCATCGAAGTTGTTTTCCATTCATTAACTATTACTTTTAAGTTATCCACCACTTATTATGTTTTAAATCTATTATTATGCCTAGTTCGGCAATAGCTTTATCTGAAAGTATTACCTCGTCTTCCCTAGGCTCTATTATGGCATAAGCCTCTATCGATCTTATGATATTTCCTGTTTTAACGAAGACCATTACTTTTCCCGCTAAGTATACTTCACCTACAATTCTTCCAGGTCCTATGTATAACCTTTTTTCGCCAGGTGTTAAACCGAGCTGTGAGGCTATAGTTAGAGGTAAAGCTACTATGGGTACATCAGTTTCGAATCCTGTATTTAATAAGGCTTTAACCTCAATTTCTATATCCTTATGTTTAATCTTTATAGGTATTCTCAAGGCCATATAACTTTAACCTCACTCTTTTCCATATGATTCTAGGTTTTTCATGAACCTTTAAAGTCATTTTCCTAAAACGCTTAATATAAACCATTAATTCATCACTCAAGTATATGCTCTAATAACGCTATTTTAAGCTTTGCTTGTCCCAGCTATGAAACTTCGTTGGCTTTGCTTTTGGCATGTTTTAATCAGTGACAAATAGGGCTAACATAATGATGTTCAAGTATCAACCCTTTCAACACAAACATTCTGTGAAGATTTAATTCTCTAACTTCTCTCGCCGTAGCGGGTTTTATATGTTTGTATTATATGTGTTTGATGGTATACCATCGCCATAGGCTAGCGGTAAACGCCTCCTCAATGGGGAATGAAGCCCAATTGTCTAGGGAAATGAGCCAATGACCAAACATATACAAACATATAAAGAGGCGAACTCTCTCACCCCTTAGTACCATCATAATAGCATATACGGTCAGAGACCATGGAAGAGATAATGGCCATATAGTCATATCTAATCACTTATATGTACTTAAGAAGTATAATAAGTATTTAGGGCCGCTGTTTTGTTAGCAATTCTGTATCAGAGGTATTAAGTAAAATCATATCTTTATAAGTGGTATTTCCCACTACATATGTGATGGTGGGATTTGTGGGGCTTATCCTAAAACTCAATGACAAGGGCAGGATACTGATCCCAGCCAATATTAGAAAGGCTTTAAAGATAAAAACGCGGTCAAAGTCATAGTTAAGAACAATGAATTGATAATAAAGCCTATAGAGGACCCCATAGAAGCTCTAACAAAAACCATCATTAAAGGCTCAACCGATATCGAGAAAGAGATTAGAGAATTCAGAAGAATAGCTGAAAACGAAGCACATAGAAGGCTAGGAGAGAGATGGTCTTAATAGAAACATATAATCTTAGCTCTAGCATCAATAACAGATAAACACCATGAAGAAGCCAAGGAAATACTTAGAAGAATTAGACCAATAAAACTGTCACCCTACACACTAATAGAATTAGACCTACTAATAGCATCTAAGAGAATAATAGTCAAGATACCCGACTTCTATCAGGCACTAGAAGCAACTCTATCATTTTATGATGTAAGCATAGCTAAGCTGCTACCAAGGCATCTACAGATAGCGTGGACTCTAAGGAGAAAGTATGAGCTTTCATACTTTGATAGCCTACATGCCTGTTTCAGCACCCTTACACGTTTAGAAACTAGATGGGAGTATGTTAAATGCATAGTCTACATGCTCATTAATATTTGTAATGTATAGGCTAACTTCTTGGTATAATTACCTTGTTTTTATAAGGATCATATAAATAAGCACCCCAAATTACAGCACCCTCATCAATTGTTTTATAGTCTTCTGGTAATCTTATATTCCATGGAGTACATCGCCATAAATGCTCAATAGTAACATTAGGATATTCATCAGCAATTTTAGATAAAACGTAGTTCATGAAATCATAGTATAGAACTGGAAGGAAATCAGGTCTTGCATGAAGTAAATATAGATGGTACATACTTGAACCAGGATTCTCGTATAATGTAACATCAACCCTTATCAGCGAATCACCATATTCATTAATAAGATCGTATACGGTGCTAATGAATTCCCTAAATGAACCCCTAGGTGAATTATTTATCTTAGTATGTATTGGAATTTTAGTGTTATTACTTAAATGTAGCACTACTTTAAGGCTTTCATTTACATGTACTCTAAGATCTGGGGGAAGCCTATTATATACTTCATAAACACTCCACAATACATTACTTAGAAAAGGTTTTACACCCTCACATAAACTCCTATTACTCACCGAATAGTATATGTTTATTATGAAGTTGTATTTTCTGTCTATTGTAAGATTTACTGGTGGTTGAGGAGCCTTAATCTCGCCCTTAATAGTCTTAAAATCTAAATAAGTAAGTATCCAGAGTATGTAGTTGTATTTAAGGTCATGATACATAAACTTCACATAGCCAGGATATGAAGCTAGACTCGAAGAACTCCAGACATATATCATTTTAAACCTATCACCTGTTTTATAGTACATTAGTGGTATTGCTACTTCACCTGAAACCTTACCCTCCCTAATACGTCTACTATGAGCATCAATGTAGAATTCTTTAGCAAGTCTAATAGCTTTAAGCCAAAAAGCATGATTACTAGGAATGATTAGCTTCTTTGAAGGTTTAACCATAAAGAAGATGAAGGATGCACACAAACGATACTCATTTTCTGGTAAAACCTTACCTCGCATCTTTTCCGCTATTTTGAAATGCTCCTCCCCTGTCGCATAGGTCAAGCCCATTTTGATAGCCAATAGCTCTTCATGCGATACGTGTTTTAATTGATCAATCCATAGGCTTAAGACCTTATCGTAAACTTTTAAAACAGGATCTTTTTCTTCACTTTCACTAGGATACATTACTAGAAGGATAACGAGGAGAAGAAATACAATCACCGAAGCTGCTATAAATTCAAGGACATAGTATGTACGGGTTCTAGGCATTGGAACTACCACATCTACTCCCATAAAGTTTAATAGCTCCGTGAAAAAAAGTAACGGTGAGAGTCTTTGAATAGGCTCTTCACCATCATATTATTAATCATATTATTCTTGAATATGGTCGTTCCATTAACTATAAGCTTAGGTGTTGTTGAGACTATTACTGTAACTAATGATATGTTTGGTTTTGATGGTATTAATCTCATCCGAGGAGACTTTGAAAGTTCAGATGACTTAGATTTCTGGGTAATCGACGGTGCAGGTAATAAAGGATTATCACAAGACAAGTATCATGGTAACTGGACAATGGTTGTTAGTGGTATTACTGGTGTTACTTATATTTATACTCAGCTTGATGCATCAGTTCTTGATATTGTTAGGGGTAAGTATATTGGTGTTGTTGCAGCTGTAAAGCTTGTTGAAGGAAATGATGTTAATGCTACAGGTTATATCATGTACTCAACACCTAGTGGTGGTTGTCCATGGTTATACGTATGGAATGGTAAAGAATACATTGCCGATAATAATTTAATACCATTTAGAGTTTCTAATGACACATATGATTATTATATACTACAAGTAAAGCCAAGTATAAGCGATGAAGATAAAATAAACCTTATGATCAAGGAAGAGGAGACCGAAGAGGATTATATTGATATGGTTAAATTAAAAGCAATAATACATCCTAACGATACAGAAATAGCATTAGACCAGTACAATAATGTTAGAACGTATAAACCTCAAGAACTAATATTACCAAGAACAGTTATATTAAGTCGTTTGCCTTCAAGTATAAACTTTAATCCTGTTGATAAAGTTTCAAGAAAGGACTTCCTAAATATTGAACTACTACCAGGAGACTACATGATAGTATACTCTGGTGATAGAGAAGATCTAGGCCTACATGAAAGTGTTAAATTAGTGTTTAGAGCTGATCAAGATGAAAAGCTTTCATTAAAAGTTCAAATACTAACAAATGAGGGATGGACTGATGTTGCTGAAATTCACCCTAGAATTAAATGGTATACTCATATAGTTGACTTAAGTAATTGTCTACCTGATGTTGAGGGTGAGTATAAGGTTAGGATTATATCAACTGAAAGACATAAGATAGACTTCATAGCATTAGATTTTAGTGAAGATAAAAGAATAACTGAAATATCCTTATCACTTATTGAGGCATATCATGTAACTTCTAATGATTCAATAGTTAATGTACTCCATTACTTAGTATCCGATGATGAGCATAAGGTCAAGATAATTCCAGGAGAAGCTATTGAGCTAACATTTAGAGCATTATCGAGGAAGATTGTAGGGGATCTTGAAGTTAAAGGTCAAAGGGTGAGTTATATGATTATTATTAATGGTTATTGGAAGCGTTTAGGTGATCCTATCTATACGAGCGAATTAGTAGTTGAAACGGAACTTGTCAAAGGTAATTGGAGTTTTATATATACTTATACTTACATTGATAGTACAGCTGATAATGTATGGGTCGGTATTAAGATAGATGCTAGTAGATCTTCAGAGCCAGTAACAGTTCTCATAGATTATGTTCATATGGGTTATTCAGCAGGTTATGATTCTGATAAGACTGATCAGTATTGGATGTTTATAGCTAATATTGCAACCTTCTTAACAAAGATTATATACGATTCAAGTACTAGTACTATACGTTTAGAGTTTATGACAAATGTAGTAGGTTTAACTGATAAGGCTATTAGGAGGGCAGATCATGACTTATTGTTGCTGAATATAAGCAGCAATATTGATTACCTTATGAAGTATGATACTTTCCTTCAATGGAATGATAAAGGCGATAGTGGAAATGCCCCTACATATGTAGGCGAGGAAGAGAAATATAGCATTATATCAAACCTGCTCTTAGCATCTGATATTATGGACCTTATAAGCGATGTTTTAGACTTCATACCTGAACCTCTTCCTCCAGGTAAGATAGGTCTTGCTATAAAAATAGCAAAAGTAGTTACTACATATGGATCCTATGCGCTTGAAATATCTGCATGGGCTATTAATGCTACATGGCCTATACCGAAAGATTTAACCGATGATACACGAAATGTAAATGATGATAAAGATGCTCATATTTACGGTTATGTAGAATTTAGTGAAGAACCTGAATACGTTATGCTTTATTCAGCACTAGTAGTTGAATTTTATGGAGCTGCTCCTCTATCTCTCGATGGCGCTGTAATAGATTCAGAAGGTCTTGTTGCAGACTCTACCGACCTGAACACAGCAGGTTATATAGCTGAAGGATATAACTTTATAGTATTCGATACAAGTTAACTAAGACTATAGCTTAATCTTTCTTAATAAACATCTATTTTTATTAAACAAAAATTATATGGTATTTCTGGTATCTCATGTACTTAGAGGAGGACATTAATGTCAACCATTAAGCTCAGCGTTGAGGATAAAAGGATGATGTTAAGATTATTGGTTGAAGCTGAAGAGGCATTAAAAGTCCTAGAGGACGTTGTATCAAGGGATGTCTTGGACTTAAAGGACAGGTATGCGATGAGGTATGCTATAGTTCAGATTGTAGAATCCTTAGCTATAATATCCTTAAAAATAGCAGAGAAAGTGGGGCGTCCTATTGAGAGTTACGTTGAAGCCTTATCCCTTTTATCTAAAGTTAATGTAGTAAATGAAAAGACCGGATTAAAGTTAAAGCAATTGAGCTAAGCTACGTAATTTAATAGTCCATAGTTATTGGGTAATCGACGACCTTCATATTATAGAAGAAGCTAAAGGTAGTGGTATTGAATGTATAAGGAGGACTATAAATGCCATTAGAAAACTCATTACTTAAAGGGAAGAAACTCTTTAAAGTACCTAAAGACTTTGTAGAGAAGGTAGCGAAGACTATTGTTGACGAATTATATCATGAAGAGAGAATTGTATTCGTTATGATTTTTGGCGGGGTATTGAGGAAGGAATATACTAGAGATGTTGATGTAGCAATATACCTCTCACCTCCAGATGACATAATTAATGATTATGGTTATGCTGAGGAACTGGCTAAGAAAATAAGTAAACATATAGGCATGCCCGTGGATATTATAGTATTAAATCACGCACCAGACTATATAATCAACAATGTAATGCTTTCCGGTAAAGTAGTAATAGATCGAAACCCTCTACAACGATTATCATTGAAGTTAAAGGCGCTGGAGGAAAGATTTCGATTTCTAATTAAACGAGGGGAATAGATATAGGTATTTACTCTAATATTGTCATGACATGTTTTCACTCATAGTAATGATAGTGTCGTATAGTTGCCATTGAAGAATATGATAATATCATCACCATAACATGTATTTAAGCTTAGTCTATATACTATAATGTATAGATTACATTAATCATGGAAGTGGAATTTCATGAGTTCTTATGAATTATATTTAATAAGCGTAGTTATTACATATATTCATGAAGTAGTAGTACTTGGGGTTTTAGGAAAATGGTTGAGTTAAAGATAGGTAAGGAACCCATACTACAGCTTGCATTAGACTTCACGGAGCTTGATCGTGCTATTAAGGTTGCTGAAGAAGCTTTAGCTGGAGGTGTTGATTGGCTTGAGGTAGGTACTCCTCTTATAAAGAGTGAGGGTATGCGTGCTGTTAGGGAGATTAGGAAGAGGTTCAAGGATCGTGTTATAGTTGCTGATATGAAGACTATGGATACTGGTAGACTTGAAGTTGAAATGGCATTTAAGGCTGGAGCTAATATAGCCATAGTATTAGGGGCAAGCGATGATAGTACTATAAGGGAAGCTGTTGAAGCTGCAAGAAATTATGGCGGTTACATTATGGTTGATATAATTAATGTTCCTGATCCTGTTAAGAGGGCAATAGAGTTGGAGAAGCTAGGAGTTGATATAATATGTGTTCATGTAGGTATTGATCAGCAAATGAAGGGTATGGATCCATTAAAGCTCTTAGAGGAAATTCGAGGTAAGGTAAGTGTACCTTTAGCAATAGCTGGTGGTATTACGAGTGAAACTGCAGGTATTGCTGTTGAGAAGGGAGCTGATATAGTTATAGTTGGTGGTGCTATCACTAAGGCTGAAAACGCTACAGAAGCTGCTAGGCTAATTAAAGAAGCGATGATTAAGAGAATCTCCATCAAGGCTAAGAAGGGAAGGAAAGCTAAGACCGAAGAAGAAATTCTTGAAATACTTCGAACAGTATCAGTTCCAAATATAAGTGATGCGATGCATAGAGCTCGTGTATTAACGGGCTTTAAACCTGTAATCCCAGGAAGTAAGATTGTTGGTATAGCACTTACAGTTAGAACATATCCAGGTGATTGGGCTAAACCTGTAGAAGCATTAGACTTAGCATCTGAGAACCACGTTATTGTTATCGATGCTAGTGGTGAAGAAACCGCTGTCTGGGGTGAATTAGCAACATGGAGTGCTAAGAATAAGAAAGTTGCAGGAGTTATAATCAATGGAGGGGTTAGAGACATCAAAGATATAAGAGAGATCGGTCTTCCAGTCTTCGCTAAGCATTTCTGTGCTAGAGCTGGTGAACCAAAAGGATTTGGAGAAATAAACGTACCAATAGAGATAGATGGCGTTAAAATTAAGCCAGGAGACTACATCGTAGCTGAAGATGAAGGAATTATAGTTATACCCAAGGAAATTGCTAGGGAAGTTGCTAATAGAGCTCTTGATGTTAAGGAAAAGGAGGATAGAATAAGAGAAGAAATAAAGCGAGGATCAACACTTGCTAAAGTAATTGATCTATACAAATGGGAGAAGGTTACCTAAGGGAATAAAAGTGAATATATTAATAGCTGGAATGGGCTCTATAGGCTCCCTATTTGCAGGTTACCTGTCTAATTCATTTAATGTGTATGCTGTAGGAAGACCGTGGCATATTAATAAAATAAGGGGTCAAGGATTTTTAATGGTAAAGATATTGCATAGTGGTGAAAAGAGAAAAGCTAAGTTGAAAGCTGTTTCAGATAGCTTTAAGGATTTTGAAGGCAAAAGCTTTGATTTCATTATTATAAGTGTTAAAGCCTATGATACTAGAAGTGTCCTAGAAGAATTAGTAAAGTATAATATAAGAGGAAAGTGTTATGCACTGCTACAGAATGGTTATGGTAATGAAGATATAGCTAGAGAGGTTTTAGGTAATGAAAATATTGTTCGTATATTAACCAATAATGGTGCATATATTGAATCTCCAGGTACTGTAGTTCATGCAGGGTTTGGAGAAACATTTGTTGGAGGAGTTTATGGTCCAAGAAGCATTGAGTATGCTAAAAGGCTTGCAGAAGTAATTAATATTTCAGGCTTACCAGCAAAATTTGTAGAAAATATCCATGAACTTATATTCCTAAAGTTAGCAGTGAATGCTGTAATAAATCCAATTACAGCTATCCTTAGAGTAAAAAATAAGGCTATAGTTGAATGTAGTTACTTACGTAAACTTGCTGAAGGCTTAGTAAATGAGGTAATAGCGGTAGCTAAAGCTAGAGGAGTCAACCTACATTATGAAAATGTAATAGGCACAGTCCTTAAAGTTGCAGAAAAAACAGGTGAGAATATATCGTCAATGCTACAAGATATCATGAAGGGTAAGAGAACTGAAATAGATTTTATAAATGGAGCTATAGTGAAGTTGGGAGAAAGATTCAACATACCTACACCCGTCAATAAATGCCTATATTTACTAGTTAAAAGTATTGAAGCATATGCCAAGTAGCATACATTTGCATCTTAAGGATATGAGACGTAAAACTAGAGAAATACCAAAATAAACATTATGCCACCAGTACCATTATATAATGGTTACGAATAGCAATGACTATTTAGCTATTTTAATCACAGCTCTATATCAGCTCACAAATCAGCCTGGGCATACCATGTACATAACCTTTAAATTCTCTATCTGAGAATCCTTTAGCATGGGTTAAGGGTACATAAAGCATTAATTATAATGGTAATAATATTAATTACATTAACATGTATAGGAATCTTAACATGGACATACCCCTTAATAAGCATCACTGAAAACAGAAGGTACAGTAAAGTTGGCACATATTACTTCCTCAAAGTCTCTTCAACTAAAATACTTAGTTCAAGGAATATGGATTTGGAGATAAGGGGAAACAAGTTAATAATATATGCTATAAATGATCTCGATAAAGAGATCTTCGTCGATACTAAGTGGAGGGTCTTATATCAAACATTTCCACTCCTTCCACAAGAATTCAAGTGGAAAGGAATTATTCCCTCAGCAAGTAAGGTACCTATCTACGAAGTTAATCTAAGTAAAATACCTCATCCGCTTAGAATTGAAGTACACCTTGCAAGTGAGCTGAAAAAGGAGGTAGAAATTGTTAAGGGTAATAGGAAACTGAAAATACAGGTACCTGCATATTATCTCGAATTTGTCGTAAGCTTTGATTGGGATTATAAGAAGATTAAAGAAGCCCTTAGGAAAGGCTATGGAATATTAAGGATATCGCCTAATCTTGAGTTTAGGAATCTTAAGAACAAGTGGATTATCAAACCTAATGAAGAACTGCCTATAGAAATCTACATTGTAAATAAGGGTAATGAAGTTCTTGAAGTAACATTAGCGGATATACTATTTGGAGGATGCAACGTAAAGACGCCAGATGGGAAGGAGATAAACACGTTAGCTCAATACATGTTTGCAAAGGATCCTGAGAAATTCATTGTTGCCAAGCTGGAACCTGGCGAAAAGTATTGTTCTTCGGGGGTACTTGATTTCACCATGAGAACTGACTTAATGAAATTCTTGAAAAAGAGAATCCTAGGAATAGATTATGAGTTCAAACCCGGAGTCTACATTATAGGATTATGCTCATATAATGGGAAGTACCATGTAATAATAGCACTAGAGGTTACAGGTGAATAATATGGCAAGCAGGCTCAAATTATATTCAAAATTATACCCGTTAGTATTGCTCATAATAGTTGCTGTAATTTTATATTCAGCCGTAACACTACTATATGCTCAAATAAGCGTTTCACCCCCATATGGTTATATTACGGTTGCTGTAGAAAACGATGAACTACACTATCGAAACGTTTCGGCAAAATGGTACATTACAACAGTAGATTGGTGGCTTAATCCCTCAAATCTTCCACAATCGTTACAGACATGGCTTTCACTTCATAACACAGATTTAGTCACGGAATTAAGTGAGGCTACAGCCGTCTGGGAGAATGAACCATCCTCTAATATGCCTGTTCTGAGATATTTAGGAAATACAACAACATACGAACCCCTTGTAGAAGATCATGCCAATGTCATAGGATTTCTAAACATAGGATCTGGTATTGTGCTTGCAGTAACACTTACGTGCAACGATATAAGAAGAGCAGATGCAATCTATGAGCTCACCGAGTTCGATATTGCATTCAATACCCAAACTGATTGGCTCAATTATAACTTCACATTTGTTGCCTTACATGAGTTTGGTCACACGCTAGGTCTAGGGGATATCAGGAATTTTTCTACTGTTACTGAAGATCAAAGGCAAGTAATGTATGGCGACTACGACATCACTTATAATACTAGGGGTACAAGAGATTTGCAATGGGGTGATAGAGCGGGCATACGATGGCTTTATCCAGTGATTTATGGCGGTTTTGACCTTTACCCTGTTTACACCATTGTAGGAGGCGATATAGCAGCCATGGATATTGACGGAGGTTTAGGACCTGATGTTATCTTTGTGTGGGGTGAATATGACTCAACTAATGACGTAACCTATATATGGGGGCTGCCATTATGGAATTTAAATAACCATGGATTCCCCCTTACCAGAGGAGCTTTTAAGTTACTAGCTCAAACCCCGGGACAAGTATGCGATGTTGGTGCAACTTTAGTAAGGTCTATAGATGATGATACTAGAGCCAAGCTAGTAATTACCTTTACCAATGAGACACAAGCATATTACATTGTATTATTTAATATATATAGGATTGATGATGGATTTGAATGGAATTGCGTGGTAGGACCGTATCCCGTCTACGGTTCATGGTGTGATGATGGCACTAATATAGAAGTCATAGATTTAAACGGTGATGGTATATTAGATTATGTGGTAATGGATACGCTCAACAGTCTCTAGCTCTACATTGGGTGGTCTGTTGATAGTAATGGTATTCCAGCTTCATGGACCTACGATACTACGGGTATAACACTTACTGTTAATCATATAGGATTTGCTCTTATGTATCCTACAAGGAGATTATTTACAGTCTCGTACTATAACGCATCGAATGGATACTTCATGTACTATGTATTAGAGTTAGGAACTGATGGTTCAGTAATATCAAGACAACTGTATGAGTATGCACCATTAACTGAGACAGCCGCGATCTCAGGTCAAGGTCTTTATGCTATAAATGTTGGTAATAATAATAGCTATAGAGAGCTATTATTCATGTGGTGCGATTCAAGATACGCATATTATATTAGTGAATGGGAATGTAGGATAAACTCGCATCCACGCGAGCTAACATCCTAAAATTAATTTTTTAACTAAATAAATTATTGCCCATTATCCAAATAACTACTTTTACCTTCTATCCTTAGCATGCTGAGTATCCCTCGAGAACTTTTCTCCTTTTCTATTATGATTATATTACTTTCCTATTATCTTGGCCATTCTCTTGAACTCTATCGTGTTCTTCCAATATTTTTTACTGATACCTTTCTTGATTTGTTCTACAAATTTTTCTGCCCATTTCCAATCACTTTCATATATGTGGTAAGAGTCTACTATATGCATATAATATCCTACTTCTACTCCTAGCTGATCAGCTATTCTCCTCTGTAATTCTGTAAACGCATACATGTTCATAAAAGCAGCTTTTAGCGCATCGTTGCTTCTTTTATGTGCATGTAGTATTAATTTTCCATTAACTACTCTAAACCATAGACGTTGTAGGCATGGCGGATATTCGGTCTTTATGTCTTTCCAGGGTTGCCATGTGATTGCTTGTGCTCTTCTAGAATATGGTGCTTTCTTAAGCTTTTCAATAATGTATTCAATTTGATTAATTACTTCACCACATGGTGTTTTATATGTAAATAACCTTTCATGATATGTATAGCCAAATTTTTCCACTAGATGATCATGAATGCCTTCTAATACTTCATCAACATATTCAAATAACCCCTTTGGGCTACCAGCAAATATACCCTTTAAATGAATTCTAGGTTCCGATAGAGGTTCTTCAATTAATATTATTGCTGGTGCATCTACGCTTCTCTGATTATATTCTGTTTCAATTATAATTCCACTGCTCCAAAGCTTTGCTATAGAAATTTCCCATGCCTCTGGAAGGGTTTTCGCCTTAACGAAGATTGGTGCTGGAAGTAATGGCATTCGCTCACCTATCAAGACAAGTACTTTAAGTGTAATTATTAAACCATTACTCCTAAACCCTCTATATACTAGACTTAAAGTAGTGATATCTGATAACGTAGTACTTAGTGCTACATGTATTAAATATGTCACTAGATTTTTTGTAGTACTCTCTTTAGTTAAATAACTTTTTATACTAGTTCTATAATGTCCTATTAGGTAGGTGATGAATTTGGAAACATGGCTCAGATCAATAAGTTCTTTAATAAATATTATTCTCTAAAATGTGTTAATTGTAAGAAAACTTATGAGACAAACCCATGGTTATTCTCATGTCCTAAATGTAGAGGTCTATTAGATGCAGTTATTGATTTTAGTGAGGTTGAAATCTCTTGGAACATGTTCAGGAAAAGGCCATTGGGAGTTTGGAGATATCGTGAACTTTTGCCTATATGTAGTAATTTTACTATTATATCTTTAGGTGAGGGAGGTACTCCTTTAATAAGGTTATATAGATTACCAAAGAAGCTTAACATAGAGTTTAACGTCTTCGTTAAATTCGAAGGATGTAATCCTACTGGTAGTTTTAAGGATAGAGGTATGACAGTAGCTATATCTATTGCTAAGAATATTGGTGTTAATAAGGTCATGGTTGCAAGTACGGGAAATACTGCTGCATCTGCAGCTGCTTATGCCGCTAGAGCTGGTATAAAATGCCTTATTTATTTACCTAAAGGTAAGGTTGCAAAAGGTAAGCTTGCTCAAGCACTTCTTCATGGTGCAGAAATAGTTGAAGTTGAAGGCTCCTTCGATGATGCCTTAAAGATGGTTCTTGAAGAAGCTATTAAACAATACACAATTTATCCGCTTAACTCCTTTAATCCATGGAGACTAGAAGGGCAAAAGACTTTAGCATTTGAATTAGCTGATGTACTTGGTGATGCACCTGATGTAGTAGTAGTTCCTGTAGGTAATGCAGGTAATATATCAGCTATATGGAAAGGCTTTAGAGAATTATATGAACTTGGATTAATAAGTAAGCTTCCAAGAATGATTGGAGTCCAGGCTAAAGGGGCAGCACCATTAGCTAAAGCATGGAGTATAGGGCTTAATAAACCATTGTTTATTGATAAACCAGAAACAATAGCTACTGCTATAAGAATTGGAAAGCCCATTAACTGGTCTAAAGCCCTTAGAGCTGTAAGAGAATCCAATGGGTCTTTTGTAACGGTAAGTGATGAAGAAATACTGTTAGCTCAAAAAACTCTAGCAGTACTAGAGGGTATAGCTGTTGAACCTGCAAGTGCTACTACAATAGCAGCTCTTAATCATATTAAAGATTATATAAATAGAGATGAAGTTGTAGTTTTAGTCGCTACAGGTCATGCATTAAAGGACCCAGATGTTATACTCAATAAAATCGTCAGAGGCAGTTAATGGGATTAAATAGAGATACCCTCTTTTTTAGAATAGGAAACTATGCTAGAGAATATCTTCACTTATTTTCCTTTTAGCAAATCCAGATATAATGAAAGATGTCTTCTCGCCATTCGTAACCATTGAGTTCTAACAGCATATCCATAGAGGTATGCCATATACGATACTGCATAATCGTAGTTTTCCATAAGCCATTTAATTTTCTTAGAGAATTCTCTTGGACTTCTTGGTGGAACTGTTAATCTAGGTGCAAATTGATAGAGTTCTATTAATCTTGGAGCTCTAGTACCAACTATCGGTTTAAAACTACCCATCGATAAATGTAATATCCCACTAACAGAGTAAAGTCCAGGTTTATCCTTGTAGGGTAATATTATTGCATCCGCTAATGCTATGAGCTTGAGCATTTTATCACTTGATAAATAACGTTCAATGAATATAATGTTTATATCCTTCTTAGCATCTTCAATGATATCTACTACATCTCTGTCCCTAATTTCTCCTGCAGTAATTACCGTAAAGTACTTAGTTCTTTCCAAAAGCCTTAATGATTCAATAAGGATATCTAATCCCTTATCCCTCCTTAAGAAGCCTGGTATAGCCATAACTAAACCTGAAATATTATACCTATTTAATCCCAGCTCATCTATCAATTTAAATCTTGGAAGCCCTAAGTAGGGATTTAGGAACGTTCCGTGAGGAATTCTAAATATCTTTACAGGATCTATTCCTTGATGTTGTGCTTCAAACTCTTGCAAATAGCTATGTACTATTACTGCATCAGCTAAGTTAAGTTTCTTTTGAAACTCAAGTGCTCCTTTTCTACCAGATAGCGGGTGATATATTGTATGCATTGTGAATATGATCTTTTTAACAAGACCCTCCTTTCTAGCTTCAACAACTGCATCAAGTATAGCAGTAGTATCACCATAAATGCCGAACTCGTGTTGAACATGTAGTATATCAACCCCATTAATTTTTGTTAATATATCTAAGAGTTTACCATAATTATTAGAGCGTCTTACAAATGTAGGATATACGTAGACTTTAGCATCTTTATCAAATCTTTCTTCACCACTTTCCACATCACTTAATACATAGATATTACTTTGAGGAAGAATAGATTTTAATGCAGCTGCAAGCATCCTAGTATATTCAGCAACACCACAATGAGTAGGTGGATATGTTGATACATAAGCTATCCTCAATGTAAAATCACCTCTGGACACAGTAAGTGATTTATGGAGTAAATAAGCTGTAATGAGGGATATATCTACCTCATTAATTTTATAGTAAATACCACTAAATTAATTTTAATTCTAAAGATAATAGATAAACGCTATTACGGTTAATCACTTATTCTAAGTCAAGTAAACTTTATGGAACTTTTAGTTTGTAGGAGGTAATTATTAATGTATTTATAGTTAAAATAATGCTCCCCGAAATTAATGGTAATAAGGGCAATATGGCGTACATTACTCCCCCTATCCATGGCGATGGAGTTGATAATATAGCTCTATAGATATTTGCTCTACTATATGCCCTTCCAAGCTCTTCTCTATTCCTTATAATACTTGGAATAGAAGCATTATAGCTAGGCAACCATAATCCAATTGATATTCCGAATAAGCTCATGGCTATAATTAAAGGGTAAATAGTTGATGTAAAGATTATTACCAATAATCCTAAAATACCTGCCATTTCAGACAGTATTAATCCCAATTTCCATCCTTTTTTATCCACCATCTTACCTGAAGGGATAAGTGCAATAACGGTCACAATATTCATTACTGTATTGAGTAAACCTATATCATCCTCATTTAAACCATACTCGGATTTCATAAATGGATTAATTATTGGTAACCAAAGAGTCCAACCTATTCTATCAAGAGATAGAATAACATGTAGTGGCAATTCATGTCTCTTAGGTATCATACCTTCAATAATAACCTTAAAGGATTTATTTTCACTTATAGGACTTCTTGCCTCTTTGATTAATATGATAATTGGTATCGTAATTAATATTAAAATTATTGCTGATCCAAGAAATACAATGCTGTAACCATAGTGTACTATAATAGTGCCTGCAATATATGGGGTTATAGTTCGTGGAATCCAGAATGCTAATGATAGGTAAGCAAATGCCGAAGCTATAGACGTACCTGAGGTTATATCTACAACCATAGCTCCACGAGCGGGTTGCCAGGAAAAGAATGATGTATAAAACAATACATAAGCTATAGTAACACCCATTGATGTTGGACATATATACAATAATATTGCTGATAGTGCCATCAAAATGATAGATAATAGTAATGTAGTTTTCCTACCAACAACGTCAGTTAAATAGCCCATTACTGGTAAGATTAACACACTTACAGCTATTGCTATAGTTGTAGCAAAACCTATATCAGCCATACTCATTCCTATGGTAAACGCATAAACGGGTAAGAATACCCTAATAACAGTTGAGGTTATGCCCCGAAGTCCAGATATAATCATTAATGCTTTAAACGTACTACTATTATTCATCACTAACAACTCCTATTACCACTATTTCAAAAAAATTGAAGGAAGGGTTAGAATATAAGAATTATCTAAATATTTAGTAGCCCAAAAAATTTCCCACTAAATGCTAAAGCTAATATTATAGTAGAGACAGTAAATGATTGATGGGTGTATCGAATCTAACTAGCCTTCTGTAAACTCTAAATTCCATTTTGCTGAACAACTTGATTGCTCTATAATTATCTTCGTTTACGTACAATATTATCCTATTGGTTTTATTTGCTAATGAATTTAATGTTAAGGCTAGAAGCTTTTTACCTAGACCTTTTCCCTGAAATTTAGGTTCAATAGCTAATGTATCTATTAAACCTGTATATTTTTCGTCAAATGCTTTGAATAAGGAGTTCACTGTAAATCCTACAAGTTCAGCTTCATGAGCATATACCATAGCTACTTTAGGTTTATCAAAACATGATGATGAAAGCCATCTTCTAACATCTTTAACACTCAATAAATGCGTGTATTCATCTCTAAATACCTCATTATTTATTAAAGCTATATCCTCTTCTCTGCCTTTTCAATTAACTGCTAATGTATATTCCCTTGGCTCTTGTATTTTTAATTTCTATTCCTCTATGACATACCGTAAGCCACGTCTTCTGAATAGCTCTCATTGGTGTTTTAATAGCTTCCTCAAAAAGTTGATGTAAGTAACGTATTCCCATCTAACCGGAATAATTACTTCATCTGAATATCCTACCTCTCTTAACTTCTTCTTAGCCCATGAAAGTAGGTGCTTAACTACCTTAGCTTTCAATGGATGTTTAAGTAAAGGGTCTACACACATAGCATCCCAAGATACATGGTCTTCATGGATATATACATAGCCTACAACTCTATTATTTATCATAGGTACCGTAAAGTTCTCAGCTTTAAAATGTAGACTATCCAATCCATACCCCCCTGAAAAGGCTTTTCAACCCAGGGTTCATCGACTGAAATGCACCTATTACATACCTTAATAATTTCTACATTTAAATCACTTTAATATCCTATGATTTTAATCATTGTATTATCTTCATAATACTTTTAATTTCAATGACATGAAATTAGTATGTTTTTATTAACATTATATGGGTATATGATTACTTTGATAAAGGATCTAGTTTTTGTAAGTGTTTATGCTTTACTGTAACTATGAATTTTGCTTTCATCCATAACTCCTTTATATTTCTTGCTCCAACATATCCTAGTCCAGCCTTTATTGCTTCAACATATTCCTTAAGGACTTTAGATACTGGTCCCCGGTAAGGTACTAGTCCTTCTATTCCTTCTGGTACCTTCTTTACAGTTCTTGAATATCGGTCTATGGAGAACCTCTTCTTCATAGCACTTGGACTAGCCATACCACGATACGGTTTGTATAATTTACCATTTACTGTTATGAGTGGGGCTATTGCTTCATCTGTTCCTGCAAATATGTATCCTCCCATTACACAACTGGCTCCTAGTGCAAGTACTTTAACAGCGTCTCCTGGAGTTCTAATACCCCCATCAGCTATTATTGGAACTTTAACACCCATTTCATCTATAGCATCTCTTACTGATGCTACTGCCCATAGAGTTGGGGCATAAACTCCAGTTACATCTGGTGTAGTACAAATTGTGCCTCCACCTATTCCAACTCTAAGCCCATCAACTTTTTCAATCTTAGTAATTACATCTATTGCTGCTTCATAAGTACCTATATTACCTGCCACAAAATCAGATGAAATTCTCTTAACAAGTTTTTTCGAAGCATCAATAACATTTTTATTATGAAAATGCGCTACATCTGACACTAATACATTAACAAATTTATCTAATTTCAATGCTCTATCAACATCAAAAGGTGAAATGGCAGCTGCAACAATGAGTTTTCCATCTTCATCAACTATGGGGTTATATTCTTCGAAAACCTCTTTTATGGTCAGAGTACCTAAGTAGAAACCTTCTCTTGTAGTTATTGCTATGGAGTCTAGTTCTCCACGTTCAATAGCTTTAATGGCCTCAGCTATATCATCTAATGAATATACAGGTATATTTCTCAATAATTTAATAACAGGTACATAATTGTTTTCTCTACATAGTTCTAATAGGTCGGAGTAAGTGACGTAGCCTAATACCTTGCCATTGCTTGAAATGACTGGTATCTGTCTTATCGATTCTTCCTTCATTAAACTAAGAACTCTAAGACACGGTTCTTGTTCATAAGCATAAACATTTCTTAGATTTATGGGAGGATGCCTCTTTACTCTCTTTACCATTTCAACTTGTTCTTCAATTGAACAATTTCTATGAATAACACCTATTGCGCCATATAATGCTAATGCTACTGCCATTTCGTATCCTGTTACAGTATCCATTGGTGCTGCAGCAAGCGGTATATGCAACATTATATGTCGAGTGAAGTAGGTACTTAGGTCTACTTCGCTAGGTTCTACTTCGGTATATCCAGGAACTAAGTATAATTCGTTGAAGTCAAATGCTTTAATTGCATTCAGCAGTTGATCTCTATGGTTCTTATTCATAACATTACCCCTTAAGTATTTTAGATGAACTATTTACATGAGCTAAATAAAAATTTTACTCTAAACAATACTTAGACATATTACATATATATTGATGCATTTATGTAATATTTCTCCTGTGAGGGATTTAGGCTAGTGATTATGGAGTTAATAACTACTGATTTCTGCTATTTTAGAGTTTATTCTTGATAATTATTGGTTGCAACCTAAGTGATAGTTATGAGATATATAGTTCAGTAATTGAGTGTAATTAGGCATATTTTTATTACTACTGGTATTATTGAAGATATAAAAGATTGACTATTAGTCTTAGCTTAGGCGGAAACCGTTGTCTCATTTGTTACTATTATGGAATTTAACGGAGTTATGGGGAGTTCTCCACATATATTTGTGAAGAGCTTCAGCTAGAGCTTTTATGTTTTCTAAAGGAGTTGGAGGATGAACTTCAGCGTAAATCATTAATCCACCTTTTTGGTGTATCTAGAGTTCTTATAAGCTGCTTAATGTAATCATGTATTTCCTTAGGATTTGAATAGGGTATGAGATGTTGTCTGTCTACATCTATATCAATACATATCTTACCTTTTAATAATTTGACTATGTTCTCAAGTCCATTCACCTTATCTTGAATGTTTAGTATATCTACACCTGCATCTATTAGCAGATGAGCAAGTTATGTTCTTAGCTCTAGAATACACATACATTACTATCAATGCTTCTTCTCGTATTTAACTAACTAAAACAAACATGCTATTTCTTTTCTGTCTAGTCAAGTAGCACAGCTATAGATCTTTCTGATTTAGGTAATATAGTAAAACATGTTTTCTTACTTACGTACAGTCTAACTATTTGAATTATTTTTATTAATAATCTTCGTAAGTAGCATAATTTGTAGGACAATGAAGATTATGGCCTACCTTCTTAAATAATCTTCAGCACGATTGCTAGGTCATCCGCTCTACAGCTACCATAATTATAAAAACACCCCTAGGGGAGACATAACATTTCATGAAATATTCTTCTAAATGAAGGCTCAGCCGCAACTTCCACATATTTTACCTTCCTAGCCAACTCCTTAGCTTTCTTTCTAACTTTAATGGACTTAAGGATAAGTTTTGCTCCACTAATAGCTGCGTTACCTACAAAAATCACTCTCTGCGGATTAATTCCTGGTAAGAGTCCTATGGCAATAGCATTTTCAGGGTCTAAGCTTATTCCGAAGGATCCAGCAACATAGATCTTTGAAATCTCCTCAACTTTTAGATTTGCCTTCCATGAGAGAATCTTGAATGTTGCTGCGATTGCCGCCTTGGCTAGTAGTATAGCTTCTATATCCTTTGCATATACTGCTATATCCTCTCCTTTAGCCGACTCCCGATTCCAAGCTATAATAAAGCCCTTTTCACCGTTTCTTGTTACAAACCTCTTAGTGACTGTGCCTTTATTGAACTTACCCCATTTATTAATTAAACCTAATCTATAGAGGTGAGCTATGGCATCTATGTATGCAGATCCACAGAGCCCTAAGGGTTTCACATTACCTATAACTTCATATCTAACTTCATAGTCACCTTCAGATTCACTAAAATATATAAAAACCTTATGTATGGCTCCATTCGTGGCTTTCATACCATATCGTGTTACTGCTCCTTCAAATGCAGGACCTGCAGGAGCTGAGGCAGCATAGATATCTCTGCCATTGTTAAGAAGAATCTCTGTATTTGTCCCTATATCGATTAGGACGCATGGCTCGGAGCACTCATCTAGCCCTACAGCAATTGCATCTGCTATAGCATCGCCACCTATAAATCCAGCAATATTGGGCATGATATAGACCATACCGTTGTCGTTTATAGTTAATCCTACATCTTGTGCTCTCACCACTAAAGGTATACCAAAAGCCGGAACGTAAGGAGAGTATCCCAAGTATCTGGGTTGAATTCCCAAAAATAGGTGATTCATTACGGGGTTACCAGCAACAACAACTTCATATATATTTTTAATATTAATTCCAGTTCCCGAAGAGGCTTTTTTTATAAGTTCATTTATTGCCTGAACAACTAGCTTCTGAAGTTGTTGTGTAGCATTAGGTCTTTGAATTACATAGGTTAGCCTTGATATTATATCAGCTCCAAAGATCTGTTGAGGATTTGGGGCTGACTCTATAGCTAGGGTTTTCCCATTTGTAAGATCCACTAGGTGAACGACAATGCGTGAAGTACCTAAATCTACAGCTATACCATATGTTTTACTTCTAGTGTCATTGCATTCTACATCGAGAATTTTACCATCATGGAGAACTAGTGTAACGCTCCATTTACAAGACCTTAATATATCTGGAATCTTTCTCAATACCTCTAGTGAAATTATTTCAGCTCCTAGGCATTCATTATCATGACATAGGAATACGATCAAGATCAGGTCTCGGATCTTCTAAAGTAGCCCTTGGTACTATTATATGTATTTTCCTCACAGCTGGTGCTAATGATACGTGTCTCTCGAATCCTATGTCAACAGATCTGTATTTCCAAATCCTACTCTCTCTTGGAATGTACACTTCTATTTTTCCACTTAGAATTTTTGTTTGACATGCAAGACGGAAACCAGCCTTTATTTTCTCCTGACCTAAGAGTTTTATTTCATTTGTCGAGGGCGCAGAGACGGGTCCAGCTATTCTTACAATACATTTTCCACATATACCAATGCCTCCACAATCTGAGCGAATAGGTATTCCAATTTCTCTGAGCACATCAAGAACAGTCTTGCCTGGAGGAACTTCGGTACTTATATCAAAAGGCTTTATGATTACATGAGCTTTCCCCAATATATACACCATGAGCTTTTATGTCTCACATAAACTTCATAGGAGTGTATATGAAGCAATACTTTATCTCATCATCATTTGCCACTTCATTACTTTTTGCGATGAAGTTCGGTTAAATCTTTATCTACCATATTCGACTCGACTAACTAATTCATCCACTAAAACATCTAGTTTTATAGTCTCAAATATATTGGTCTGAGTATTAATGTATTTGGACACAAAATCACGTTCTCTTAATTTCTTAACAAATTATCTTAGTACACCTAACGTTAAATCTTAAGGATGTAACATGTAGGTTAGACTAAGGATCCTATAATAGGTGTTATAACTTATGAAGTTAAATAAGACAGAAGTCAGCTATAGAATCTTTCATAATAAGCATTACTATAAGGATATTGATGAAACTTTCACCAAGGCTTTATTGATAATTTTGATTATAGCCATAATTCAGGGTTATTTCATGATCAGTAAAATTTATATGTTATCTCCTTAGCTCCTTGATATCTCTTGAGGATCCTCCTTTGAGATTCTTGCTTAACTTTGTTTTCCGGGTGATCTATAGATGAAAACAAATCTCTTAACCATTGCTTCTATTGTCAGTAAATTTTAATATAACTTAACTACTACTAAAGCTCTACTCGGAGTTACTATGTTTCACTTCAAAATTCCTCAAAAAGTTATTAATATTAACGGTATTAAAATTGGTGGAAACCCTGGCGAGAACCCACCAGTTTTGATCGGGACCATTTTTTATCACGGTCATAGGATAGTTGTAAACGAGAGGAAAGGGGAATTTAACAAAGAGGAAGCCGAAAAATTAATCAAAATTGTAGAAGAGTTATCAGATAAAACTAAGCTTCCCACAGCAATAGATGTTGTATGCGCTGAACCAAAGGCTGCTATTAAATATCTAGATTTCATAGCGTCTGTCACTAAAATGCCAATACTCGTAAATACTCCCTCCATAGAGTCGATGAAGGAAGCTTTTAACTTTATTAAAAGCTCAGGTCTCTCTAGTAGAGTTATTTATAATTCTTTGACTGCTAGATCTAAGAATGAGGAGTACATTATCTTACAAGAAGCAGGCGTTAAACACGCCATTGCACTATTGTATACAGATAGAATTCTTGATGTTAATGCTAGACTTAATGCTCTAGAAAGCATAGTCAAGAAAACTGGTTACTATGGAATAGAAAATATACTTGTAGATACATTTGTCATAGATATACCAAGTTTATCCGTCGCTATGAGGACGATATTCACGGTAAAATCACATTATGGATATCCATGTGGATGCGGTGCCCATAATGCCGTCTCTGTTCAGAGAAAAGCGTTTAAGGATAAATTTGGAAAGAATGGACTTCATGCAGCAGAGCTAGCAGCAAACTTAGCAACTATAGTAATTGGAGCAGACTTCCTACTTTATGGACCTATAGAAGCCTCCTTAGTAATATTTCCAGCAGTTTATACCATTTACACTTCCTATAGATATCTACTTAGAATGAAGAGTCCTTTAATTGAAATAACATAGTCTTAGTAAATAGCAATTTTTCTATTCCTCTTCATATGGATAGGCTGTTTATATAGAGAATGAATATTAAGTGTTATACTAGGAGTTTGAACATTCAGAAATATTATTCTTTGCATAAATTCTTAAAATGCTGTTTAAATCTAAATGAAGGGAGGACCTTGAATTAGCTAAGAAGAGATTGAATTTAGCAAAAAATCAACGATGCCTTCCATGGTTTAAAGTTATGATCAATGAAATCTTGAGGTAAATTGTTTAGAGTTATGAGACTTAAATCAGCTGGACTCAGCACAAGAGAATTTATTAATAAGTTCACTATTGATACTACTGTAAAAGCTATTCGTGTTATCGATAAAATACGGTTATTGCAGTACTATAAAATCGTAAGGCTTAAGGTTAATGAATCTCGATGAAGACGTATATCATTATATGAATTTATCAGTATAATAAATCAGATATCGTAAATGTAGGTAGCCCACTAGTAATTGCTATAGAGCTTATGAGATGCGTTAATACATTTAGAAATGTCTTGATGCGGGACGGTGGATATCATAAATAGTAGAAATGTAGGTGAATATGTTAAAAGAATACATAGGAGTTAATGATAGAGGTGAAGAGGGAAATCATGCAAAAAGCTTATGGTGATTTTCCATGTGGAGTAATTAAAGGAGCCAGAAACCATGGTAGAGAGACGGGTTCACCTCTTTATATGAACTTATATGTTTTATATGTGTGGTCATTGGCTCATGTTTGAGCAGCCCACCCTTCGCTCGGGTTTCATTGGTCATTGGGTGGGTGCTCCACGACCCTGGGCGTGGGGCTTGGGTTTTCTGGGGCTACTTACTGTTTTTCCTCGGGGAACCACCTTAATTAGGGTGGTGCACCTCCTCATCGGTTTACTCCACCCAATAACTTCCTCTACACAAACCCATAAGCCTTACGGAAGCAACACACAATCAAAACATATATTAAGCATATACAATCATATATGCTTTGCTACGGCTTAAACAAGTTAACTACGAAGTTATTAAGTGAAGGAATTTGCTAAATGTTTTTAGACAATGATTATGCAAATTCCCAATAAGTTATTCAAGTTAAGTACTAAACGGATTGGATTAAGTAACTGTAGTAAAGGTTGCTAAAGACTTTTTGCGTGATTAATTATTCTTTGAGCATAATGCTAGAGGGCACACACGTTTATTTTCATCCTCTAAGTAATAAATTAGCTATAACATGGCATTTAATGGATTCGACCGTTTTTAATGACAAGCTAGGTAAATATCTGAATACGGACTTAATTCAATCGCTTTAGCTTTACCGTTCCTCAGGTAAATTCGTGAGAACTTGAAAAATATACAACTTATTGTAAATCTAAGACCTCATGTACCTAAATTTCTAGTACAAAGTTCGTACCCATACTTAAGGTGATCTATGATAAAGATGTCTAATTTATATGCATTAAGAAAACATTTCATCACAAGGAAAATCATTAAAGAACTGGTGTCTTCAATATTATAACAAAAAAATTGATAGTGAAATAGCAAGTCATTACTGAGTTAGTAAACTTGATGCATATGCCCTCCAAAGAGAAAATTAAAGAGTTATGAATAGTCTGGATTGACATTAAAATTACTTAAGCAACACTAATAAGTTTTAAGAAATTTTAAAATCTAAGATTCTGTCATCCAGTATGTGGCAGTCTTTACTTTACTGCCACTTTAATTTAACTAAAGAAAGAATAAGTATACATTAGACATTATTACATATTGTTAAATTAACTAAGGTCAGAGGACACATGGACCTTAGTAAATAG
>Ga0180301_10000711_pt1 | contig 25920 bp, 27 predicted proteins | sample GuaBasSediGuay16_FD_121797 | JGI IMG/M metagenome (GOLD analysis project Ga0180301, IMG submission 121797) | Subseafloor sediment microbial communities from Guaymas Basin, Gulf of California, Mexico - Guay16, Core 4569-2, 12-15 cm | ecosystem: Environmental > Aquatic > Marine > Hydrothermal... | reverse complement strand
ATCGTATATCTCTTTCCTCATTTCATCTATGGAATGTTCTGAGGATTTAAAAGCCCCATAAGGAAGGGATTTGAACCTAGAAAGGTGGCGCCGGGTGTGGGATTTGAACCCACGCGGCCCGATGGACCACAGGCTTAGCAGGCCTGCCCCCTACCAGGCTAGGGTAACCCGGCAATTATACCCTAACTAATTATTTCAGCAATCACCAACTAACTGCGTGATTCTTCTGATGAAGTCTTATATAAGTGTTTTAGAATTTAGATATGAGTCTTGCCAGCGTATCCACGATCTTCTCCTTCTCCTCATACTGTATCTGCTCGAATAGTTCTATTAGTTTGTTTATGAGCATTCTGTATCGTTTTGTATGTTGGTTTAGGATCCATTCCATAAAGCCGTGCGCTAACAGCTCTTTAGCTCGTTTAGGATCCTCAGCATAAATGAAGATTGTGTCGCCTGAAACCTCCTCCTCAAGCCGTCTTCCATTCCTAAATTTTATGATGCCTGGAACCCATTCGACTTCAACCTTAAAGCCCATACCAACCCTTCTTTTAAATTTTTCAAGCTCCTCTCTAAGCTCTGTCTCAACTCGATCGGCTTCCTCGGCCTGAGCTGAGAGTCTACTCTGAGGCTGCCTACTAGACGTTAATCTATATTCAGGCATTCGCGCGCGCGAACCAGCAGCTCCATCCTAGATCAAAAATATATCTGTGCATCAAAAATATAGGTTATACCCCTAAACATAAATAAAAAAGAAGCGCGCGCGTGATGAAGAAGACGGAATAGATGCTTTATATGGGTGATGAAACATGAAAAAATCTGTTTTATTAGGCTTGGTTGTTTTCTTAGGAGTTTTTTCAGGAGTATTCGCAGCTAATATTATGTTTTACACGCAGCCAAAAGCTTCTGGCGGTATAGGTGAAATACAGGTCTCTTACGCCGTCTACTACAAGTCTCTCAAGGAAGCATACAGAGCAGCAGATTTGGTCATCATCGGAAAAGTTACTCAAGTCGAGTACTATCTAAAACCTACATCAACCAAGACTATATCCACAGTAATAGGTCCACTGGTTCCATCAAGGCCATTAACATATTCGTGGATTAGAGTAGAGAAGGTTATCAAAGGTCGATTGAAGAACAATACTGTTCTCGTCAGGCAGGACGGCGGGCTGGGATATCATGATACGCCCATCGTGCTTCCTGAGGATCCTCCGCTTATGAAGAACGAGAGTGTCATACTGTTCCTAATAAAGGGTAGCAGCGAGAAATATCAAGAGGAGTATGTCTATCACGGACCCTTCGGCAGATTTGAAGTCATAGATGAGAAAGTATACTCGGCAATTTATGGACTTCCCACAAGTTTTATGGGCAGAGAGATACAAAGCAGAAAAGAGGCAAGCATAATCTTGTCAATAGCGCCTGACTACAAGGATATAAACGGAGTTCCACTCGAAACGTTCATAGAGACCTTGAATGCTGAAAACTAATATTAGCGCGCGAATGGAGGTGGCTAATATGGTTAGCAAAAGATTTCTGGCTATAGTTCTCTTGGTTATGATAGTGGCTATTGCTGGGTTTCTGGTCTACATTCATCTGAGCAGTCCTTCGATACGTCTTAATGCTACTTTAAGTCGGCTTAAATATGGCGGCGCAAAAGAGGGAGAGACTATCGAGGTTCGTCCCAGATTTAAGGGAGCCGGAATAGTGATCCCGCCATTCAAGAGATACTCGTTGCAGAGAGGATTAGAGGAGATAGCGAAGAAGTATCGTGCCGTGCCGAAACTACCGAATTGGCTTCCAGAAGGCATGGCATACGCGGAGGTTTACATAGGCCCCACAGACATTATATGCTTCAGCGACAGGAAGATCGAGAACTTCCTGTTTGCCAACATATCATTCGAAATTAAGTATGGAGTACCCCAGCCGAGACTAGAAGACATTAAAAAGACGATAGATCCAAACCGAAAACGGCTGATTCAAGTAAGAGACATATGGGTTGTCCTAATTCCAGAGGCTCATTCCGGATACCTTGACGTTGAGGAAGCCTTTGACCCGTCTCCCTTCGCATACTTCTGGGATGACGATTTCTACTACATGGTAAGCGCACGATCTCCGTTAACCGCCCAAGACCTAATAAAAATAATCGAGAGCATGGAACCCGAAAGCCGGCAATCCTAATAGAACTTCGTCGATAGTTTAATTTTTCGGGGATTAGCGCACGCCACGCGGTCCCTACCCGCCGGAAGATTCAATCCGGAAATAAAAAATGGGGAGTTTTCTGCGCTATGTGGATTTCCCTATAAGTATCCTCCCGCTTGGGAGCACGCTTATGAAGTCCCAGCCCTCGGCTAAATAGCGTTTAAGCTCCTCTTCGCTAACAATCTTTTTGGGGTCGCCGTTCGCGTTTTCTTTTATCCTGTAGCCTTCTAGGCTTAGCTTTCTGATCTCCTCTATGGCCTCGTCCACAGTTTCATATTTGGCTAGGGCTTCCTCAACACGCTTTATCCTATCCTCCGGAAAGCATAGGAGCTTCATCATGTCGAGTATCTGTTTCTTTCTGATTTCTTCCATGTTGGCTGCGGATTGCGGGAAGAATCTGATCTCCATATATTTCTTTCTTAGCTCCTCGGTTTTTGTGTAATCGTAGTAGGGGTCTTGGGTTCCTGGTAGGATGTGGCCCATAAGGAACTCCCGATCTTCCGGGTCAAGCCTATTATTTCTTAACGCTAATTCGAAGGCTTTTCTTAAGCTGTGAGCTGTGACGTTCCTCCATTTTTCTATTCCAGCCTGCTTTGCCGCTCTTTTAACCATTCGCTCCAGGCCATTCTTGGATACCGGCGTGAACCTCTGCTTTTCTCGGGGAACCTGGTTGCTGTCTGAGCAGAAAAGCGGCTCCTCATCCCTTAATTCTCCGAATCGACGTTTTCTCTCCTCAAGATATTCCCTTAGAGCCTTAACCGTTTCTGGGCTGATAAACGTGTAGTAGGGTATGTTTCCCTTGCATGCCGCCGGGTCAACCTCCTTCATTTCTGGGTATACGGGGATCTTTACTGCTGTCAATCCCCTCTCCAGCTCCTCCCTCACATCTCCAATCCTTACAGCCCTTAAAGTCGAGTTGCGAAGCCCAGACGTGTAAAGCATAAATATTATGGCTCTATTTTTAGCTGAGCCTGACGCATACCCCATCCTGTAGATCTCTTCCGCCGTTGGAATGTACTCAGCCTTCTTACGGTACCTGGACGGCTGATGGTAACGCTCAACCCTAAGCTCCATATCACCCTTAAAGCCGTTAAGCCTAAAGAAAGTCCTCAGATAGGCTTGGCTAACGTTAACATATCGAATGCTATAGCCCTTATCCCTCAAATGATCCGTAAAGTCCTGACAGAGGCTGGAGGCATCCTCCGGGCTCAGAGCCACAAGCTCGTCGGGACTCAACCTGCAAAACCTACAAAACTGCATCAGGGTGACGCAGAAGTTCTCCCTGGTCTTCTCACTCCTCACCTTCCTGGAATAATGCCTCAAAACCCTTTCAACACTACTATAACCGCTCCTCCAACCCTCCACCCTAAGAAATCTCTCCCAAACCTTCAAGATGCATCACCGACAAAAAATGGGTGACGGCCATATATAAATGTTAGGGCATAATAAACAAGCCACACTGCCAGGCTAGGGTAACCCGGCCTTACATCTCTTTCCTATATTGAATTCTCAAACATTAAAATATTATTTTTTAATTAGCTGGCAACGAATGAGAGATTCTGATTTTTTGGGGCTTGATTCAGGTATAGGCCATAGCCATTTTGATCTGCTTGTGAAGCAAATATATGGTGAGAGCTGCTAAGAAGATGTAAGTCGCGGCGAACCCGGATGATACTGGAGCTGCTGCATTGACCCGTATGAGACGAAATACAAGGCCGATGTTGCCGTATATCTCATAATGGATGACTGGTAAGAAGATCTCTGAAAAAACAACTATGAATGAGATTAGCCATGGAAAGATAAGAGCCATAACTATGCTGATCGGTATATACATCCATGTTTTTTCAGCGGCGTTTCTGTTAACGATCCAAGAGATTATTCCTCCGAGGAAACATCCGAATGAGCCGGCTTTCAGTGAAAAGCTGAAGGTATCTCCGAAGAAATCTGGAAGAGTATAAGCGGCAAATAGAAATGATAGGCCGAAAGCAAGGGGCATTAGATACCAAAGGTTAGAAACTCTCTTTACCTTCTCTCCGCAGCAGAAACCAACCTCTTCAATATTTACTCTTCTGTAGCAGTGAGGACAGATAGCGACAGGAACCTTCCGACGTAAATACGCCGCGTATAGATGGCTTCCCAGACTCAAAGCGTAGAATAACGTTGCAAGATAAAAGAGTGGTAAAAGCGTCTGCGCCCTCGAATCGTATGCTCCGAGTAACGAGCTGAAGGTGGATATCGCTAATAATGATAGGTAATCGCTGATCAACGTGTATTTTCCCTCTCTCTGCAACTTTCCCCTAAGATCCTTAACATTCAGCCAGATCCACACGGTGAATATGACGGATAAACCTACGCCAACTATAGGCCAAAACCATAATTGATCCCATAACGGAGATTCAAGTTTAGTATGCAGAAATATCTTCTTTTCATTCGTTTGCGGCCTTATGACTATATAATATCTATCTTTAAGATCTGCCTTAACCCTGAGATGTCCATCGCTACTACTGGCATGTTGTCTGAATAGATATCCTTTCTGCGTAAGATATAAAACATAGACCTCTATTTGAGGAGGCTTCTCAGTCTCAGAGGATGAAAAATCAATCGAGAGTTCCTCGTCCTTTTTAAGATCAACATGAAAAACCACCGGAAAACCCTCTAAAATTATATCTTTAGAATCAGTGCGGCTTATCGGTCTGCTGATGTCTACATAAAACTCGTAATTTACTGTTCTCTCTTCATCCAAGTTTCTAAGCGTAATAGTTACCTCTCCACCCTCGGCAGAATAATAAAGGGAACCGATACCTCCCTCGGGAAAGGGTGTGAAGATAACAGTGATTTTACCTCCATTCCCCTCGAAAGACCTCTCTATAGAAGCTTCTCCTCCAATCGTTCTCAAACCCAATACGAGTACACTCTTTTCTGCTACGTTAACAACGTAGCTCTTTGTAGAATTTGGCGGTAGCATATCCGAATAAAGGATGTCTGGACTTATCTGCTTCTCCGCTGATGAAAGATGGGCTTTAACGGGAAAGACTAATGATAATTTGTCTCCAAAACCTTCGTTAATACATAGAAATACAATCGTAAATAATGCGATTATTATAAACGTGAGCAATCCATTATTTATCCTCATATGCATAGAGACACTCCAATCTAATGCATCTAATCTGAGCGATAATAATCTTTCTGATTTCCATACCGCTTCAAAATTGAGCCTTATAGAAAATTTTAAGTCTTAAAACGTTCACTCTCTTTTTAAAGAAACTCATAGCGTGAACTTGCTGCCCAGCAAACAGAGTTATCTGAAAAAGCACCTGCACAATTTAAAGAAAAGAGATCATATGCGGGTTAGGAACTTGAAGATTCAAATGAGAGATCTTCTCTTAATAGTCGGAATAGTTGGATTAGCAGGCACGATAACCCTCATATTAACTGAGAAATCTCCATCCACATATAATGGTAATTTGAGACATGTCCTTTTGAACGAAACATTCAACGTTGAAAGAAACACAGTATTTTTCTTTGAGATTAAACTTAAAGAAGGAGAAACGATTAAAGGCTACTTTTCAGTTGAAGGGCGAGTATGCATCAACTTCTACCTTCTAGACAAAGAAAACTTCGCAAAGATGTCAGCAAATAAAAATTACTTATCACTCATCTCCGCGATCCACGTTACAAAATATGAATTTTCATTCACTCCGGAAAAGCAAGGAACCTATTATTTCGTCTTCGATAACAAAAGATTGATCGAAGGAGAGATATGCAAAGATAAAACTATCATCTTCACGGTCATTAGAGAAGCGGCATAAATTATGCACGTCTGGCTGCTACTTGTCTTCTAACATCCCAAATAACAAATCCCAAAAAAACAAGACTTACACCCAATGCTATTATGCCGACAGTAAATTCAGCGGTCCCTTTCTTAACAATCATGAGCGAAAAAGAGATTAGAACAAGCAGAAATAATGCCAAATTGAAAGCTATTTTTCCTACATGAGGCTCCATGCCCAATCCTAGAGCATAGAAAACTTATAAGCTTTCTCGTGATGATTCGAGCCTGTTCACACCTTCTCCAAAAATAATATATACTAAAAAAATCGAAAAAGAATACCAAGTATATAATAAAGGATCAAAAGGAGTATTTAGAAAAATGCAGCTTAAGCGCGAATTATCCGTAATCGCCATTCTAGCAATGGCATTGTTATTATCCGGCGTAGCCACTCCGACCCAGAGCCTCGTAGAGGATAATAAGGCAGTATTTGTTTACATCCAACCTATCCCGAAGCCTCCAGCCCACTTCAACAGCTATGTCACAAGACCAGCCCTGCCAGCTCTACCGCTGGTTCTAGAGCCTCTCGCCTACTTCAACAGAGAAAATGATACATGGATTCCATGGCTGGCAGAGAGCTGGGAACTCTCCGATGATGGATTAAACCTCACAATACATCTTCGAAAAGGTATAAAGTGGAGTGATGGAACAGACTTCACAGCAAAGGATATAGAAGCAACATGGTACTGTGGTAGACTGGTCGCTTGGGGACAATGGAACTATATAGATGATATAGAGATAGTGGATAATTATACAGTTATCTTCCACCTTAAGAAGCCATGGATATTCACTGAATATCAAATCTTAAGAACTTTGATTTCTCCATACTCAGTCTACGGCAACTTTTCTGATGCAGCTAGGGAAGCCTACGCCGAGGGAGATAAAGAGAAAATTGATGCTCTAGCAGCAAACTTAACGGCATATAGACCTCCCAAGGCTGTTGGAACAGGCCCATTCGAATTTGTGAAACTAACAGCTTCTGAGATGCTCTTCAAGAAAAGAGATGAATACTGGCATGGAATTGACAAAATTAAGTTTGATTATTATAAACAGCTCCACCTAGGCTCAGGCCCATCAGAATTCGCAGGAATAATATCATATCAGTGTGACCTCTGCTCTCCAGACCTCACAAGAGAAGCCTATCAGATGATAAAAGCTCTAGGAAACATCTATGTACCCACATATTCCTGGTATCACGGACAATCATTAGTCTTTAATTGGCATAGGTATCCATTATCGCTATTAGAAGTTAGACAGGCCATTGCATACGCGATTAATAGAACTGAGCTCTGTGTAGCAGTATCTCCTGATCCGAAATTTGCCTTCCCAACAGAATATCCATGCGGCCTAACAATCGGCGACTTTAAGAAGTGGGTGGATCCGAACTTCTTAAAGTACTTCAACAAGTACGAATACAATCCGAACAAGACAATTGAGATATTTGAAAGCTTGAATTTCACGCGGGGATCTGATGGTATCTGGGTTACTCCTAATGGTACGCGGCTTGAATTTGACCTGATATCGCCGCCTTGGACTGATTGGGCCTTGTCATGTGAAAACATCAAGGCTCAATTGGAGAAGGTCGGCGTCAAGATAAACGTCTATGCCACGGAGCCTGTTGTCTGTACAAGAGTGCCTGCGGGCGATTTCGATATGGCTCTGCACTGCTTCTTGAGAAACTTCGGAAATCTACCTGTTCCATACCAGCCATTCGCCGACCGTTCATTTGGAAGCTCATGGTCTAAAGGAGTTGGAACATACGGTAAGCTCTTTGAAGTACCCGAATACGGACTGGTGAACGCGACGGATCTATCCCTCAAAATAGTTACTACGCTTGACCCAGAGAAACAGAAAGAGATGATAACGATTCTAGCCTATATCGAAAATCACTATCTACCGCACATAGGAATCAGAGAAAAGCCATCTACATGGACCTTCAATATGCGTGACACCGTCTGGCCTGACCCCGAAACGAATCAAGGCTTCTACAAGTGGTGTTCAATGGCCCTAGAAAGAGCAGTAGCATACTATCTACTTAACGGCTGGATCTATCCGGCCAAGATGCCCTCTCCTTCTCCGTCTCCTTCGCCGTCCCCGTCTCCTTCGCCCTCACCTTCGCCTTCACCAAAGCCTGAAATAGTGGAAGTTGTGCCTACATGGGTATATGGCGTCGTCGGAATAGCAGTCATCGCCATAATAGCCGCTATAGTAGTAATTGCGACGAAACGAGGATAACCAACCCCCAACCTTTTTTTTGGAAAACTTTTTTTGGGAAAAACTAATTTATACCACATTAAAGTTTGAATATAAGGTGCAAAGCGATGAGATGGATTGTAAAAAGAACGATCAAAATGGTATTAACCGTTTATGCAGTAGTAACAATCACGTTCTTTCTAATTAGGGCGATGCCTGTGAATCCTCTCCAGAGGGCTCTACAGGAATTCATTGTTCAGGGAATGGAGGAATGGCAAGCAAAACAAATGGTTGCAGCCCTCTACTCCCAATTTGACATTTCAAAACCTATAGGAGAACAGTATGTTCTCTATATTTCCGGCCTGCTCCGAGGTGATCTCGGCAGGTCAATTTATTATCTGAATGTGCCTGTAATAGAGATTATAGCTCAGGCTATAGTCTGGACGGTTTTTCTGCTTTCAACATCTTTGACGCTAAGTTTTCTTATAGGTATAGGCCTTGGAATATTAATGGCCTACAAGAGAGGTTCCAAATTCGATTCGATCATGTGTGGAATCTGCACATTCTTCAACGCGATGCCAAACTATATACTTGCATTCTTTCTTCTCTTCTATCTAGCCTACGGCGCTGGCTTGTTCCCATCCTATGGTGCATATGACATAAAGCTCGAACCAGGATTCAACTGGCCCTTCATTTCAAGCGTACTAGAACATGCAGTTCTCCCTATCGTGTCCATGGTAATAACAAGCTTTGGCGGATGGGCTCTAAGCATGAGAGGAAACACGATCAGCGTGCTAGGAGAAGATTATGTTGTAGCAGCGGAAGCCCGCGGTTTACCTAAACGGAGAATTATGCTTTCATATGTGGGTAGAAACGCCATCTTGCCGTTGTTCACGTCTTTCGCGATAAGCCTCGGCTTCATCTTCGGAGGCTCCACCCTTATAGAAACATACTTTAGCTATCCAGGGACAGGGTGGTACCTCGTCTTAAGCATAAATAGAAGAGACTATACTTTAATGCAAGGATTCTTCCTAATAATAACGCTTGCCGTGGTAATATCAAACTTCCTTGCAGACATACTCTACAGTAAACTTGATCCAAGAATAAAGATGGAGTAAAAAAGAGATGGAAAGATCAAGATTCGTTGAAAAAATGAAGGATCAGCTGAGATCCACATACGAGATAATAAAAGAGTTAACCTCAACTGTAAGGGGAAAAGTTGGTTTTTCCATAACCTTAATGTTCTTCTTTATGGCAACGATTGGACCCATAATCCTCCCATTAAATCCGATGAGCTTCAAACTGTCCGACGCATATAAACCGCCATCGCTAGAGCATCCGCTTGGAACAGACTATTTCGGCAGAGACGTCCTTAGAATGATTGTGGCGGGATCAAGAGACGTCATCTTGGTTGGAGTTCTCGCAGCATTCATTACGCTGGGGATAGGCTTGGTGGTCGGGATGACTGCAGGCTACGTAGGCGGCATCGTAGACTCAGCGTTGATGACAATGGCGGACATCGTACTTACTATCCCCGGATTCCCACTCCTACTCGTGCTAGCATCAACAGTTTTTAAAAAGGCCATGGATCCATTTAGTCTTGCACTCGTATTAAGCATCGCCGCATGGGCAGGCCTCTCCAGATCAATACGATCTCAAGTTCTCTCACTTAAAGAAAGAGAGTTTATAGAAGCGGCTAAATGTCTCGGACTATCAAGGCTTCACATAATATTCAAGGAAGTCTTGCCTAACTTAGCCCCATACATCGTCACCATACTAATTCTACAGGTTACCAGAGCCATCTACTCCGAAGTTGCCCTATACACCCTAGGCGTCGCGCCATACAACACAACAAACTGGGGAGTCATGCTGAATAACGCCATTCAGCAATCAGGAGCTATATACTCAACGAGACGCTCAAATCTGCTTGCCCCCGCCTTCTTCATCGTCCTCTTACAACTAGGGTTGATAACTCTAGCCGGAGGCCTCGACGAAGTATTAAATCCGAGAATTCGGAGGAAGTAAACTCTTAATCTCCTTAAAAGGATAATCATTTTCAATCAAAAATATTTTTATCCCTGCAAAAAGATCATCACATCCAAAGGATATTCTATTTTTATGATTCTCCCATTGATTATACTTGATATCGAGCTGTTCAGTCTCCATAAATGATTAAGAAGTATACATGACTTTATTGGAGATCTATAATGCCTGAAGATCTTGAGAGAAAAAAATTTGAGATCCTAGCTGTACTGGCACTCACGATATTCTTCACCGCAATCTCATCATGGAAACTCGGCTCGGCAGATGTTCCCGTAACCAGCTTTAAGATAAGAAATGAAGAATCATTCTATATAGACCTTAAAAACCCGACAAAAGTTAGGTATCTCTATCTTCTCTATAAAGGAGAATTAAATTTTTCCCTCTTCATCGGAAAACCGGATGGTTGGAGAAGACTGAACATCATTAAAGTTAACGATTACTACCGTTGGATTAACCTATGGGTTGGAGAAAAAACCCGTTTCATAAAGCTTTACTTTCCAACAGCAGATGGAGAAATAGTTGAGATCGTTGCAGTAGACGAAAATGATGAAAAAATTAAGATCCATTCAATTATAGGCAAAAGATCCGAATCTAACGAACTATGGAAGATGATAGATGAACAGGAAAAGGTAAGCCTGCCGCCGAGCTATCTAACAGAAACCTACTTTGACGAGATATACTATGTAAGAGCAGCAGAAGACTATCTGGAGGGAAAAACCCCATATGAATGGACCCATCCGCCACTCGGCAAATTGATTATAGCAGCCGGAATATCCCTCTTCGGATACAGCCCATTCAGCTGGCGAATCATGAGTGTCATATTCGGCTCCCTCCTAATCCCAATAATCTATCTTTTAGGGAAAGATCTCTTCGGAACATTTCTAGGAGGCTTCATACCTGCCTTCCTACTCACATTCGATTTTATGCATTACACATTATCGAGGATAGCCATAATCGATACCTTTCTTCTATTCTTCCTAACAACATCGCATCTCTTCTTTTACAAATACATAAAGAGTATGAGAAGGCCGAAATTTTTCACATCAGCCCTCCCATTAGCCATAGCGTTTTTTGCTTTAGGGCTCTCAACAAAATGGACGGCCTCCCTAGGATTCATAGGGCAATTTACAATCCTACTCCTGAAGAGACTTCATAGCAACGAAAACTTGGAAGCAAGGGTGAAGCCGCTTCTATGGGAAACAATTTACACGCTCACCTGGTCTCTGCTCGTAATACCATTATACCTTTCAGCTTTCATCCCATACATGGCTATTGGACATAGCCTAGAAGAAGTATTTCAAAGGCAGTTGTTGATGCTTAGTTTCCATTCGACACTTAAAACAACCCATCCATACTCCTCAGAGTGGTGGAGCTGGCCATTCATACTCAAGCCTGTATGGTTCTATTGCTCAAGTGTCTGTGATGAAGTCCGCTCAACAATTACATGTATGGGCAATCCTGCAATCTGGTATCTCGGCTTCATCTCAATTTTTCCCATACTATTCCTCGCCGTCAAAGATAAGACTCTAGATTCCCTATTCATCTCCACAATCTTCTTTTCGCAATGGCTTCCTTACGCCTTGCTTTCCAGACCTCTCTTCCTATACTACTTTTATCCAAACGTGCCTTTTCTATCTCTCGCCGCAACTTTCACTCTTAAAAGAATCTCCTCAAGAAACCTTGGAAAGATTATTGCCTCTTCATATCTACTACTCTCCGCCGCTCTCTTCGGACTCTACTTTCCAGTAATCTCGGGAAACCCCGCCTCAAAAGAATGGATAGATCTTCTCCGAATATTAAAAAGCTGGATTTTTTGAAGAATTACGCGAAACTAAAGGACAAGATGAAATGTTTGAAGTCTCTAAACAATCAAATGATAATTCATCTCAATCTTTTCCATATCTCTTCAAACTTGTTAAAATTCAACTCCATATATCTTGAAAGACTGTAGGCTGCACCATAATCTTTACTTCCAATTCTAATGACTAACCCATTCTCTAAAAGAATCTTGAGGTGATGTCTGACAGTCTTGTAATCCAGATTCAAAAAGGTTGAGAGCTGATGAGCATTAAATGGGCGCATCCTCAACGCTAATAAAATCTTAGCTCTATTCCTCCCCCCACGGGTTCCGGCTAGGAGATACCAAACAAGCTGCTCTCTATATTTCAAGTAAACGTTTCCTCACAAAGGATCTTAATCGCCTTTTCCGATGTACATTTTTTCATCTTATAAATGCTACGAGCCTCTTTAATGTGAAGTCCCTTTCCGCCTCTTCAATCATAACAATAGCCTTTATGTTCAGACGGAAATCTACGCAGAAAGGTAGCTGCATATACGTCTTCTCCATCACGTTATTTCCGTGTTATCCATACTAGAATCGCTATTCCAATTACCTCGATAAGGCTTAAGATGGGCCTTGCGATCTCCGAGATCTCTATCGCGCGGCATAAAGATGTTGTAGAATATATGCCAAGAGCCATTATGGTCTCTGCCAACAAGATCGCTGCGAACATTAGAAGACCCAAGGTGAAACTGGACTTTACATCCTTGTAATTCTCTATGTAAATCGACAATAAAATGCCTATCAAAACAGCCTTTACAATTTCTATGCTAATAGTTAATGCAACGCCTAACATACCGGCCTCCTCAATCTTGAATATCTATGAAATACTTAGGAGTTAAATATGTTGCGCAGAGCTTTTCATGGAGTAGCTCCGCTAAGAATCGATTATCTGTTAAGCGGAAAGATCTGATAAAATAACAGAGCTCCCGAACCATCGGGACACGCTAGAATCTTAACAAATCTTAAATATGATATCCTAAACTCTATTTCTCTTGGTCGATTCGAATGCTATATAACAAGATCGGGAAAGACGGAATCAAAGTAAGCGCTATCGGTTTAGGAACATGGGAGTTCGCTCAGACTAAGGCATGGGGCGTAGGGAAGATTGAAAATTATAAGAAAATAGTTGATTACGCCCTAGACAACGGTATAAACTTCATAGATACTGCGGAGGGATATGGAAAGTCAGAGGAGATTCTAGGCGATCTCCTTAAAGGGAGGAGAGATGATATTGTTCTGGCCACTAAATATAGCAGGGTTCGGCAAGGCTTTAGCTACCAAAACATCCGGAAAAGTCTTGAAGGAAGCTTGAAGAGACTGAACACCGACATGATTGATCTTTACCAGATTCATTGGCCAAAAATAAAGGGTCACTGGTCCGGCGGTGAAAGCGGCATGGAAAAGAAGGACTACGAGGATATTCAAGATTCGATGGAAAAGCTGCAGAGAGAGAACCTAATAAGGTTTGGAGGCGTCTCTAACTTCAGACTTCATCACCTGAAAAATTTTAATGATGAGGCATTCAATGTCATCGTCACAAATCAGGTTCCATACAATCTGTTATGGCGAAGTTATGACAGACCTGAGATATCGGAATTCTGCGTAGAGAAGGGGCTTAAATACATCGCGTATAGCTCGCTTGCCCAAGGCCTCCTAACTGGAAAGTACAGTAAAGATTCTCAGTTAACGGAAATACAGAAAGCTAATGTTCTCTTTAATGAACCTGTATATGGCCGTGCGATGAAGGTGGTTGATGTTGTTAAGACGATCGCGCAGGAGATCGATGCTACGCCGGCTCAAGTCGCCTTGAAATGGCTTATAGAAAAGGAGTTGACGGCTTCAGTACTGGTTGGGATTAGACGAGTAGAGGAGCTCAAAGAAAACATTGAGGCGGTAGAGCTGAATTTAACAAGAGATCAGATGAGTAGGCTTGAAGAAGCAAGCCTGGAATTCTGGAAGCCTATGCCTCCCCAACTTGAGCTCTGGCTACACGACAATAGTAAACAGACATTAGAAAAATTGGGGGTCGACAGTTCATCTGGCTATTCTTGACGGAGACGCGGAGAAGAAGAGAGGCTAAAAAGAAAAATAATTAAAAAGGATTCTTTCCTAAAAATAGGAAAAGAGCATGGAAGTAAGGGTTGGGAATTGCCTCAGGAAGATAAACCTCAAGTTCAAATATCGATCAGGGGGCTTACAGTAGAGTTTAGAGTGCCCCGAGGGGTCTTAAGAGCCGTTGATAATGTAGACTTGGATATTTACCGCGGAGAAGTTTTGGGGCTCGCGGGAGAGAGTGGCTGTGGAAAATCGGTTCTCGCTCATTCTCTCCTCAAAATAGTTGATCCTAACGGCTACATTAAAAGCGGCAAGATAATCTTTGACAATAAAATAGATATACTCTCGCTCTCCGAAGATGAATTAAGAAAATTCAGATGGAAAAAAATAGCTATAGTATTCCAAGGAGCACAAAGCGCATTAAACCCCGTTATGAGAGTTCAGGAGCACTTCCTCGACACATTCCTAGCGCATGAAAGCGAAAGCGATAAGGAGAAAATCCTTTCAAGATCTGCAGACCTGATCAATAAGATGCGTCTAGACTCAGAGCGCGTCCTCCGTCTGTTCCCGCACGAGATGAGCGGAGGAATGAAGCAAAGAACAATCGCCGCGTTGGGGCTGCTTCTAAACCCAGAGTTCCTTATATTAGACGAGCCGACCTCATCACTTGACGTCCTAACTCAAAAGTACATCTTAAAGCTCCTCAGAGATCTTCATGAACAAACCGGCCTAACGATGCTATTCATCACTCATGACCTAGCAACCTTGGCAGAAATAGCTGAGAGAATAGCAGTTATGTATCTGGCCAGCATAGTGGAGATAGCTCCAGTCGAGGAGCTCTTCTATAATCCAAAACATCCATATACTCAAGTTCTACTTAAAGCCCTACCCTCCAGAAAGAAGAGCATAGATGAAATAAAGCCTCTACCCGGCCCTCTTCCAGACCCTGTAAATCCTCCGTCAGGATGCAAATTCCATCCTAGATGCTCCTACGCTATGCCTATATGTAAAAAGGTTAGACCTAAACTCATCGATCTTGGTAACGGCTGTCAAGTAGCATGTCATCTATATGGAGGAACAAAGGAGTGAGCGATACACCTCTGATCGAGCTTAAAAATGTAACTAGACTGTTTCGAGTGGGAGGCGGCATATTCTCTAAGCCAACCTTCATCAAGGCCGTCGATAATGTTTCACTGCAACTCCACGAGGGTGAGACTTTCTCGCTTGTCGGTGAGAGTGGCTGTGGAAAAAGCACACTGGGAAGAATAATGCTTGGCCTATTAAAGCCTACATATGGACAAGTTCTCTTTAGAGGCAAAGACATCTGGAGAATGAGTAAAAAGGAATTTATGGAGTTTAGACGTAATGCACAGATAATACATCAAGATCCATATGATGCATTGAATCCCATGCGTACAGTTTATGATTCTTTAGCCCCGCCTTTACTCAGATATAGAATTGCTAGAAACCACGATGAAGCCAGAGAAGCTGTTTGCAAGTTATTAGAGACCGTTGGACTTTCTCCTCCAGAGGACTTCCTTAAAAGACATCCAAGTAGGCTTAGCGGTGGACAGATGCAGAGAATAGCTATCGCTAGAGCTATCTCCGTCCAGCCGAGCTTTGTTCTCGCAGATGAGGCTGTGTCAATGCTCGATGCATCTCTAAGAATAAATATCATAAACCTCCTTTTGGAGCTGAAAGATAAGCTTAACATGGCATGCCTATTCATAACTCACGATATTGACATGGCAAGATACTTCACAAGATCTGGAAGAGTAGCAGTTATGTATCTAGGCTCGATAGTGGAGCTCGGAAAAATCGATGACATTATTGACAATCCATTACATCCATATACGGATGTTCTAATATCCGTTACTCCGGTGCCTGATCCAAAAGTAGCGAAATCCAGCGAGCTACCTCCGCTGAGAAGCTTAGAGATCCCAAGCCTAACTAACCCTCCGTCAGGATGCAAATTCCATACAAGATGTCCCTACGCAAAGGACATATGCGAAAAAGAAGTCCCCGAATTAAGAGAGATTCAACCGGGCCATTTCGTAGCTTGCCACTTCTCAAAATAAATCTTAAAAAGAAATCTGAATATTTATCCCTCATTTTATTCGCTATTTCCCTCTCGGATTTTTGACAACCAAAAACCATTGTGAATAAGTAAATATCGTTTCGACATCTTCTTTATCACAATCAGATTTTTCTGATAGATTAAATCGCATGGAATAATTCTGAAAGTTAAATTAAAGCCATATTTTTCTTCTTTGAAGAAGCGGAGGAATCGGCGATATTTTTAGGGTTTCTGTATACTGGCACTAGCATTGCTGGATTAGGGAATAATTCGGGAAAAGTCTTTTTTTAATTCCAGCAGCCTTTACAGATAAAGATCCGCCCGAAAAGATCCGATGTTTCTGATGTGAAAAAGGAGAATTGCTCTATGATAAGAGATGTAATTACGCCTAAAGAAGGGGAGACATGCTTCATCTTTTTCGGTGGTAAAGGCGGCGTTGGAAAAAGCTCTATGGCCGCAGCCACCGCGGTATGGTTAGCAGATAACGGTTACAAGACTCTCCTTGCATCGACTGATCTGCAGAAGAGCCAGAATGACATTTTATGTCAAGGTATCGGAAGCAACGAAACAAAGGTTAAGGGAGTTAATAATCTTGAAGCCATCAATATAGATGCTAAGGGGAGCATTCGGAAGCATCAAGTTGAAGTATTAAAGAAGATTGGCGCTCTTAAGGGAGAAGACTGGGAGATACAATTTCTCAAAGAATATTGGGAAAAGAATCCGATATTGCCGTGTGGAACAGCATCCTATAATGTTTTTGTTCAATACCTAAACTCGAGAGATTATGACGTGGTAGTCTTCGATACGGCTCCCGGAGGCCACAACTTTGAGATGATTGGATATCCATGGACACATCTTGATCGCCTTAAAAGAAGCATATTAGCAAAAAAGCAGGTTGCCGATCTAACTGGAAAAATGGCTGAAATAGAACTTTTAGAGCAGATGGCTGAAGAAAATCTTCGAGCCATAAAGAAACTAAGCTCTGACTGCACAGGATATCTTCTGGTTCTACATCCTGAAATGCTACCTATCTACGAGACTAAAAGAATCCAAGCCTCTCTTGAACCTTATGGAATTTCTGTTAAAGGTCTGATCATCAATCAAATTTTTACCCAAAGAGCACTGCACAAACTGGTTTTTCAAGGCAAGAAGAAGACTGCAGGAAAAAATCTTAACATGATAAGAAAGGAGTTTCCGTATATGAGTGTAGGTCTCGTACCTATGATTGAGACGGAAATTGTAGGTTTAGATGTTGTTCGAAGAATAGGAGAAATACTATACGGAGGTGAGGGGAAAATATGAGCAAAAAAGTTGTGATCGATGTTTTCCCAACAGGAATCTGTGGATGTGGGCATCGACAACACGAAAATGTAGAGCTCTTCAAACTACTAAAAGAGGCCTTAAATGACTTCAAGGATCAAACCGAAATCAACATAATGGAGTACGGAAGCAACATAGACAAGGCCTATTCGAGGCTAAATGAGATTCTAGTAGCCGGTGGAGATGAGATTCGAATAATCGTAGCTCCAACTGGCGGTTAAGAATTCTATCAGCCCAAAAAGTAAAAATCATTGTAATGGCCTTAAGAATTTAAGAAAATTTAAGAAATATTTGGGATTGACGAGTTGCCTTGTCCTCGGCTATTAAAGTCAGCAATTTAACAAAGAAGTATGGAAGGATTACCGCTCTCCAAAACGTAAGCTTAGAAGTGAAGGAAGGAGAATTTTTCGGACTGCTAGGCCCGAATGGCGCTGGAAAGACCACACTGATAAGGATTATGACCGGATTATCCACGCCTTCTTCTGGAGAGGTTTTGGTCGCTGGCCATAACCCCTTCCATGAACCTGTAAAGGTAAAAAGAAGATTCGGACTCGTTCCAGAAATATCAAACATATACGTTGACCTAACAGCATGGGAGAACCTCATGTTTACAGGAAAGCTGTATTCGGTACCCAAAAAGGAGAGAGAGGAAAGAGCTCTGCGGCTTCTAGAGATTTTCGGTCTGAAAAAACGTCGATTCAGCTCAGTCCGTCAATTTTCTAAGGGTATGCGGAGAAAACTCGCCATAGCTATGGCTCTCATTCATAATCCGCAAATATTATTTCTGGATGAGCCGACCAGCGGCTTAGATGTTCAAAGCTCGAAAATGATTAGAGAAATCCTCAGGAAACTAAACGAGGAAGGAACAACAATCTTTCTTACCACACATTATATTGAAGAGGCTGAAAAGCTATGTCATAGGGTTGCTATACTAAATCATGGAAAAATAGTTGCTCAGGGAGCTGTTGAAGATTTAAAAGATTCCATAAAGATGTCGGAGATCATCGAGGTTACATTCAGTACGCCCATCTCTTATCCAAGCGAGTTAGAAGATTACTGTGACAAGATTATACAGCTCAAGGAGAACGTGATCCGCCTATATTCCTCTAACGTTACTCAAAGCATGTCGGTAATAATCGATTTTGTTCAAAAAAATTCTTTAGAAATAGTCGCTGTAAAGACTGTGAAGCCGACTTTAGAGGATGTATTCGTGAAATATACAGGTCTTGACATAGTGACTGTTGAGAGAATGGAGCAGATCAGACCGAAGGGAGGGAGAGGATGAACCTTAAAGAGACTGGTGAAGAGATTCTTAAAGTGTGGACGATCATCGAGAAAGATATTAAGACCTATTATCTCAAGTCTCCATCCATATTCTTCGGAATAGTCTTTCCATTAATACTTTATCTATCCTTCTCGATTGGTAGACCATGCATTACAGAGGCTCATCGTTTAACTGGCGTTGTGACGATCGCGTCTCTCTTCGGCGCCACCTCAGTTGAGGCTGTCGTATTTCCCCTAGAAAGAAAGAGCAGAACAATGGATAGACTGCTGGTTGCACCTTTGCATCCGTGGGCTCTGCTTTTAGGAAAGGCAATCTCAGGAGCCCTCTTCGGATTCTTAGTAGCACTTGTGGTGGGCGGCATCCTAATGTCTATCGGATCCCTATGGCGATGGACAGGATTAATCCCAGGCATCAAGTTGGAGCCAGCATCGTTCCTAGTTTCAGTTCTCCTCACAGCTATAATGTCTTCATCACTAGGAACAGTCTTTTCAGTTCAAGCCAAAGACGTTACTGAAGCTATGTGGCAGCTTAATGTGGTACGTTTCTTAATGATTTTTCTAAGCGGCGTATTCATCCCACTCGAAGAAACCTACGCCTTTATGCCTTCCGCCCAAATCATCGCCTATTTTCTTCCCCTAACCTATTCTGTTGAGGCTTTAATGCAAGCAACGTTCGGAATAGTGCATCCGCAAAGGTTATTGCTTGACTTCCTGTGCCTCATATTCTTCTCAATCATCTTCTTCTCCATCGCCGTCAAGATCTTCGTTAAGTCTATCCGATGAAGATAAGCCAACGTTTATACATCCTATACACTGAAAGAATAGTTAATGGGGCGAAGTAAATGAGTGATTTCTGGGGAAACTTTGAGAGATTAAAGAAATGTACTAAATACAGCGTCTTTAGAGAAGAGTCTGCAAGACTGAAGGGAAAACGTTTAGATTGGTCATATATGAATAAGGAATGGCCGTATAGGCCTTACATACCTGGCCCATATGAAAAACGTATACCATGGATCTTCGAGACTGTTTTAGGGAGAACAGAGAAGGATCCAATAATCATGTTTGAGAATACGATGGGGGATCTGAGGAAGCAATGGAAAGATATGCCGGTGCATGGGCCTTGGCATCATACAATATTACCTGGCATTTTACTTGCAGCATTAAGAAATAACGGCTATCCCTTTACTGATGAAGATGTGAAAGAAGCCATGTTTAGAGGACATCTGGTTCCAGCAGCGGCATGCGGGTTTCTAGGCACTTGCGGCTGCGCCGTAGGGGTAGGCATAGCGGTTAGTATAGTCACCGGATCCACACCGCTTCATGATAAAGAAAGATCAATGACCCTTATTCATACAGGTGAGGCGATCAAGAAGGTTGGCATCGCAGGCACCGGACCGATGGGACACTGCTGCAATAAAAGCGCTTTGCTTTCTCTAATGTATGCCGTTAGAGTCTTAGGCGAACTCGGATACAAATTGCCTAATCCTAAACCCAAAGAGATGGTTGGGAGATGCAAGATATCAGAGCTTAATGAACGTTGCCATAGAGAAAAGTGCATGTTCTATCCCGGCCATCTAAAAAGGAAGAGAGATTAATTATGATCGTCTCCTCTTCCAACCTGTCACAGCTAAGAAATCGTAACTCACATGATTCAGAAAGAGTCATTGAGATATTCTCCGGTAGCCTTCCAGCAATCCCGCTTCGTGAAGCCGCTGGATGGATCGAAGACGAGTTAAATGTGAAGATCAATTTCGATATCGGCCCGCCTTCTTCATGGTTATCCCGCGTTAAAGCAGGTCAGGGAGACATTCTCATGGTAGGAGCAGAGTATATGATGGATGACATCGAGGCTGAAGGGCTTATTCTCAAAGAAACAAGGAAATCTCTCGGCTACAGAAAAGCAGTAATCCTTGTAAGGAAAGGAAATCCCAAAAATATCCGATCTTTGGAGGACCTATGTGGAGAAGAAGTTAAGATACTGGTATGCGGAAAAGTCTGTCAGAAAGGACTCTGGGACGATATTGCGAGCAAAGCCGGCCTAACAGATAAGATTCGAAGAAACATAGTTGAATACGCAAGGGGATGCGTCCAAATGCTTCATCGATGGCTGCAAAGCGAAGGCGAAATAGACGCGGCAATAGGCTGGAACACCTATAAAAACATGGCGCCTGAAAGCTTCGATGTAATCGAACTGCCGAAAGACTTACAGATTCTGCGAAGCGCAAATATCGCTGTAACGAGATACTCAAAGAAAAAAGAATTGGCAAAAAGATTCATAGAGCTTGCAACTTCTGAAAGAATCAGAGAGATTTATCGTAAACACGGCTGGATAGTCTAGCGATGCATCATAGGCTAGCAGAAAGAATCCCACTATTAACTTACTAAACAAAACGAAATTCGAAAAGAAAAGGCTAATTAAACTAGACCATTGTAGTATTTTAAATTTGATTGGAGGAGCTAAGATGGCTGATCGATCCCAAGTCTATTTTGCAAGCGCAAACGTGCCTATAGATTATATTCCCCGGGTTCCAGCGACTAAATGGTATACCCATAGCTTAGTCTATCAGACGAAAGAGATGGCAGGTAAGATTCTTGAAGATGTAATCTCTCCTAGAGACGTCGTGGCGGTAAAGATTCATTTTTGGGGAACGATATACCCGATGCTATATTAGGCCTATATACGTTAGGAAAGTAGTTGACAAGATTAAAGAGTTGGGAGGAAAACCCTTCGTCTGTGACACTCTTTTTTCTGGAGGTAAAGTCCTACATGATGAGAATAATGAGCCTCTATGGTCTAGAAGAGCTCTGGAGGAAGGTTTACAAACGGCAGCTATGAATGGCTTCACCCACGAAACAATGGGTTGCCCAGTAATTTTTGCAGATGCACCTAAAGGATTAAAATCGGTAGCCTTCGATTTCAACGGGAAATACATAAAGAAGATCTATATGGCTTCGGCAATAGCGGAGGCAGACGTTCTGCTGAGCCTCGCCCATTTTAAATGTCACGACTGCATGTCAGTGGGGGGAGCCTTAAAAAATCTCGCTTTAGGATGCTCCTCAAAGCAGGGAAATGCGCATTTATCAATCTTGCCATCGATATCGTGCCGTTATGTGACTGCGACCCCTTCGTGGGCATACCAATTGTTCCTGACCTAGGGGTCTTCTCCTCAAAGGATCCAGTTGCTGTTGATAGAGCATGCATAGATATGGCGAATAATTCCCCCGGAACACCCGGATCCATGGCTGAAGTAGCTGGAGTTATGGAGAAAGGAGCTGAGAAGTTTAATGCGATTGCAAGGCTCCGATGGAAAGCCACTCTAGGAGCAACAGATGTAGCGCCCGATTGGAGGGCGATGCTTGACGCCGCTGAAAGAGCCGGAGCTGGCACTCAAAGGTACGATCTAATCGAAGTGAACTTCGGATATCCGCCGAAAAGCGTTGAAGAGCTCTTTGAAGAATACAAGAAAAAGGAATCATAAGCATCTAATATCCCTTCATATTTTTGTCTCTAGACTTGATCAACGTTCTGATCAAGTTTCTTCTCAAGCTACATGAAAAATTAAGGAACACTAGTTGGGGCATAAGGCTGTAAATATAAAGGTTGGGATTATTCGATCCTTATGTAAAAATCACTTAAATCCATCCTAAATGTAACTGGATTTTTTGTGTTTTGTTTAGAAACTTTAGGGTATAATTTGGGAAAACTAAAAAAGGAATCTATATCTGTTTTCTCGATATAGAAAGTATACTTCTACCCCCTAGGTATGATAAAGCGCATTCTGAATATGGAGGAAGAAAGAATGCCAAGCCTCTTTTAGAGAAAAATCAAAAAACCTTAGCTATAATTTTAGTGGCAGTTATAATTCTAATCTCGTCCTCGATATATTATTGGCGTTACACAAAAATGGAAAGCGAAAGGAGAACGGTTAGGCTTGCCTATCAGGACAGAATAGCAGATGCAGCTACAATAATAGCCGTAAAGAAGGGATTCTTCGAGGAAGAAGGTCTCATACTAAAGGCGTCAGTATTCACTAGCGGCCCCGCATGCAGCGAAGCAATAGTTTCAGGTGCTGCAGATATAGGAACAATGGGAGACACCACTGGAATAATCGCAGTCTCAAATTATCAAGTTAAAATTGTGGCTAGTCATGGAGGTGGAGAACACAGACATAGAATAATAGTAAGAAATGGAAGCGGAATCAAAACTATAAGCGACTTGAAGGGAAAAAGAGTTGCGATAAAATTTGGAACAAGCACATATGGCGGCTTTCTACTCTTTGCAGAAAAAAATCTAGACATAGATGAGATCAATCTTGTCGATATGAAGCCCATCGATATGCCAGCGCTATTGCTGCGGGAAGCGTCGATGCAATAGTCGCCAGCGAACCGACGCCATCCCTGATAGAAGAGAAGGGTTGGGGCTATGAATTAACTACGCTTGGGGGTCTTGGAAATAGCTACCCAATATTAATAGTTGTGAACAGCAAATTTGCCGAGGAAAGACCAGACATCGTTGTGAAGTTTCTCAAAGCATTAATCAAAGGAGCGAAATATATACATGATCACTTCAATGAGTCCGTTGAGATATGCTCCGAATTTACTGGACTTTCACCTGAAGTAACAAAGAAGGCAATGATGTTCCATTATTACAATGTAACCTTAGATCAGACTATAGTAGAAAGTTTGAATAAAACAGCCTCATTTTTAAAGAGCATCGACGTTATCAAAGAAATACCGGACTGGAACAAGTCGATAGATAAAACCTTTCTTGGAGAAGCATATGTAGAGTTAGGCTGATGCCGTATCAAATTTATAATTTTTTGATGTATTTACATGATGAATCATGCTTCAGCCCTAAAAGAGATCTAAAGTTTTGTTGTGGTTGAGGCTTCTGAATATTTTTCTGGCTTCATACAGTTATGAGCATCTTTACTTTTTCGCAAGTACTCGATGAATCTATCTACGAGGAGAGGAACCAGTAAAAGAGATAAATATGCTGGATTTAAATTAAATAGGACAGGCATCATTCCAAGCAAGATCGGGATTGGTAAACCTGGAAATGCAGCATTATCCATTGCAAAAAATATTGTTAATAACCATCCTGCCAGAAAGAGTATTCCACATAATAATGTTATGAGACTACCAAAATTTGCAAGAGAGTAGGAGGTAAACATGGAGTAATAGACTAGGTCTCCCCAGCCAACAAGCAATTCTTTTCCTGAACCTTTTATTTTGAAGTAGATGCTTTGTCCTCTGGAAAGATTAGCAGTCCGTCTTAGAATTCCTAGTCTATAAAAAATTAGGTCGATGATGCAGACTGCTATTAGAACATGCATCATCGAGAGTATCGGGATTCCTAAACCCAAGAAACTTCCAGTGATGGAGCTATATACCAAAAATATAATGTCTTTTAGATTTTGAGGTAAAGTTCCAAAAATTGTTAAAATCATTATGAAGATTAAAAAGACTGGGCCGAGCCACGTTATGAAGAGCTCAAATAACGTTTTAATAGGCTGAAAAACCGTATAGCTCAAAAGGCTGAAAAAGAGAATTGTAAGAAACCCCCCGCCTATCCCAAATAATTTTTCAATGAGGTCCATCATCCCGGCCTTAAAAGCGTAATGGATAAAGAGCATGCTTGAGAAAGTAATACCAACGAAAAAAAGTACATTAATGAAGATCACTTCAATACTGCTTTCCAGCGCATACGGCACAAATGATAATCTCGGCAAGTTATTAGATAATGAAAGATACGTGATGAGAACAGAAGCGATCACTACGAAGAAGATAGGAAACAAAAATAACAGGTTCCTCCTCAAAATTGCAAAGAATCGGCTGATTTCATCTTTAACGAATTCCATGTAAACCCGATAGCTACATCTCTTCTCACATAGTAAAATGTTTTGTATCGATCACGTAATTAAATCTTGAAAATTTCGATTCGGCGGCTGTAAGATTTATGCGTGGCTATGCCTTAAAAAGGAGGGATTATCAACAAAAATAGCGATTAGACTTCCCGCCATTTTTCGTTTTCAGAATTGTATCCTTGAAACCTGCTGAATTTTTATAGGGGAGCTTTAGGAGTCATATTCGCCATATTTTTTAACTAGCTCTATGACTCTTTTGTATTGTTTGAAGCTTACATTCTTCGGTACTGAATGGTCTGAATGATAGATGTATCCGCCACCTTCCTTCGCAACAGTAATCTTCTTTTTTATCTCTTCCTCGATTGGTTTAGGATCATCTAAAGCCATCAACCTAACATCTATTCCGCCCATAAACGCCATCTTGTCTCCATACTTCTCTTTAAGCTCGATCAGATCCATCCCTGCCTTAACCTCTAATGGTTGTAGGCAGTCTATTCCCTCCTCGATAAAATATGGTATTAAATCCTTAACTCTCCCACAGCAGTGGAGGATGACGTACATACCGCGGCTATGGAAGAACCTGCATAGCTCTTTAAAGACCGGATGAAGCTGCTCCTCATAATGTTTAGGCGAAAAGAATAAGCCGCCCCTATAGCCCAAATCGCAGAAGAGAAAGGCGCCATCAAATTTGAATCCAGCCTTTATCATCCTATCGCACATCTCCATGACAAGCTTTGCGTCAGTCCAATACATGTCCACTACCCAATCTGGCTCTGTGAGCACAGCCTTCAGCAAGCGGGGAGAAGCCACGTAATTCTGGATTTTATCGTATCCAACGGCGGCATTATAAGTGATGAAACGTCCTCGACTATATTCACGATGGAAGTTTTGTAGACCCGAAACCCAATCAACCCTATAGTCACTCGGCTCTAATCTCGGCTTTATTTTTTCCCAGTCCTCTCGGCTTTTACATGGATAATCGATAATCATAGGTGTTGTTGAGTAATCACGATGGTTCTTTCTAACTCCGCCATAGCTGTTTCTCTCCACTATATACTCTTCATCTTCTGAAAGAACCTCTATAGGAAACTGAGGTGAAGTGTCAGCTCCAAATCCGCAGAGTTCATATCCAAAATAATCAGCAGGTGAGACTCCTGAAGGTAACCCTTCTCTTCTCCATCTATCAATCGTCGCTTGCCAAGGGCTATCATGT
>Ga0180301_10000710_pt1 | contig 25924 bp, 37 predicted proteins | sample GuaBasSediGuay16_FD_121797 | JGI IMG/M metagenome (GOLD analysis project Ga0180301, IMG submission 121797) | Subseafloor sediment microbial communities from Guaymas Basin, Gulf of California, Mexico - Guay16, Core 4569-2, 12-15 cm | ecosystem: Environmental > Aquatic > Marine > Hydrothermal... | reverse complement strand
GAGAGGATTGGATATGGAACGAGAGAAGACAAAGATATGTAAAGATTGTTGATATGATTTGTGATTAGGGTGTAGAATATTTTTGTGTTAGCTATTTTTAGATAGGATGTTGATTTGGGCGCTATACTGATTGATGAATATTGCTCGAATGATGATCGTCCTTGGAGCGGAATGGTGAAGAGCCTCACCCAAGCTGAGGGCTTTATTATAGAGCTCATAGTTTCTGATAGCCTGTATATAGCTCTCATAGTTTTCTATTCTTTCTCCGTGTAGAAAGCGGACCCTTGCGCCCGTAACCTTCACGGAATAGGACCTCTTTCGTGAAAAACCTTAATTACTAGATTTCTACGAAACTTACATGGGATGTGTATGTCTGATATATGCTCTGATATATGTTCTAAGCTTATTGAGTTGGTAGAGAAAAAGTATGGAAAGTCTGAAAGTGTTTTGAAGATCTATAATGAGACTCTGAAAGAGTGTGTAGAGAGGTGCAAGAGTTGAAGGCTTTTGGCTATGCTAGGGTTTCAGTAGTAGAGGAACGCATAGAGAATCAGGTTCAGGCTATCGAAGAGTTCTGTAGAGCTAATGGTATCGAGCTGCTAAAAATATTCACAGATATTGGTGTCTCAGGCTCGAAACCAGCGTTTGAACGTGATGGATTTAAGCAGCTTCTCGAAGCTGCTAGATTGTTAGACATAAGGACTATTGTTGTATATGATCTGACTCGATTAGGAAGAGATCTCTTTGATTTGATAGAGACGTATAGGAAGCTTCTTGAAGATGGCTATACTGTGCTCTTCGTTAAGCATCCTGAGCTAAATGCAAAACCTGACTCACCAATAGGAGAGGCACTTAGGAAAGCTCTTCTCACAATTCTTGGTGTCGTAGCTGAGCTAGAGAGAGCATTCATAAGAGAGAGGACTAGAGTTGGAATGCTAAGAGCAAAGAAAGAAGGAAAGCACGTTGGAAGACCACCATATCCATTTCCGGCTGACTATGTTAAGCAGCTTCTAAGCAAAGAATTACCTGTATCGAAAGTATGGAGACTGCTAGTATCAGAAGGAAAGATATGTAGAGATGTTGATGGGATTAGAAAGTGCATGAGTTACGAGACATTCAGAAGGAAGGTAAAATGTATTTCATGAATTTGCTGTAAATCATTTTAAATATCGGATAAGTGATTAACATGACTATCATATATCGATGTAGAAAATGCGGATATGTATTGTATATCGTAACTACCGAGGAAAGGCACTATAGTTACAAACGCTACAGGTCCTATGTTCACCACAAATACATTGTATTCAAACCATATCCATTTACACGTCCTATCGGTATTCCAACTGTTGAAGAGGTTCTTAGGTACTACAATTATAGATGTCCTAGATGCGGCTCTGAGCTTGGGAAAAAGAAAGTTATTATACTAAGCAGCGCTAAGGATTAGGCTAGCTGCTGCCTGTATCGAGACCTAACAAACATGTTAGGTCTCGATCTCTGCAACTCTCTACCTAGCACAGTATACTTCCTTATATATTATATATAGAAGTGTTGGTGCCTGTATCTGAGAAAAGTTTTTTAACTGCGCAACTTGGTAGTGTAACTTGGTGGTGTGCTGTGAACGCGTCTCGGGAACTCATGGAACGAATCCGAAACCTAGTAAAGAAAGCTAGCTATGATTGCTACCGCTATTATGGTTATCAACAACCACTATACAATTCATGTATGGAATCACAGTATCGATACATTGCGGATTTGTTGAAATTAACACCAGAGCAAGTTAAGGAAATTCATAGAAAGCAAGTCCTATCTGAGCCTGATCCCTAAACACATTTTTCATCTCTTTCACCCCGAGACCACGTGGGTATAATACCCACGTGGCGGGAAGGGTTGGGATCTATGTCTCTAGCTCTAGCCTATACCCAGTTCAAACCTAAACGTAGTGTAGATACTTTGATAGTATCTCACTTCGATGCACATGGGGTAAGCTTTGCTGCAGCAAGAATGAGGGTACTGATGCAGCGTAATGAAGTGGTTGAGATTGTCAGTAAGTTTCCAGAGACTGGGCCACAGGGTTTGTCGAGTGGGCAGATAAGGCAGTTGATAGCGGATATTGCTCCTAGGAGGATAGAGATTATTGATATTCCTATCGATGTTAGGAATCCTGATGCAGCGATTAGGACTCTTGCGGAGCTAGCGATGATAGCTCCGGTATACTTCTATGATCACCACGAAACTGATGTTCCATTCACACCGAGGCTGTACCAGCACGGAGTGTATGCTAGCGTATTTCAGAACAACGTAGCTCTTGCTACAGCTCTAGAGCTGCTAACGGATCAGCTAGCCAAGGAGATGGCTATCATAGGTATGGTAGCTGACAGAGATCCATCGGTACTTAAACTAGTGTCGAAAGAGCTGGTAGAGCAACACTATCTACCTACAGCAAACAGGCTCGATGTTATCGTGAGGCAACCTCAGCTAGTGGGTTGCACAACCCCCGGAGAGTTTGCAATGAGGTGGGCTAGAGGAGAAATAATTGCAACAGTCTTCAGCAGTGAGCAGTATCCACCTGAGGAGATTGCTAGAGAACTGATGACTAGGATTGTCGAAGAGGGTCAGGTAGCTATCCTAGTGGATTGGAGTGATCAACAGACTCAGCACAGTCAATGGACACCAAAGACATTGGAGCAGCTCTTGCTGCTAAGACGTAAGTACATCGCTGTGGCTGTTGTGCCCGGCTACAACCCGAGGACCAGAAACATTGAGGGCTACGACGTTAGGGTGCTGAAGTACTGGTTGGCTGGTGATGTGCCAACACCAGAAGAGGTTGTTAAGGATCTGATAGCTCAGAGAGCAATCCAAGGTAATGTGGTTGGACACGCTGACTATGTATCACTAAGATACAGCACACTAAATGAGGCAAGAAACGCTGCGAGAACAATCTTCAGAAGAATTGAAGGACAACAGTCCTCAGTGGCACGTTTGGTATCTGATAACTTTGTGGCTGAAGCTGTTAGGAGAGACTATCAGAACATTATGCAGTTACTCGAAAGGATAGCAAAAGCACTTGAGAAAGGTGCTGAAGCAAAAGAGCAGCAAGTAAGGATTCTTGAAGAGCTGTACAAGCGAGACGAAAGAACGAGGTACGATTAAGGTGATAGAATGAAGTTCTCCGAATGGAAAAAGAAGGCTATGTTAAGACTGATGCAGCTAGCATCTACATCGAGTGAGAAAGAGCGAAGTGATCTGAGAGAATTGATGGATATGCTACATACGCTTCGCTATAGGGATCTAACATCCTTTTTGCGACACCTATGGGCATACTGCGAACATCAAAAAAAGTACGATATTTGTGCAGAGCTGACGGGAGAAGAGATAGAAGCGGAGTAAGTTAGGTGCATAGTAGCCTTTTTGTTTTAACACATAGCCTGTGCTCGAATGTTAGTCTTGGTCCTGACTCGTTTTTACTAACATATCGTTACAGGCTAAAAGAGCTAAGCGAGTTCCTGAAACTTCTTGCTGATACGACAATTTCGCTCGAAGCTAAGATGTTGCGTAGATTATAGTAGCTAGATCTAAATGTTTTTTACACGTTACTCGTATTCTTTTTATTGAAGGTGTGGGTAATGAAAGTTAGGTATTTAACTTTAGCTGTCTTGGTGCTAGCAGCTCTAGTAACGGCTTCAATCGTTAGCGCTGAGTGGACCTATGAGCTTAGCTATTATGTGCCTTATACTGACTACGGTATTGATACTGCGGTTATGGTAGGGAGCGAGATTCTTGTTGGTGCTAGCAACACTTCAACTCAAGAAGATGCTGCGGTATTCGTACTAGATACAGATCTAAATGCTGTAGCTTCATATAACATAACTTCTCAGGCTGATGTGATAAGAGCGCTAGATGCAAAAGGTGATCTGATTGCTGTTGGTGCTGAATACGGAAATGCTACAGTATTCGTAATTAATAGGACCGATGCTAGTGTGCTAGGACCTGTGACGATAGAGTCTGAAGGTGGCTTAGGCTATAGTGCTACGGTAGAGAAGATTGCTTTTAGCGGTGACTATGTATTTGCACTCGTTCTCGATGACTACGATCTTAGCTACTATCTATATATACTGAATAAGACTCCTAGCGTGGTATCTAGTGAGCCTGTTGGTGCTATGGCTGATATAGCTAGAGTGGAAAACAGTGACTATCTACTGTATTGGAACGGTAGCAGCTATATCTATATAGTTAATGGAACGAACGGAACCCTAGACATTGTCGATTCTATAAACGTCACTGGAATGATTTACGGTTTCGCAGGCTACTACAACAGCAGCGAGAATTCTATCTATGCTGTCTATGGAACTGATACTGGTGTATTCCTAGCTAAGTATACCATAGGTACAGGTCTAGACTACAACATTAAGATATCCAACGAAACTAGTCTTACGCCTGTATATGTTGCACCAACAGTCGATGGACTGTATATAGTCACTAGCGATGGTTATGGCTATAGAGTAAAGAACACAACCTCACCAATCGTAGAGATTGAGGCTATTCCTGTTGGTGCTTTCGGTTACTACTATGGTAGCGAGTACATCTATGCTTTGCAAGATGGTGAGATACGGAGATATATGCTTGAAATAGAGTATGTTACGACAACAACAACTGAGACTGTTACCGAGACGTATACGCCTGCCGTAACGGTTTACGATACTGTTACAACAACTGCAACAAAGACTGTTACAGAGACCGAGACGCAGGTTGTGTATATCTATACAGCGCCAAAGACCGAGACAGTGACAACCACGGTGCAAGGACCGTATACGGAGACAGACCTGTTGTTCGCAGGAATAATAACGTTCCTACTCGGATTAGCAGCAGCATACCTACTTAGGAGAAGATAGTTATCACAATCCGTTTTTTATGCCAACAAAGCTAACACTTTTTAGTATTGTTCCCTATCTTTCTAGTGGGGGATTGGGTATGAAACAGAGGTCTGTTATAGCAATAGCTATAGTTCTAGCTATAGCGGTAGTCTCTGTAGCAGGCTACATCTATGCATACCACGTTAGTCAGTCTGAGTCAGAGATAGCGAGAGAGTCAATAGAATATCTTACAGAAGCACTGAAGAACAGTGTTAAGGCTAGCTTAAAGATATATAAGAATGGGGAACTTGTATACTACAATCCAAACGACCCAATAACGAAGCATTGGGCTGGGCTTCTAGTAAATACATTCCTTGGCTGTCATGCGCTGGGTTGTTATCAGACGGTTGTGTTTAAGGAGGGAACATCTGGTGCTTATCGTCTTGGTACAACAGATGTGATAGAGGTAAAGCTTGCGATCGGTAATGGCACTACTCCTGCATCTTTCGAGGATTATACACTTGAAAACGAGATTGCTTCAGTTGAACTTACTTCGGCTGATATAGCTGTGATCGAAACAGAGGCATCTTTCGAAGTTTATCTGAGATATGCGTTTCCGATAGATACAGATGTGAACATCAGTGAGGCAGGTGTGTACCTGTATGCTAGGGACTGGGAAAGGCTCGATAAAGGAATATTAGCGTGGTATCATCTGCTTATCGTAAGAGATACATTTACACCTATTGCTGCAACTGCTGGTGATAGCATTGCGGTTGAATACGCATTTGTTTTCGATGTAAGCAGTCCACCGTTTACCAAAACATTCTGGAAACTTGTTGCATTCTATGGTCTAGGACTCAAAGGTACGGGAATAGATCTTGGGGTCAGTCTTGACACAGTGTACTATGTGCCAACGATACACGTTGCATACGTTCTAGAGCCAATCACATGGGATCCTGATATTGTTGATATAGCGAGTGTAAGCAGTAAATGGACTCCGAGACTGTGGTTGGTGTCTATCAGTGAATCTCAGATACTAGTGAAAGGCTTTGTTGCGCAACGTAATGCAGCCGCCACATACGATGTCTATGGCATTGCGTTCTATATTTACGATAACACAGATAGACTTATTGCACTGATACCACTAGATAATGTTGTTACTGTTGATTGGTCTAAAGGATTCTATGTTGAGTTAGGGTTCAGCATAGCGTAGAGGTGTTAGCTGGTGTTAGCTATGGTAGACCGAAGATATTTAACAATATCGTTTTTTCTTATTGTTGTTATACTCGGTGCATACGTTATTTCGATAGCACAGCAATCTCTTTCATCTATCTACAACTTTGTAAACACGTATAGCTATGAAATCAAGGGTATCTATACACCGTTCGGCTATATCTTCGGTGATTATCTATTCTATAAAGTTAGTGGTATCTACACGCCGCAGCACTATGAGTATGTATCTACATACATCGCAGAGTTATTAATACCGTATATACTTTCATACGGTATTAATCCAGTTTATTATGTTCTGTCTGCACCAGTGACTGACGTTTTCATCATGTACGATGCAAAACCTTTGATTGAATATCGTGTTCTCGCTCTTAGTGGCTCGTTTAATAGGTATCCTGTTGTGCAGTATGCTATAGCTATACCGAGGATAGTTGGTGGAATGGGATACAATCTACTCTTTCCGTCTGTAAGCTGTATCTTCGAGTATAACTGTACGATAGTTGATTTCAAATTCAATGTTCTTGCAGAGCCAAATGCTACGTGGTCTATTGATGAACTTGTGTACAGGCTACCGATCGTCTATATCTTTCCTGTGCCTGTAGACAACGTAACTATTATTATAGAGAATCCAGATATTGTTTATCAAGTTGTTAGAAGCGGTACTGTTGGTGTAGCTATAGATAACGTCACTCTATCGACGGATCTATTCGATGTTTATCTGGTTGGTGATGTTATTGAGATAGATATATATACAGCACCCAACAGCACCTACGGTTTTATCTACCTGTACTATGGTAAAGGAAGCTCTGAATATACCGAAGAGATAAAGACGAAGGAAACGCTAGGAGAGGAAACGCTGTTTGTTGCAGAGTGTAGAATTGTTCAGAGTATAGCTACCACAACTACATCACCGCTTCTACCGCCACCGCTTCTACCGCTGCCTGAAGAGCTTCCTACTGAAACACCAACGGAAACGCCTACGCTGCCTGTAACAACAACACCGCGCATAGAGAAAGCAGTTGAAATACCTTGGTGGTTGCTACTGCTGCTAGCGCTGATATTTGGTGTTGGTGCCTCTAGGCGTAGGAGAGTGTAGAACTAAAAGCTGTTTTCCCAACATTTTCTCGGGTTGTAGAATGAGGTACGCGTTACTATTACTTATGATAGTAGCTATATCTCTAGCTATACCTGTTGCAAATGCGTATGTTATCAATAGCAATGCTATAGCTGCTGTCGTTGGTGCAACAACAGATGGCTCGTTAATCTATGCTTTTGGTGCGGATAGCCAAGGTGCGATATTCGTATTCGATGCTTTCAAGCTAATTAATGTGTATCATCTTGAGGGAGCTGACTGGATATATGATGCGCAGTACTACAATGGCTATCTCTATGCTATCGGAAACAATGGTTTGATTAGTATGATAAACGTAAACAATTGGCAAGTATCGAGGCAAGTGAATGTGGGCTACACACCAACGTCTATCGAGAAGATAGGAGACCAATTCTATGTTACAGGCTATCTATATAACGAGACTACAGGTAGATACGATACGTATATGTCGATATATGACTTGAACCTTAACCTTGCAGATGAAAAGGTGCTGCAGGTATACGAATACGGTGGCTTCATACCATTGGATATATCATGGAATACTACCCATGTTGCTATAGTTGGTTATACTATAGACGTGTACACAGGCAATATATATCCAGTTGTAGCCTATTGGGATCCTTCAGTGGGGAACTATTCCTATACTATATATACGGATATTATAGGATACGGAACCTCTGTTGATGTCTGCAACAACGTGTTTGCTATTGCGCTAGGATCTAGGATACTGTACAACAACACGTTCTATAGTGTTGCTGCTAACGTTACCGATGTGATGTGCTACAATGGTTTGATATGGTTTGCTTATAACGAGGATGGAGCGATAGAAGGTAATGCAACTACGGTAGTTCATGTTGGCTACATAAACGTTAGCGATAATAGTATAACCGATGTTGTAGCGGGATATGGTAGAGTGTATGGCTATGGAGATCCTGTTGTTTACGGTAACAGCGTGCTGTTTGGTGGGGCTGCATACTGTCCACTATGTACAAGCGAATATCCTTCGGTAGCAGCACTATATCTAATAGATCCTCTAGACTACGTGATAGAGGTAAGAACGTCTATAGTGACAGCAACTGTTACGACAACTACAACAAAGACTGTTACCGAGACTGAGACACAGATTCTGATCGAAGCTGAGACCGAGACCGTTACCGAGACCACTACAGCAACAGAGGTAGGAACAACAGTAACAGACATAGTGATTGCTGCTATACTAACTCTATTGTTCTTAATCGTTATATGCACAGTCTTAACTAGAAGAAAATAAAACTCGTTTTTATACACATTTTCTTAGGTGGTGACTGTGGCAAAGCAGAGGTTCTGCAAGATTCTTTGGAGAAACATCGAGGACTTCAAGAAGCTTGGCTACGATACCAAGACATTGGAGAAGATCTATAAGGTGAAATGCGGTTGAAGCTATTCAAGCTATTTGGCTACGTATTTGTCTATGCTGTTACTATATCAACAATGCTTTGCTACTATCCACTTAAAGATATATATGGATACATGACAGCAGGCGCCTTTGCTGCTGGTGCAGCTATACTTCTGCTACTATCTTTGAATAGAGCTGTATACTGGATAGAACTTGATAATCCATATATTGTAGGTGGTTGGATTTCGTTATCTCTATTCCTCTTCCTGCTTTTGTATTCTGCAGATACAGGACAGGAACTATACACGTTCTTTATACTAGCTGCAGCAGCTCTCGTTGGATTGCTAAACTTGGATAAGCCTAGATACATTCTACTACAACACGAACCTAAGACTAGTGTGAGCTTTGCTAGGGGAATGATATGGGGAATGATAGTGTTTGTAGTTGCAAACTTTGCTATGCTGGTATGCCTCGGCTTTGAAGCTGTTGCAAGTCCTGCAGTTCTGAGAGAAATGCTTGTAGGACCTATAACATCACAGCTAGAGCAATGGTTTGGTATTGGAGCTGAGTTCCTAGCTATGCTATTTATCGTAGCTGTGCCTGAGGAACTTATGGGAAGGGTATTCTATATGAAGATGGGTTCTGCTGTGACGGACCCATTCACAGCAGGCTTGATTACGTTGGTTTCGGGATATGCTATGCATGCTGTATCTAGATACGATATAGAATACGGTACTCTAGTGCTCTTCGTGCTGACTATTGTATGGCTAATACTTACGATTGTGTACGTAAGACATGGGCTGCTGGGATCTATAGCTGCACACGCAACGTATAACACTCTGATTACAGCAGCTATCTACGGATTCACGTACCTTATCGTAACCACGCTCATTATGATAATCATAGCGTTTGGTGTTCTGTATATCAAGAAACAGTTGATAGTGTTCTAAAGAGATTTTTTATACTTGTTTAACTTTCTCATCTCGGTGGGTGTATGTCACAGCAAGAATTTGTTGTTGCTGAAAGACCGAGGCTATCGGCTGCTGCTATACTGTTGCTGATATTGATAGTTATGAATGCTGTATCTATATTTGCTGCTATGAGTTATTGGTCTAGAGTGCAGCAGCTACAGAATCAGCTTAATTTGCTGAGGATCGATGTCAAGGCTCTTGCTAGCGAACTTGAAGAGCTGAATGAGAATATGAAGCATTATAGGAGAATAGATGAACTTGTGCAGCTATATATTCAGCAGCTAGTAATCAAGACGTATAAGGAACTGTTTCCTGAGCTGTCCATAGAAGATATAGAGAAGCTTGTTTCCGGAAAGACTGTTGAAGAGGAAGAGAAGATAGTGAAGGAAACAGTTGTTACTAACACTACTGCATCAAACACTACAGTTGTTGTTGTAGAGGACTAGAAGGTTTTTAGCTTCTAAAACAAGTTTTTGTTGGGTTGGATAATGAAGTTGCTGCTACTTATTGCTGCTGGTGTAGCTCTGGTATTGGGTCTATTCTACCTCGCAAAAGCAGGTATCGTAGAAAACGCTGCTGTAGCTCGGATTTCTGATAGTGTTAGTAGCGATGGAACATCGATACCTAACAACAATGAAGCTAGTATCGAGTATGCAGCTAGAACCTTTGTAAGCTACGCAACATCGATTGCAAAGAAGTTCGTTGAAACAGTGTCTGATATGGTTGCAGGAAAAACCGTGACGGAGACAATAATTAACGGTAGTGTCCTTGCTGCTATATTCGTGATCCTAGGCTATCTAGCTATACTCTTCGCTAAGTTCATAAGGTTCCTATTCTATGCTGCTGCGGTTTTCACTGTTGGTGTAACGATACTGCATATACTTGGGATGGTATAATGGTTACGATAAGAGAGCTGCTAGGTTCATCTACGAACACCAAGCCTATATCTATCAAGCCAAAGAAGCGTGATGATTTCATAGAGTCAGCAATAATTATACTCGGTAAAGACTGTCCTAACTGCAAGGAGCTTGTAGAGTCTTCTGCTTTCAAGGAGTTTTACAAAGCTGCTAGAGACCGGATACTGATAGCATTTGATGAAGAGGGTTATCTGTATGGAGCTGACTACAGCAGAATAACGGATCTTCTAGAGCGTAGGATAGGTATAGCAACACCATCTGTTGCTCTTCGTGAGGATGTTGATGTGTTAGAAAATAATCCGGCTACTTTGCTGAAGATAGCAAAGATTCTCGGGGTTCCATTTGTTGTTAAGCGCGGGGGTTCTAGATCATCTAGATCTAAGAAGTCTAGTAAAACCAACGAGTTTGTAGAGAGAAAGAAGTTGAAGAAACAGGTAAAGAAGGCTGCTTTAGGATGTGATGAAGAGGGTATCTGTAGGGAGATCTGATTAGTTTCGGGATGGTCTAAAGTTTCGGTAAACTCTCAAAGAATATAATTTGTTTATTCAACTGCTTTCTTGGGTGTGTGTAGGTGGCTCTGCTAACAATACATGTATCAAATGCTCAGCAGCTTATCGAGAAAGTGAGGGAGCTTATGGAGATATACAGGCGTTTTACACCGCATAGATACATAGCTTGTATGACTAGTGACGGAGTAACGTTTGTTCCACTAGTATCCTCTAGACATGCTCATACCATTACACTAGCTATAGTAAAGGATGATGATGGTAGCGAGTACGAGAAAGCCTTAGAGATGCTAAAGAAGATAGGTTTCAAGGTCTACGAGAACTGTCACTTTAGACCTGAGACAACATAACCATTTTTACACAGGTGTTTTTATAAAGCGTGTTTTAGAGAAATATCTTGGTGATAGCTTGGAGACGTTTCAGAGAAAGATCACGAAATCGGGAACTGTGTTCTGTGTCACTATACCAAGGGAAATTACGCGTAGACTTGGGATAAACAAAGGCGATCACGTGTTTGTCGAAATAAAGCTGAAGGATGTTCTGCTATTCCAAGGTGTAAAGAAGGTTACTCTAATTGGAAAGATGCTATCTATAGTGCTACCAAAGGGAAGAGCTTTCGAGAAGATATGGAGAATGCTCTATGTAAACGGATCACGTCTCGATATTACGCTTATTAATGTAGATGAAGTTATGTCTAATATTACCTCTTCGTCTTAAGCAGGTCTAGAATTGTTCTCTGCAGCGTCTCTCTGGTTGGTCTTATCCTATAGTATGCTAATAGTGCATCACGTATCAGCTCCTTTAAACAAGGTCCAACCTTGTTCTTTCCATAGATAGCTATGCACATTTCCAACAGCTTTTCTCTCGTATTCTTGTCTATTCTTGTCGATACAACAACCATGCTCAGCACTGTGTATACGTATACGTAGACACTAATATAATTTGATAGTTTACAGGATAGTAGACACGGTATCCAAGGTATATCAGATACACTACATCTTCTAGAGAGAATATACTAGCAGAATCTCAGCCTGTAGCAAAGCGGGTAGGGGGGTTAGCTATTTTCTATATAGAATCCTGCAGAGTACAGGGATCTAGTTACTCCTACTATATTCCCTACTATTCTCCATGGTTACGGTTAGTATGCAGCCCTACTAGTGTTGCAGCCTAACACTTGCGCATACTCTAACTCTGTATAATGGATCTTAGGTAACTTGAGTTAGGTCTTGAACTCTGCTACTTTTTACCTAACAAACACTTTTCTCTGTACTATGATAAGCTATGTCTAGTTTTGGTGTAGCTGATATAGACTGAAAGTAAAGTCTGCAGCAAACCACTCACATCGAATCTAAAGAAATGTTTTAAACGTTTGATAGCTAAAACCATATCTTGGTAGGACTATGAGCAATAAGTTTAGAGTGGATATTCCTAAAGAACTCAAAGCAAAGCCTGAGGAACAAGCAGCACTTGCTATATTAATCAAGCGATCACTTGGTAAGAAGGTTCATAAGGTTATCAAAGATGAAAAATCGTTACTAGAGTACTATGACATGGTTATGAAGCTTGCTATAAGACCTGTCTACCGTCTTGATTTTGAAGGGGATATTGTATACGATATTGATGTTGTTGAAGATGTAGAGAAGCTTTTAAAAGCAGTATATATGTATCTAGCTCTCTATACAAAGATTGTTGTTGATAAGATAAAGAGAATTCTGAGGAAGAGACAATGAGGATATACAGCTTCTTTGATATAGACGGAACAAGCATCTCAGTGAAGGAAATAGAGCGAGTAAGATATGGAACACATGATGAAATACGTGCTATTGTTATCTACTGTGTTCCTATCAACAAGTGTGAAAATCTGCAGGGGAAAGAAGTTACTATCCTTGTTACGGAGCTAGAGGATTTCATTTTTAACAAAATCGAGATACCTCGATGGTTTTTCAGAAAGGATGAAGTGTATATAGTGTCAGGCACTCTGAAACCCCATCAAGGAAAGCTTGTTTTTGTTTATGGTCTACCCTATGGATTGCTCATTAACAGGCTGAATGTTGAAGATAGAGAAGTGTACTATAGGAATCTCTACCTTCTTGCTAATGCTAAGTTTGTTGAAGCTATCAAGAAGCTTAGAGAGGATGTAGAGAAAGATGTTGCTAACATTAGTGCTGTTGTAACGTACTGTAAAGACATTGTTAGGAAGTATAATGAGCTATTCGTAAAGACGTTTGGTTTCGTTGCTAAAGGACCGGAGTCACTTTTGGCAACAGAATCAGCACTAACACTTGTTGAACAAGCATTACAGCAACAGGCACAGGCAGCACCTGCTGTAGCAGCTATACAGAAACCAACTAGGTTTGCTAAGGTGAAGGCATTCTTAATGAAAATTGTTGCTGTATTGAAGAGACTATTGAGGTTTAGAAGGAAATGAGCTTAGCAGATATAGTAAAAGAATCCCTTACATACATCAACAACTCTATTACTTGTGTTGAAAAAGCTGAGGATTCTATAACGTCACTAGTGCTGTGGTCTAGACATATACATGATGTGCTTAACCTTGGTCTAGCAACGCATAGGTCTATCATCATGCAGGGGATTCTTAGAAGGATACCTGAGTCTATGAGACCTGCATTCATGGGCTCTATCATGGGGATTAGAAAGGATCTACTACCGTTTGCCTATCTCGATGATGAATGTATAAACACAATTTCGTTGGCTATAATGTCTAGCATTGGAATAGCGTTTAGGCTTCTCAGAGCGATAGGAACGAATAGGTTTAGCGTTGGTATTGTTAGGATAACATCTATACTATCGAGAGCCAAAACTGATAAAGGAATGTATCTAGCAAAGGAAACTATAATTGCGCTACTCCATGAATTGCGCGATAACGTTATGTCTGCATCGATGCTGCTTGGTGAAATAGAATGAGCTTGTTTGAGAAGGATATTCTAGAGATTCACTATATGGATCTGCTGCAGCTTCTAGCATCAAGAATGACAAAGTACAGGCTAGAAGAGATCCTTGCTGAGCCCTGTAAATCTAAGTTTCTTAGGAAGATAAAGGCTGTGAAAATAGAGGACAATGACTGCAGGTTTTCAGTAGAATTCGGTGTAAGGGTTGCTTTAGCAGCTCTTTCTTGGTTGGCTGTTACAGCACCAGATAGAGTTGAAGATCTTAAGCGTATAGCTTCTATATTGCTAGAGATTCTAAGCGAGTACGGGTAGGGTAGCTTGATAGACTTGATAGACAACATCATTATGCTTGTAGCTATCTCAGTATTTATGTATTTTATAACGGAGCTTACCAAGATAGAAGGAAAGGAAGGCTTTACGTTTAGTATATATCCTTGGGTAACTACGCTGCCTGAGACTATTACAACCTTGTTGTTGGCTGTTGGTGGTTACTATACAGCAGCTCTGTACAACTCTGTGTTTTCGGCGGTGTTCGATTTAGCTGTGGCGGTTGGGTTGGTTGCTATCGTTTACGGAACTGTGGAATTCAGGCTAACGGATCTAGCTGCTATAGCTGCTGTATCTGCAATTGTTTTCGCTGTAACTGATATAGATGGTGTTATAGACTTCAATGATGGTCTTATGCTGTACGCATTTCTAGCGTTTACGATTCTCTACAGCGTTATGAGATACGGAATGTTTAGAAAGAGACCAAGGGCTGTGGAAGCTTTACGTGTTGTTGGTGGACTGATAGGTCTTGCGATACTTGGTTTCCTGTACTACATGAACGTAGAGGTTCTTGTTGTTGCAGTTGGAGAGAAGCTTGGTGGTATCATATCTGCTTTACTGACAAGCATTCCCGATGTTATAGTTGCACTGGTCTATGGACTTTCAGAATCAGAGGCGCAGGCTGAGCTGCTAGGTGCAATAGCACACGATTTCATAGAAAATGTTCCTACAGCAGCAATTGCTGCAGGGTTGTTTGGTGGTGCTGTTATCGATTCCAAACCTATGCTCACTATAGCTTTGGCTGCAGCTACAGCAGCTACGATAGTATTTATATCATCTTATAAGAGAGTAACGAGATTCGAGGGATTCGTACTGCTTGTATTATTTGCTATATGCTGCTACGCTGCATTAGTCTAAAACAGTTATAAACCAAATTTTTAGATATATGTAGGGGGTAGAAGTGGGTAGGTCTATACTTGAAGAGCTCGAAAGATTTATTCCTAGGATAATAGATGCAACTGCACCGAAGATAATAAAATGGCTGCTTATTTGGATTCTTATAAAGCTTGTTATAGCGTTGATAATTCTTGGAGTAGGTGCAATTGTGGTTATAACATTTGTATCGAGTATAAAAATTGTTCCTCCAAGTGAGCCTATATATCCTTCTATTCCATAACTACGGGTCTTGCGCTGCCTGCAGCAGTGCATATCCTGCAGATTCTATTCTCTCTATCCAATCACCAATAACAGGGAAGTTTTTCAAGATCTCTGCAAAGTCTATGTTTAGGAATCCTAGATGTATCTCTAGGCTATCGAGTGAATCTAGAATTGCGTTCCCTATCCAGCTAGCGAAGATTTTGCATGCTACACCATACATTGTTATGGAGATTATGGCTGCTATGTATCTGCTTATTCTTCTTGTTGGAACTCCGATAACTAGTCTAGCGGCTGTCGCAGCGTTTGCTAGGCACATTGCTACCGCTATTGCTACTATATACGGAAACATTCCTACACCACCAATCAAGTATGCTATAAGAGTTGCAAAAGCTCCGTAAATCGGTAGCTGGGTTTCTCTATACATTCTACCTCCGACAGTTATGATTCCTCGTATTGCTCTGCTTGACAGTCTAGATCCTATTGTAGTTCCACCAAGCACTGACAACAGAAGAATAGCAGCATTTGTTGTCAGTTGCAGTAGATAGAATACTGCTGATATGAATATGGACCACATGTATAGCCCTATCATGGGAACGAACGTTACAGCGTATGCTGTTATTATCAATGATGCTACAGGCGCTGCAGCAGCTATAGTTGCTATAATCATTATGCTTCCTTCCTTCATGGTAGCGAAAAGTCTTGCGAATGCATCTACCAAACGTGACATGTAAGCATGGAACATGTCTGCTAAACGTTGGAGGAACGATATTAGTGCAGTGGTTATTGCGTTTGCGAATGCAAACCCCATTCCTGCGCTCATAAACAGTAACGATGTTGCTATCGACAATACTGAGGTTGCTGTTGTCGTTATAATCATGTCTGTAGTAGACTCTGAAGCTCTATAGATAAGTTGCGCTATTATATCGTATAGGAATAGTGTTCTGAAACCATCACCTAGCGTCTTTACAAAGTTTGTTATTGTTACTGCATCGAGTGCTAGACCTGCAGTGTATCCAACTACAGCCTGTATCATTGGTATTGCACCTTTTCTGTATTGGGCTATCACTGTTGCTATAGCGCCTATGCCAAGGATTGTATAGTACACAATATCCCACAGCGGTAGATCTAGTCCAAAGAATGGAAATATGTACATGTAGGTTTCTCCCGATAGAGCAACTATTGTCTGTATTAGTGATCTACTATATCCGCCTATTAATGAGAAAGCAACGAAATTCAGCATACCCTTTCCGAATGGTATATCCATGTATAGCAAAATGAGTCCTAGCGCAAGTAGAATACCGGATGCTGAATATGTAAACAGGCTATCCATGTTCCACACCTAAATACATATATCTTTTCTTCGTTATATAATGTTAGAGCTGGTGAGGTGCATGATACTAGGTTCCATATACATAGCTATACCATTAGCGATGCTGCTAGTGCTAGGTTTTAACATGCTCATTTTTGGTGTTGCTGTTGTTGTTCCTAGCATAGCATTTGTTCAAGCTGCAATAACGAAGATAGTTTATCTGCAGACAGCTAACGCTGAACAAGCTGTTGATGCAAGTCTCTATGTATCACTTGTTGTAGCAGGTCTATGGATAATAGGGTTTGTTATTAGATATGGTAGAGGAGAGAAGTTAGAGTCACTGATTCCTATGCCGGAGTACGCGAAAATTATGCTGCTATCTGCATCAATTCTAATGCTTGCGTTCACAAACATGGAGTACATAATGGAGAACGTATACTACGTTATCATCAACTTTGTTGTATCACCATTGGTAAACACGTTAGGCGTACTACAGTCTATTATTGTAGCACCCCTCGCTTTGCTGATATATGTGCTGCTATCTCAGTATATAGTCAGATCTATTGAAAAGATGCGTGGCAACGTGTTTATGATAGGTGCTGTATCGTCTGTAACAATGGCGGCTTTATCAACTGTTACCATTGTTATATCAACAGAGCTGCTTGATAGTATATATGAGTATGCTGCAGAAGAATATGGTTATATAGCACCGTTCATATCGATTGCTATCGTATTGCTAGCGCTGTTTAGTTTACGAGAGCTGCGAAGAGCGTTTGTAGAGCTTAGACCTGAGGCAATAATACAGCTTCCCGCTATATTAGGTGTCTTGAGACCGTTCTTGGGCTTTGTGCTGCCTGATCTGGTGATTGCTATAGACCTGCTGGTGTCTGGATTAACAATAGCTATGATAGCTGCGATGGCTATCGCTGGTGTTGGTCTAGGTTCAAGAAGGCTTGTTGTTGCAGGTGCAGGTATAGTATCTTCACTAATGTCTGTATCACTGACAGCAACAGGCGAGGTACTACCAGAGATACCAACACCATCACCATACGAGTTTCCACCTTTACCGTTCTAAATTATCGTTCTAAATATTTTTGTTAGGTCTCGAAACCTGCAGCTCTCTACCTAACAATCAGTTCTAAAGAATTGGTTTAGATATAGAATAGAAACTTTTTTAACTTTGCTTCCTTTAACTATATGATGAAGGTGAGTCAGATGCCCGAGAGCGAGCTGCTTAGAGTAATCAAGGAAGATTATGTTAAGTCCTACAGCTACAAGATTTGTCAGAAGCTCTTTGAGCTCTATCCTGAGGAAGCAAGAAAAGCATTTGGTAGCTTGGAAGGCTGTATAAGAGAGGTACAGGATGACGCTGAGAGATGGTTTGAGAAGTGGGGACCGAACTGGGTTGCTGGTATAATTGCGAGAGTCAAGGGCACTCGCTAGCTCTAAAGCAATTCTTTAGATTTGGGATAAAAACAATTTTTTAATTGTAAACTTCTAATCTTTTCTTGAAGGTGGTGACTGTGAACGGTGTTAGCCTAGGTAAGACTATTGCTATATCTGCACTTGCTGCTGTGCTGACTCTACTTGGTTTGGTATATGGACTGAATATGGAGCCCATCGATGCGTTCTATATCAGTTTCACTATCGGTAGTGCAACTGCTGCTGCTGTTGCACTATCTCAGAGAGAAGCTAATCTTGGTGTGGTTGCTAGCGCTGCAGCATTGCTGATACTACTTGCTGTTGCTGGACCATATCTAGGACTGCAGTCTATACTGGTATTCAGGACTCAGACCACGGTAGTAGAGATACCAGCGGAGATGATTCCATGGATAATGGTTGGGTTCGTGGCTATATTTGCGGTTGGCTATGCAATGGGAGCTAGTGTTGGTAGGCTAGCTCTTTGGTGTCTAGGTTCTATGCTATCTATGTTCTGGTTTGCAGTTACTGACGTGGCATCTCAAGTGATTCTTGCGTGTATTGTAGCAGTAATTGCTGCTGTACCTTTGCTGAAGCAAGAGCCTAGAGCAAGGTATACAGGCTTGTTAGCTGCTGCTATACTTCCTGCAGCAAGGACAGAGATCACCTTCGATTTTACGCAGATAAACTACTTTGGTATGCTATTCACACCGGTAGTGCTGTTCGTAGCGCTAGATCCCTTTGACGTGATTAGGAACAGGCTAGCTAGGGAAATAGCTAGCGTGATAGTACTATTCCTAGTGTTCCTACAGGTGCTCTCGGCTGTGCTCTAAACCTATCCTTTAGATCCTAAAACAAAATATTTTTTTAATTCGTTATGGATATACTCTTCTTGAAGGGTGAAACTATGGATAAGACAGTGCAGACCATAGGACTTGTGCTGCTAATTGCTGTGCTATTCCTAGGCGTTGCGATATTTGCGCAGCAGTACATGAACATACCTGTTATAGAGGAAATACAGACAGGCGTTAGCAAACTCGTTGGCTTCATGGTGCCTGAATACAATCTTACTGTTGAAGCTATACACGGAGAGCTAGTAGAAGGAACGAAAACAGTACACTACTATGTTGAAAACGCAACCGGTGGAAAGGTTGATATTGCTAAGGTTACTGTAGAGACCGATAAGGCGCTTAGGGTTGTTCTTGAGGTAAAGACCGATATTAGCGGTGCTGAGATTACAGCAACTATCACTAAGGATAATGCTATCGTGGTTAAGGATGTAGAGCAAACGGTTACAGGCAGCTATCTGCTTAAGCTAACGATATATCCTGCGTATGAAACAAGCGGAGAATCAGCACCGGAGTCTGTAGCTAACTTCACTGCTAACGTAACAATAACTGTGTCTGTGGATATTCCTGCACAGTCTACAGGCTATGTAAGTGTCAGAGTGGCAGAAGCAACCTACATCTAGCGTTTAACCTCTAACCAAAAACCATTTTTTACTTTTTGGATTCTAAAACAATTCTTTAAGCGTCAGACTAGTCTCTAAAACTTAATTAGGAAACGGTTTAGATTAAAGAAGGTAGGGGGCGGAGCGATGGGTATCGATAATTCTTGTTACTCTAGACCTTATAAGAATTCTAAGAATCATAAGACAGGCAAGGACTGGACTACAAGGTCTTCTAGGTCTAGCTGGCTTGGTCCTAGAGAGAAAGAAGTTCTGTCTAGGATATTTGAACTAGGACTTACTATATTTAAGCCTAGTGATCTTAGCCTAAACATAGATAAGAGAAGAGTTAATGACGTTCTTAGAAGGTTAGTAGCAAAGGGAGTCCTAGAGAAGATTTCTCGTGGTGTATACAAGGTAGTTGCTGATATACGAAAGCTGCTAGCTCTCCCTACAAGGAACATCAATGGTAAGCTGAGAGCCAAGGACAGCGATGAAACTAGGTCCAGCGCTGCACCCATTGAGCATGGTATGAAGAGAGTTGTATATGTAGAGGGTCCATTTCTTGATAATATTGATGCATACACCTATTCTGGAAAGAGAGTTAGAGGAGATAGAGTGGATAGGAGCTGGTGTGAGCTATCTTTCTTTAGCAAAGTAAATTACGCTGAGATTCTGTATCGTGTGCAAGGTGTTGAAGTATTCGGTACGTTAGTGATTTATCAGAAGGATCATAGGGTTAGAATTGAGTGGAGACCACCGAGGGGTTTTGTAAAGCGTAATGGTTTGGCTTCTGGGCTGAGGATGTATTGGGAGATGCTGCTAGCAGCTTTCAAGGCTATTCTATATGCGATCCTTAAGGAAGGTCCTATAGACATCAAGCAGCGTATGTTGAGGATGATGGTCGATGCTGGACTAAAGCAGATACTCTGTGTCTAAAGCTTTTATAAAGAAATGTTTTAGTATTTGTATGGGGTCTGTTATGCGTGTTGTAGACTCTAGAGATCTTGAATCCTTGTGTAATATACTCTTTACCGCCTGTGTTAAGAGCGGTTTGATGTGTTATGGTAGCTATGTCTATGTGTTTGGTAACATCGATGAATTGATAAAGAAGTTTGGTGGTATACAGTGATAGTGTATGGAAAGTCTCTGCAGGTATTGAAGTTAGCTGAAGAGCGTTGCAAGGATGTTGATGATGAAGAGCGAAAGAGGTGCATCGAGAGAGAGTATTGGAGGTTATTTAGGTGGTAGTTTGGGTGGGGTTGATGGTGATATGGTCTGGGATTCTATGTGTAGGTGTCTTGTGATGTGCTACGACTTTTCAGATCCTGTTAAAACGTATCTATGTCTCGAAGCCTGTCTTGATGGTGTAGATGTAATGGTTATTGATGTAGCCTGTAGGGGTGGTGACTATGATTATCGGAATAGCTAACATTCCTTCATGGATTCTTAACAGGCTACGAGAGTTGGTTAGCAGCGAGAATGTGTATATCTATCCAGAGTTTTTCGATAGCAAGGTAGAGCTGCTAGAGTCTCTTTCGGTTGTGCACTACGTTATGAAGATTCTGAGGAACAAGGATAGGATAATTATTGCGGTATTTCCAGATTATCAGAGAGAAGATAAGTGGGGTCTCTGCAATCTTGATGTGCTCTGGATCTATCCTCTACATAGGAAGGAAGAGCTGCAGCGTTTACCACCATGTATAGATTTCGTTGGTATTCCTAGCGATAGGGAGTCTAGGAACTACGATATTTGGGAGATATACGATGTGGTTAAGCAGCTTGGTTACAGGCTTTGGCTGCTTGGTCTTAGACCTTCTGCTGTGAAGCTGCTTAGGTACTACAGGTTTGATGGTGTTGATGTAACTACACTTTCGATACCTAAGTGGCAATTCAAGGATAATCGGAATCCTAGAGCTGCAGAAATGTTTGCAGCTTTCGTAGATGCTCTAGCTAAGGGAAGGGTTTTGGATAGATATGATTTGCTAAAGATGTTCAACAATGGTTAGTTTTTCAGGACTGCTGTTGCTTACCTAACATGTTAGGCTACCGGTCCAGAACTTCGAGACCTAATGGGTACAGGCTACGAGTTAGGTCTCGATGCGGGAGGTTCAAAACTAACACGGTATACTTCCTTTTATATATTATAGTAGTAGGGGGCTTTGCTCGTAGCTTGTTCTACTACTTTATTGTTAGTTTTTCTATGTGCATAAACTGGATAAGGCTTTTAAACTCGGGTTTAGACAGAAGTTAGGGGGTTACGTATGTCTCTCCTTGAACTATTCGATGTTCTTAACAAGATAGATGAAAAGCTGAACGAAGCTCTAAAGGTTTTTTATGAAGATGATTACTATCGGTATTCGTTGGTCTATAAAGAGGTTAGGAATAGGAAGGGAACGCCTTACCGGTACCTCTACCTTAACAAGTATGATTGGGAAGGGGTGAAGTCCAAGTATATAGGAAAGGTTGATAACGAAGAGTTGGCTTCTAAGCTTGAGGCTTCGAGGTTTAGAGAAGTTCTTAGAAGTATGAATCATGTTCGTGCTAACGTTAAGCTGCTGCTGCATAACCTTAGATATGTTGTAGATCTAGCTAAGGTCTATGCGGATCTCTACGATTACCTAGAGGCTGCTGTGAAGGAAGGTAAGATAGATGGTAGTAAGGAACAAGTCCAGATTGCGCTTAAGATATTGAAGCCCTTCAAGGACTTGGTACAGGAAGGTGATGTGAATGGGTCTGTGTGAAGCTGCTGAGTATCTTGTTCTTAAGGCTCTTTCCAACGGTGTTGCTGTTGATGCTCTATACGACTATTTCGTTAATGGTGTTTCACCGAGGGATATATCTATAAAGTATGGGATTACAAAGTTGCAGCTTCGTGGGTATGTTAGCAGAATGCTAGAGAAAGCACATAGTTCGTACAGAGCTGCTTTGTACATGAAGGTTCTGTATCCTGTTGTAAAGAAGATTAGACCTGTTGTGATCTGTGGTAATGATTACTGTATCTGTGGTCTATGTAGCGAGAAGGTTTCTAGAGAGAGAGTTGAAAGACATATCTACAATGTTCATAGAGACATTGTAGCGTCATACCTTGAAGCGGTTCTTGAAGCTGTTAAGGAAGAGTGGAACAATAATAGGATGGCTAGGTGACTAGCATGGGGATTATCAAGCTTAGGCTCTACATACTTCGAGAGCTGCAGCAGCTTATGGGATACGAAGAGTTTTGGGAGTGTCTTAGAGATGCTGCCTGTAGGGAGCGTATGAAGGAATATATAGACTACAATATCTCGCTTATAAGGCAAAGGCTAGCAGCGCACCGAGACTTCATTATTAAGATTAGCAATGGCTTTGTATCAATGGGGAAGTATGGTGATGATTATTGCATGGAGTTCTTCTTTACGGATAGTAGCATAAAATTCAGGATGTGTGTTGGTGTATACAAGGTTGGTTGTATCGAGGTGTAGTGTTTTGGATAGGCGTGTTGTTCTGTCTGTTTTGATTTATATTGTTGCTGCTTGTGCTGATAATCTTCTTACGTACTACTGTGTTGTTATTGGTGACTACTATGAAGCTAATCCTTTTGCTGCTGTTATGGTGTATAGCCAACCCCTGTGGGTATGGTTTCTATCTGATTTTCTAGTTATTGCTGCTGTTGTTGGTGTTTCTTACCTGTACTACACTGTATTTAGAAGGTATAGTGTAGTAGCAAGGTATTGGCTTATCATCTTTGCTGTTGCGATAGCTAGGCTGCTGCCTGTTATCCACAATATCGTTCTATTGCTTACAGGCTACGAAACTCCATTACCTGTTGCTGTGCAGTACATAGCTAGATGCCTTGGACAGATCTAAAGAACTTTTTTAGATTCACGCAAAGTTAATGTATGGGGTTTCGTATGATAAAGATCTTCGTGCTTGGGGATATTATGTATGTGTTCTTCACAGAAGATAGCAGGAAGGGAGCTGAAAAGGTATTTCAAGAGATTAGGAGGTGTCAGAAGGAAGGTAGAACAACAGAGAAGGTTCTTGCGTATAACTTAGATAGGATTTCGTGGGCTAGGAAGGTATATGAGAGGGTTGTTGCTGAGTGTGAGAAGTCTCAGGATTGTTATGAGTTGCTGCCTGAGCATGTAGTTTGCTAGAATAGATTATTTTTTCCGAGTTGCTTTTCTTGTTTGGGGCTGGATATGGGTGTTTCCAAGTATGTGTTTGCTGCTGTTACGGTGATAGCTGCTATAGCTTTGTCTACCGGTGTTGCGGTACTTGCTCAGACATATATTGAATTAACAAACTTTGCACCATTGAAGGTATGGCAATACGATAGCAGTTCCAATCTCTATCTGATATTTGGAACTGATACTGTAGAGGGAACATACCATGTTGTTCTCTATGATGCTTCAACTAATAGTATACTAGCAATACTTGATGTGGCTATAACGTCTGCAACTCAGCTTGATTACGATATGTTCAATCACTATCTATTCGTGTTTAATCCTGATACAGGCAACATTGATGTATATAGCGTTAATGCTTCCGGATTTGTATATAATGCGAGTATTGCGGTTCCAACAGGTATTGCACACGATATATATGCGGTTGGAACATATTCACGACTGTATGTTGGAGATAGCCAAAACCATGATGCGTGGATTATAGCATATAATGGAACGGTTCTTAAAGCTGAGGATTATTGTACAGATGGTGTTGCTATCGGAATTGACTATACACGTGGCTACATTCTATGGGGTGAGCCCGGTTCATCATACTATAGACTTTGTCTTATCAAGATGCCTGAGGTAGCTATAATTAGATCTATGAATCCACCTGAGAACATGCATAGATTCAGAGCTGGGGTTATCGACACAAGTACAGGCTTATGGATTGCTGTGAGGGATGATGGAACACAGATTGCGTTCTTTGATGAAGCTAACATAGGTAATCCTGTGTTTATATCTACAAACATAACATTGTCTTCTACAGCGTGGCACGGTTATCTAGCAGCTTACGGTGAATACTTCTTTGCTGGTTATGATGCTTCCGGTGTTAAGGTGTTTAAGGTCCTGTACAATGGTAGCAGCGTTTCGGATGTGGTGCTCTATGCTGAGTTTCCGGATACTTCATACCCAGATCTTAGTGTAGATCCCGATGGTAATCTTATGGTGTTCTACTACGATCCCTATGCAGCGAGACCTGCATACCAATATGTTGCAGCTCCCTATGTTGCTACTGAAACAGCTACCGTCACATCTACCGTAACTAGGATTGTCTACGAATACGAGACAGAGACCATTACATCGACTGTCACAACAGCTACAGGCTACGAGACTACGGATCTTATGGTTGTTGGGCTTATATCGTTGGTTATAGGGCTTGCTATCATGGGTCTTATAAGAAGGTAAAAAACAAATTTTTGTGTTAGGTCTCGATATACATAAACCTTTACTAACCATTATAGAGTGGAACATTCTCCCTACTCCTATCTATATTATATAGGTAGTATACTGCAGAACTGGTCTCTCTATCCATATAAATGGTTTTCTATGCTATCTAAGGTGTATAGAGACTATGGAAAAGAGATGAAGTAAATCAGAACTCCATATACAGCTTCTGCAGAGAGAGCTAGCGCACTCTAGGCTGAAGCTCTAGTAGAGCTGATTGTTAGACTATCGATTATGTAGTAGCACCTAACACTCAGTCTTGTAGTAGGATCTTTTGCAGCCTTATTGTTAGGTCTCAAAACCTGCAACTCTTTACCTAACAATGGTTAATCAGTCTAAAACGTTTTTTAGACCGGTTAGAGAGGGTAAGACTATGGCTGTAGTGTAGGTGATGGATATGGTTAAGTGTGTGTACAGGCTTCCTAACCGCTATGCGGAATGCGACATGATAGTGAGGATTCTTAAAGATGTTGATAGTGATGATGTAGAGGTGACTGTGGGAAGGTACTTTATCCATTTCTATATCAAGAATCTTGACATGTACATAAAGATGCGTATCAGGTCCAGAAACGAGATGCTACACATTCTAGAGAAAATAAAGCAGCTAATAGAGTCCAGTACAAAGAATATAAACCAAAATCAAGATGTTAGCGATAGACCGCCGCGGAGTGGCACCCTACAGCATCGGATGGGGGATGATCTGTAGGGAATGTCGTGACGCGGCGGTGGGATTGAAAATGGGGAGATGGATAAGGATAACTGAGCTTGTTAAAGACTATGCATATTCTGTGTGGGTTATAGAAGGATCTAAAATCGTAGAAGATTATCTTTGGCACGGTAAGCGTGATGAGGTGAAAAAGAAGGTCGAAGAGAAGTTCAATGTGAAGTGTCAGGAATGGAGAGAGGATTGGATATGGAACGAGAGAAGACAAAGATATGTAAAGATTGTTGATATGATTTGTGATTAGGGTGTAGAATATTTTTGTGTTAGCTATTTTTAGATAGGATGTTGATTTGGGCGCT
>Ga0180301_10000709_pt1 | contig 25927 bp, 24 predicted proteins | sample GuaBasSediGuay16_FD_121797 | JGI IMG/M metagenome (GOLD analysis project Ga0180301, IMG submission 121797) | Subseafloor sediment microbial communities from Guaymas Basin, Gulf of California, Mexico - Guay16, Core 4569-2, 12-15 cm | ecosystem: Environmental > Aquatic > Marine > Hydrothermal... | reverse complement strand
TGAAAAGCACAATACATCAAGACATCTTAATGAATACCTAAGCCTCGATGTAGAAATGGGCTTCATCGATAATGAACGCGATGTAATGAACCTTGAAGAGAAGCTAATAAGGAATATGTTCCTCTCCGTAGAAGAGAATTGTAAGCGTGAACTAAACCTGTTGAACGTTACAGTACCTGAGTTTGAGAGAATTCCTGTATTTACATTTAAGGAAGCTCAGGAAATCCTAGTCGAGTATTTTAACTTAAAAGAGTATGAAAATGTGGACGATCTAGATCAGAGAGGAGAAGAATTAATATGTAAGTATGCAATGGAGAACTTTGAAGTAGAATTAGTGTTTATAGACTTATTCCCACTTAGTTCTAGACCCTTTTATACTATGCCATATGATAAAACCTATGGGCGCTCTTTTGATTTGCTATTTCGTGGACTAGAGGTATCAACTGGGAGCCAAAGAATACATAAATACTCACTCTTATTCAAGCGCTTAAAAGATAAGGGTCTTGATCCAGAGAACTTTAAATACTATCTAGAAGCTTTCAGATATGGGGCCCCACCCCATGGCGGTTTTGCAATAGGTGCTGAGAGATTAACCATGAAGCTCCTTGGCCTTAAGAATATAAGAGAAGCTGTACTCTTCCCAAGGGATAGATTCCGTGTAGAGCCTTAAATTAGCATAATCTAGTTCTCTACTTTTACTATAGTTCTCTTCTAAGGCCTTCGTCTACCTTGACAATCCATCCTCTTATAGCTCCTGCTTCTACTCCACTCTTAAGGACCGTTCTTCCCTTATCTTCATCTTCAACTAATGCTATAAGTGCTCCTCCTAGTCCAGCTCCTGAAATCTTTACTCCTAAGGCACCAGCTCTTAATGTAGCATTTCTTATTGCTTCTAGCTCAGGTAAGCTGAGGTCATATAAATCACGCATAAGTTCGTGTTGCTGATTCATAATGATACCAACTAATTTTAATTGTCTTCTAATACCTCTCTCCTTATAGGCTTCTTCGAGATCCTTTCTCCATTCTTCTCCTAATTCTTCTAACATTTCCTCCATAGGAATTTCTTCTCCCTTCATTATACGTAATGCAAGCTCCGTAGATCTATGAGCTCTGATTGTATATAGTATTCGTCTAGCTGGAGTTTCAGGCAAGAATTCAAGAAAAGGTACTATTTCCTCTTCTCTAATATCCTCCCACGCGGGCTCATCATATCTCAGTCCTAATTTAACTCTCAGCTCCTCTGGTAATTCAGATAAAGTCATGAGAATTTCAAGTCCTTTATTTATATCTGCTTGACGCTTAGGATGTATCTCTGCTGTACTATGTTTAATTCCTGAATCTAGAACAACAAAACTTCCTGCCTTAAAAGGTATTTCCTCAACTCTATATGGAGGCTTAACTTCTATACGAACTATCCCACCGTACGCTGAACCATATTGATCTAATCGACCACAAGGTATGTCTAAGATATCGTGCTCTGCAATGTATGCTAACTCAGCAATATCATTACGAGATAGGCCTAGGTCATAGATCTCATTAAGAAACCCTATAAAAGCTACTGTAAGTGCTGCACTACTACCAAGTCCTCCCCCAATAGGTACTTCACTATAAATTCCTACATTAACACCCTTTACCTCATAGCCATATTTACGAAGTGCTAGAATAGCACCTCTTAAATAGTTTCCAAACCACTTTCCCTCTCTTAATCTTAAGTCCTTAATATAGAATTCATCTCTATATTCTTCACCCTCTTCCTTCATATTGTAAGAAGCTATCATAACCTTTTCATCACTTCTAGCACTTCCTATTACATATGTCCTTAAATTAACCCCAACTGAGACAACTGGTAGCCCTTTATAGTCTTGATGCGTGTTAAGGAAGTCTAACCTTCCTGGTGAAGAGACTACTATATTTGGTTCAATGCCTAGTTCACTTTTAGTCCACTTTATTGCTTGCTCTAAAATACTTCTGGTCTGCATATAAGGAGAACCCTCCCTTATTCATTTGGGATCCAACCTAAATGATCTTTGCTTTTTAAAACCTTACTACAAGCTCTTCTAAGCTCCTTCGCCTTTTCCTCTGGAATACCGTCGTAAGTAAAAGTTCCTGCCCCCCATTCTATCCCTGCAGCATATTTTAGCTTATCTCTTTCTCTATAAGGAGGATAAAATTCGATATGCATATGGTAGAAAGAATAATCCTCTCCATCTGTTGGAGCTTGATGTATCACCATGATGTAAGGCATATCAAAATCAAAGAGTGCATTATACGTCGCTGTTATTATACGTAATACATCTGCAAGGGCTAATTTTTCTTTATCCTTTAATTTCAGAAGTGACTCTACATGTCTTTTTGATACAACATGGACTTCATAAGGCCACATTGCGTAAAATGGTAAGAATGCTATAAATTCATGATTTTCGTAGATAAGCCGCTCTCCTTCATCTAACTCTTCCTTTAATATTGAACATAGCAGACATTTCCCAGTAGCGTTAAAATAATCTTTACTTGCCTCTAGCTCTTTTAAAGGTCTAGGAGGAATGAAAGGAAGAGCATAAATTTGCGAATGTGGATGTGTTAAAGAAACTCCTATTTCCTTTCCTTTATTTCGAAATATCATAACGTATTTAATAAACTCATACTCACCTAAACGCTTGTATTCATTAACGTACATTTCAACTACTTCCTTCATATGATTTAAGCTCAAATCACAAAGATCCCCTTCATGATTAGGAGTCTCTACTATCACTTCGCAAAAGCCCTTAGCCTCTGACGTTTTATATAAACCTCGACTGGGTGTTGGTATAGGAGGATTTGGCTTTAATGCTGGAAACTTATTTGGAAGAACTAAAACCTTCCATTTTCCTTTATCCTTTGTTTCAGGAGCTCCAGGACAGAAGGGACAGATCTTCTTTTTCTCTTCAGGTCGCCAGGGTCGTTTGCCTCTATGACCAGCAACTATAATCCATTCTCTAAGAAGAGGATTCCATCTAAGTTCATGGACCCGCTTCATTTACCTCACTTCCTTTATAAGGCCCCTAGCGGCTAATCTTACAGCTTCCCGGCTAGTATACTTAGGCTTCCATCCAGCCTTTATAGCTTTATTGATATCTAATAGCATATATTTTACATCACCTTTCCAGCCTCTCCCTCCCTCTACACCACCGGTAAAAGTATACCTAACATTACGAAGTCCCATTTCCTCTACGACAATATCTGCTATTTCTTTCACAGTAATCCAATCAGGAGAGCCTATATTATATATATCAATTTTCTTATCACTAGATGCGAATATGTCATAAAGCTTAATGATAGCATCTATACAATCATCCACGTATAGATAGGATTTCCTTTGAGTACCATCGCCTAATATTTCAAGCTTATTTGGATTCTGTTTAAGCTTACGAATGAAATCATAAATTACTCCATGCTTAGCTCTAGGGCCTACTATATTCGCTAGTCTTAATATCAAAGCTCTGATTCCGAATGTATGTGCATAACCCATGATCATAGCTTCACATGCAAGTTTGCTTGCACCATATACCGAGATAGGCTCAAGAGGAGAATAATCCTCTGGTGTAGGCTTTATATGTGCTTCACCATATACCGTTGACGAAGAAGTGAATACCAAATAAGGTACACTATTTGCTCTCATAGCCTCTAAGACGTTAACAGTAATAGCTACATTATTCTCATATATCTCGTAGGGATCCCTAGTACCTAACCTAACTTCGGGATTAGCTGCTAAATGGAATACTATATCAGCATCTTTAAAAACATCAATAAGGATAGCCGTATTTCTCAAATCTGCCTTGATAAATTCGAAGTTCTCATTACTTATCCATCTCTTTATATTTTCTATATCGCCTGCACTAAGATTATCTACTACCCTAACATGATATCCTTCATTCATAAGCCTGTCTACTAAATGACTTCCTATAAATCCTGCCCCTCCAGTAATTATCGCTTTCAATGCGTTTATTCCCCTCCTTCTATCTAATCAGAGAATTTCTGAAGTACTTATTAAAGTTCCTCACTAAGAATAAAGACTTACTATGAACGACCTTAAATATTAATTACCTTTAACTAATAGTAAGGTAATGCCTTATGTCATCACTAATAGTAGGATCTCGTATAAAGTTACGCCCTCCCTCCCTCGGACTATTAGTCTTATCTGCTCCCCCTCATTCAGAAAAAGCACTATATTACGGCAGATTAGCTGCGGAAGAACTCAGAAAAAAACATTTAAACATAGTCTTTAGCAATCAAGTTATAACTAAACGTGCTGAACTTAAAAGAGAGATAGAAACACTATTACCCACCGTTGACTGCATAGTACTTCTAATTTCATCGCTTCTCGATGAAGAGTTAATTAGTAGCATTGAGGAGATTCCTGCTCCTATAGTAATTTGGGATCCCAATGATCCTGCAACTCTCTCCTTACCTTCTAGTATGTCTATACGAGTATTACTTGAAGAAAAATACAAATCATATAAGTTCATAATAGGAAAGCCTGAAGAAAGACAGATCTCTCAGATAGCCTCTTATGCGCGTGCATGCAGAGGTCTCTCTTATCTACGTTCCCTAAGGCTAGGAATCCTAGGAGGTTTTAAGTCTGAATATCTTTACCAATACGACCTACAAAAAATTTCACGCATTTTTAATATTAAGCCCATAAGCTTAGACAACCATTTAGTCATAGAATATGCTGAGAAATTAGAGGAAAGTGTAATAAATGACTCAATGAGAAAACTTACAGAGGCTTTTACAAGAGTTAAATCCCCTCCAGCATACATTATCCGCGCTTTAAGACTTTACCTGGCACTTAAGCGAATAGTAAAAGAATATGAGCTTAATGCATTATTACTTAATTGTGGAAGAGAAATTCGTCAATATAGTACCTATTGCTTAGCTCTTTCTCTTCTCTCAAGTGAAGGATTTCCTATAGACTGTAATGCAGATCTTTATGGAATCCTCTCCATTATAATAGCATACTATACTACAGGTCGTCCAGCCTTCTCTGGATTCATTAATGGTATAGAATTTCATGATAGGATACTTCGCATAATAAATTGCGGTGCTGCTCCTCTCAATTTAGCACCAGACTTACGCGATATAGTAGTCTTCACTCAAAAGGAAGATATAGGCAAAGGAGTTTCGCTCTCATTTTCTATAAAACGTAGTAGGGTAACACTCCTAAGACTAATAAAGAGCAATAGTTCATTTTCATTACTAATAACGAGCGGGGACTCATTTCCTGTTCCAAGAGAACGCTTAAGAGAAGATATAGAGATATGGCCCCACGCTTTTATTAAGCTGGATAGTAATCCTAGCAAATTACTTAGTGAACTGAAAAGTAATCGCATACACATAATCTTAGGAGATTACAGAAGAGACTTAATTGAGCTATGCAACATAATGAAACTAGAACCAGTATTGATATGAACAAGTACTCACCCTCATTTAAGTGCAATGTAAGCCTGTTTGATTACATTAGTAATGTACCGCGCCTTAACAGAAAGAGACACCCTTATAATCAATCCTTCCGTGAGCTCTATTCTCTTCCTCACTCGAGAAGGTATCGTTATACTAAATTCATAATAAGTGATAGTAAAGTGTTTAATTGTTAATGGATTGTACCTACGATCCTGCACTCCACTCCATATGTACTTTCCTTCATTATCATAAATCACTCCTCTCAGGAATATGACCTCTATATCCCTAGAAGAGGTATTATTCAGCTTTAATATGATGACCATTTTATCCTCTGATGAACTATATAGGACTTTATCTATGCTTACATCTAAGTTAGCTATAGAGAATACTTCATCCACATACTCAGAGATTATATACCATATTCTATGCATAGAAAAAGCTGTTAATATTAATAATGGTATTAAGATGAATAACCTCCTTGGCAAGAAAGAATCTCCTCCTAAAATCTTAAAATAGCCTCATAATAGATATTCATTATGATGTCACTTAAGCATGCATTCCTTTTTCTCTCATATCTTATGTTATTTACAATTTCCTACTTACACTTATATCTAACTTCATACTTTAGACTTACAAGTACAGAAGACATCCTTCTAATGAATTTCATAACCTCCTTATTACTCGGACTTTTCATAAGCAACATTCTTCATGCTCTTTTAACTCTTATATTATCTCAAATTCTATCGCTCTTATTAGGATCCCTGCTCGTGTCATATCCTATTATGTCACTTCATACGAGCTTATCATATATAGTTGCCTTAAGTTTTATAAGAAAGTCAATACCAATATTATTCATAATGATCTTACCACCATCATTTTTATTTACCTTCCTTGGATCTATCTTCGCAGAGTACCTTCACCTAGAATGAATAAATTAGTCGCTCAATTGCTAATGCTTAAATATTCATTATTAAAATAATTGTCGTTAGGTGTAAGTATGGTAAGTATCGGATTGAACAGGAAAGGAGGAGTCCTCTTAGCAGCCCTCATGTCCCTCCTAATATTGATTTCGCTATACTCAGCTAACTACCTCGTAAAAGCTCAGGAACAGAAATTTGAGAAAATAGGCCCAAGAGTAGACTATCTCTTAATAAAGATTTACATGAATCCAGAAGCCGAAGCATTGGCACTTAAAGCTGGTGAGATAGACCTCATGGACTGGCCTCTCCCTTCAGAGAAAGTTGAAGAATTTAAAGCTTTGAAAGATGTGATGTTACATGAATTTGTAGACTTAGGCATGTTTGAGTTAGACATTAATAATCAGCGATGGCCTACAAACTTAACTAAATTCCGTCAGGCTATTGCATATCTAGTAGATAAAGATAGGATACTAAGTGAAGTCGTTAAGGGCTTTGGTGTCAGACTAGACACGCCCATTCCACCCGTTTTAGATTTCTGGGTTAACCCTGATGTAAAGAAATATGATTATGACCCTGAAATGGCTTCAAAGCTACTAGAAGAACTAGGCTTCGTAGATACTGATGGTGATGGTATTAGAAATGACCCAAAGACTGGGAAGAATATGGAGCCTCTTATAATATATGGCAGAGCTGATGATCCACGAAGATCTGAAGTAGCTAGAATGGTTGCTAGTGAGCTACAGAAAATTGGAGTACCCGTTGACTTACGAATAGTCGAGAGAAAAGTATGTTATCAAAGAGTAATGATTGAGTACGACTATCATCTTTATACTGGCGGATGGTCACTTAGCAGGGATCCTGACTACCTATATGATTTATGGCATTCGAGTATGTATTGGGCCCCAGAACCATGGAGCCTTAATTATGTAGGCTTCGTCAATAGCACTTACGATCATTATGTAGAAATCGTTAAGTTTGGTAGTGATATTAGTGAGATAAGAGTAGCAGCTTTCAAGTGTCAAGAAATAATGGCGGAACAAGTTCCCTTCATACCATTATGGGCTGATGTCGGTATAATTCCTGTAAGGACTGGATGGGTAGGAGTAGTTAATGAAGTGGGTGTAGGTCCACGAAGTTGGTGGACCTTCTTTAATGCACATCCAGAGGATAAACCATTAGGTGGTACTATAAAATGGGGCTTTAAGAGTGACGTTGAAACATTAAATCCCTATAAGGCTCAATGGTTCTGGGATTGGCTAGTACTCGATAAAATCTATGATACGTTAATAGTTGTCAATCCATATAACCTTTCACAAGATATGCCATGGTTAGCCACCAGCTGGAAGGTAGAACCATGGACTGCTCCTGATGGCACTAAAGGACTCAAAATAACGTTCTACTTAGTGAAGAATGCTACTTTCCACGACGGAGAGCCCTTAACATCAGAAGACGTAGCATTCACTATAAAGTTCCTCAGGGATTATAAATCTCCACAATGGATAGCTCAAGTACAAAATGTAGTTGACGTTAAGACACCAGATGATTATACCGTTGAAGTTTACTTTAATACAACAAGCTACTGGGCATTACACTGGATTGGCGGATTACCTATATTACCAAAGCACATATGGGAGACTGTTAAGGATCCTGCTACATTTGAACCCGATGAAGTACCTCATCCTACAAAACCAGGTATGACTTGTCTAGTAGGTAGTGGACCATTCGTATTTGTAGAACACAGAAAAGGCGAGTATATCTTATTAAAAGCAAATGTAAACTATTTCAGAAGACACCCTGGCAGAACAATTTCAATATCTGCTGTAAACATACCTGAGTCAGTTACGGCTGGAGAGGAGAAGTCCTATAGCGTAAAAGTAGTAGATTACTTAGAAAACCCAGTTCCTAATGCTACTGTGACTTTAGTAGTACTAAAGGATGGAACAGAGGTATCGCGTATATCTATGTCTCATACAGAAAATGGTGTATATGAGGCTAAAGTTAAGCTTCCGGAAGCGGGCGATTATACAGTAAGAGTGGATGCTGTATACACTAACCCACTAGGTACATTTACTAGATCAGCTTCATTCTCAGTAAAGGCTCAAGCACCATTCCCATGGACTACTGTAATCGCTGGAGTAGTAGTTGCTGTAATAGTAATCGTGGCTGCAGCCTTAGTTTACTTAAGAAGAAAGAAAGGCTCAGCATAGCTTTACAAGATAAACAAGTAGAGTCAAAGGTAATAAAAAGTTTATATTAGTCTTTTTTATTTCTTTTTCCTCCTGAGAACTCTGGTGAAGACTCATGGGTCTCAGAACCTACATACTCAGACGTAGCATTTATAACGTAGTTCTCTTATTCTTCGTCTTAACCTTAAATTTTCTAATATTTCAATTAATGCCTGGAGATCCCGTAGCTATAATAGCTAGTAGTAAAAGACTACGTCCTGAACAAGTTGAAACCTTAAAGAAGCTCTTTGGATTAGATAAACCTCTTCACGTGAGATATATTAATTACATTCGTAATATGTTCTTATGGCATTTCGGCTATTCGTATTACTCTTTAAAACCTGTAAAAGATGAAATAATGACACGTTTACCTAATACGCTTTTATTAATGGGAACCTCTACAGTATTAGCTGTAATAATTGGTACCATAATAGGCGTAATGGCTGCATATAGACGAGGGAAACTTTTCGATGTAATCTCCGTAACCACTTCATTACTCACTTATGCACTTCCAACGTTTTGGATGGGTATGATATTCTTATTAGTATTTGGCTATTATTTCAGAATATTTCCTTTAGCAGGTACGATAAGCAGACCCCCACCTGAAGGTCTCCTTCCACAAATAATTGATATACTCAGACATCTCTTCCTTCCAGCTACGACACTATTCCTATTCTCTTACGGAACATATGTGCTCTTAATGCGGAGTGCTCTTCTTGAAGTATTAACTGAAGATTACATAATTACTGCTAAGGCTAAAGGACTTGATGAAAGGACTGTTCTGTTTAAACACGCCTTAAGAAATGCTTTACTACCATTAATAACTGAAGCAGCAATGGCTTTTGGTTTTCTCTTTTCTGGCGCGATCTTAACTGAAACAGTTTTTTCATGGGAAGGTATGGGAACTCTTCTTTGGAATGCTATAGAGTTTCAGGATTACCCTGTACTGCAAGCTATATTCTATATAATTGCCGTATCTGTAATAGGCGCTAACTTCCTTGCTGACATATTATACGGCTTCATAGATCCTAGGATAAAGTATGAGTAGTAGGTGAGTTATTGTGTCCTCAAAGAAACTTGAACATCCTTATAAGATTAAACTTAAGATGCTATGGCAAAGAAGCAAAAACTTTGGAAGGCTTTTTATCAGAAGCAGAAAAGGTGTTGCAGGTGTTCTGATATTAGCATTCTACATAGCTATAGCTATATTAGCTCCTTACTTAACCCCGTATGACCCCGTATATTCTAAATATGTCGCTGGACCTAGAGCTAAACCTATTTGGTTTAGATATCTACCTGGCCATCAACATTTAAGCTATAATATAGAGCCTATAGATGATCCAGGTTTCTTTAAAGGAATACCTAGCAAGCTACATTTCGAGGTCATTCCTAATAACGCACCTATAAGAATATCCTATTCTAATGAGTATGGCTATCCCAAAGGTAGTGGTCCTGGCTGTCTTAGAATAAGCTTTGAGAAAGGTAGTTATAATTATAAGGAAATCAAAGTAAGAGTTTATGTAAAGTTTCATTACCCTTATAATGGCCCTCCTGCAAGATTCTCCTCTGGCATTGCAATCCTGTATAATGGTTCTCTAAGGACTCCTGTCAGGGTCAAGATATTCTTAATAGACTCAAATAGTAAAGAGTATGACCTAAGTAGTTTTGTACTATTAAAAGGAAAGTGGAGAACTCCAAAACCACCTATAGATTCCTATCAAGCTTCATTGAGAATACGTCTCTTTTACTCTGTATTAAAGGATCCTGCAAGAATAATATTTCATAATAAAGGAGAGTATATCTATGGCGCAGAGTTTACATTTAGAGGAGAGGAAGGAACATTGAATATCTACGTTGATGACTTCTATCTTAGGTTATATGGTACTTCTTTTGGGCTTCTTGGTACAGATGCTTACGGTCGTGATTTATTTACTCAATTCGTTTACGGGGCTAGGATATCGTTGGTTGTAGGTTTACTTTCGGCAATATTTTCTGTTGCTATCGGTATTGTTGTAGGTTTGCTCTCAGGATATCTAGGTGGCGTTGTTGATGAGCTATTAATGCGCTTTACCGACATGCTCTTAGTCTTACCAACACTACCATTACTACTAGTATTAACGGCTGTATTAGGAGCCTCTATTTGGAATTTGGTACTCCTAATAGGATTCTTAGGCTGGATGGGTTTTGCTAGAGTTATAAGATCTCAAGTTTTAAGTCTTAAGGAACGTGCTTTTGTTGAAGCTGCTAGAGCTATAGGTGCTAGTACTACAATGATAATAGTTAAGCACATTCTACCTAATGTAGCATCATTAGCTTATGTTGCTCTAGCTCTCTCTGTACCATCCGCCATAGTGAGTGAAGCTGCATTAAGTTGGTTAGGTCTTTACGATCCTAATGTAATGAGCTGGGGACGTATGCTTCATGATGTTCAATATTATGGGGCTATTACTGATTGGTGGTGGGTTATACCCCCAGGACTTTCTATAGCGTTACTTTCAATGTCATTCATTTTCATAGGCTATGCTATAGACGAGTTACTTAATCCTAGACTTAGAGCTAGGCGCTAAGTGTTTAATTTCAATTCCATATTCAATTACATGTCCCTCCCTATCAATTAGAAAAAAGCGATAAATCTTTACCTTCTTCCATCTCTCGATAGAGGTTAAGCATAAGCTCATAATTAATTCATTTATTACAATTCCAAGGAGAAAGCCCATAAGAAGACTCATCCACAATTCAGCACTAATCATGTACATAGTTAATAATGGTATAGCAAACACTCCTATCGTCATTATGAGCTTACTTAACGCTTCTAATCTTGAATTAAGCTTCACCTTATCTGTTTTACATAGCTTCTTTATAAGAAAGTAAAGATATATACCTCTTGTAATTATCAATATTGTAATCATTAATGAAATTACTACCCAATTTAGTTTAAGCATTAACAAAATGTATACGATGATAGAACATGAAAATAAAGCCCACATCATCTTCTTCCTATCAACTACTCTTCTCTCAATTCGTTTTATACTAATAAACATAATTACATCACTTCTTATGAAAAGTGTAGAAATAAAGTTTAAATACGTTAGACATTTAATTGCTAGAGAGTTTAAAGATTAATACCCCTCAGATAGAGGTGCATCACATGCCTCTACTAAGTGTCAGAGACCTTAAAATGTTTTATCAAGTAGAAAGGGGCTTCGTTAAAGCGGTAAATGATGTGACATTTGATCTAAATAGAGGAGAAGCACTAGGTATAGCTGGAGAGAGTGGTTGTGGAAAAAGTAGTCTTGCCTTAACGATATTAAGGATTTTGCCTCCTAATGCACGAATTATGGGCGGCTCGATACTCCTTGAAGGACAAGACCTATTAAAGATGAATGAAGAGATCCTAAGAAAAGAAGTCAGATGGAAGCGAATCTCTATAGTATTTCAGGGTGCTATGAATGCGCTTAATCCCGTGTTTAAGGTAGGAGATCAAATAGCCGAAGCAATACTACTACATGAAAATATCTCTAAAGATGAAGCCTTAGATAGAGCTAGAGAACTACTCAAACTAGTAGGTATATCTCCTTCGAGGGCTGATAATTACCCGCATGAGTTTAGTGGTGGAATGCGACAACGTGTAATGATAGCTATGGCATTAGCATGTAACCCTGATATAGTGATTGCTGATGAGCCTACAACAGCATTAGACGTTATTGTACAGGCACAGATTTTGAAATTATTAAAAGATCTTAGAAGTAAACTTAATCTAAGTTTAATCCTCATAACACATGATCTCTCTATAATTTCTGAAATATGTGATAAAGTTGCTATAATGTATGCAGGAAAGATCGTAGAGTATGGTAGCACGCATGAGATATTTAAAAATCCCCTCCATCCTTATACCCAAGGTCTAATTTCAGCCATACCTAGCATTAGAGGCCCTAAGAGACAATTACAATCCATACCTGGTACCCCACCAGATCTATTAAATCCTCCACCAGGCTGTCCATTCCATCCAAGATGTCCCTATGCGGATAGTACGTGTAAAAGCGAAATTCCACCAGTTATTAGTCTGGGTAGAAGTAGATATGTGATGTGTCATAAGATTGAGGAGGTCAATGAGCGATGAATAAGACATTAATTCGTGTGGAGAATTTAAAGAAGTGGTTTCCTTTAAAACGAGGATTCTTTGCATCGCTTTTCGGTAGTGAAGTATATGTTAGAGCAGTAGATGGGATTTCCTTTAATATCTATGAGGGAGAGATCTTTGGTTTAGCTGGTGAAAGCGGAAGTGGAAAGACAACAACAGGTCGACTTATCTTAAGACTAATAGAACCAACTGAAGGTAAGATATACTTCGAGGATACTGATATTACCAATCTTAAATCTAAAGAATTGAAACCATATCGTCGACGTATGCAAATAATATTTCAAGATCCTTATGAATCCCTTAATCCTAGAATGACAGTATATGATATTATAACTGAGCCATTAAGAGTTCATAAAATAGGTGAAGGTGAAGAAGAAAGACTAGAGCTTGCATATAAGATACTCGAGTCTGTTCAACTAATCCCTCCAGAGGAATTCTTATATCGTTTTCCTCATGAGCTTTCTGGTGGTCAGAGACAGAGAGTTGCAATTGCTAGAGCATTAATCCTAAGACCAAAATTCATAGTAGCTGATGAACCAATATCCATGTTGGATATGTCAATACGAGCCGAGATACTTAATCTTATGCTTAATTTAAAGAAAGAATATGGTCTGACATATCTTTACATAACTCATGACTTAGCTACAGCTAGGTACATATGTGATAGAATAGCTATTATGTATTTAGGCAAGATAGTTGAACTAGGTTCTATGGATAGTGTACTTGAAAACCCACTACACCCCTATACTAGAGCTCTTTTAGCAGCAGTCCCAGTACCTGATCCTGATATCAAAATAGGAGAAATACCCATTAAGGGAGAAATACCAAGTCCAATAAATATCCCATCTGGATGTAGATTCCATCCAAGATGTCCCTATGCTAAGGAGATATGTAGAAGTAAAGAGCCAGAACTTAAGGAGATTGAGTACCAACACTTTGTAGCTTGTCATCTCTATAGTAATGGTCGATGATCTTAAGAACCCATTGTTCGAATAAGGGATCTTTTCCCATAAGCCATGTATATATACTATCCACTTTAAACTCTCCGCCTAAGCTTATTGCTATAGGAATCCTTCTTACCTCCTTATCAAGCTCTATGAACACTTCAGGATAGTATATATAATGCTCTAATTTTACCTCTTTAACATTCCTCTGTACTCCAATTATTTCAAGTACACTTTTAATGAAGTTAAGATTTCGTACTTTTCTAATAAGCTCAGGATAAAGCTCATTCCTATATCCCTTAAGATGTTCCTTCAAAATATCATGATAAATCTTAGCCTCTTCATGAACTGAAATCATAACTTTCAGTACGTCCTTTGGATCTAAGTACTCTAAAGGAAGTATGCATTCTTCATTCACTTCCATCTCCTTAACTCCATACTTAAGTATATTATTTCTTATTAGGAATACAATATTCAATCTATTAGCTAATTTGTTAAAGAAGAATGCATCCATACATAGCTTCCTAGGCTTATTAGTAGTATACGATATAACCATATAAGGTATCCATACAAAGCATGCACGTATTCTTTTAATAGATCCTAGACCCATACGCTTTAGTAATATCATCGAATCTTTTATCGGGTCTCTAATGGATCCAACTATTGGTATGATTGATATCTTTCGGGTCAATACTTCTCCCTCTTAAATATACATGGAGATTACTTATGCAAGATTATTCTAATTTCCCCTACATTGAATTATATCTCTTTTAATCCTTTTTAACTAGGTCATATTACACACATGCAATTCCTGAATACCAGCTTCCTAAGGACTAAAAACACTTAGCTCAGATAAAAAGCTCTTATGAGATATCTCCCTGCCTTAAAGATCTAATGAGTCGAGAAGGTTTATCAATTCTGAGACTATGCTTAGCTTCTTACCTCTCTGCTTTAGTTCATTAACTAATAATTTAGCTTCCTCAGGGTTCTCCTTACTCCATCTTACAATTATTTCTTCATCTATATCCTTTACTAACTCCTCTATTTCCTTAACTTTTATTCTATCTATACTAATTTCATTAATATTCAATATCATCTTAATTATCGCACTAAAATTGGAAACATAGACTTTACCAGTTAAAGGCTCTATACCTATGAACCCCCGAGCATTAGGTTCAAGATACACTTTATCCTCTTTGATATAACGGCCTAAGGGCGCTAAACCTAGAATTTCTCTGTCTCTTAACCTACTTATAATGAAAGTTGGATACCATGGTGTCGTTGCTATTTTGTTTAGTCTATTTGCAATAGCCTTTGGGGAACCCCATAATATTTCATCTACGTAATTTACCTTTGATAGTATCTCTTCTATATATTTGCTCATCTTCATTACTATGCATGTACAAACTAATGGTCTTGGACTATTTTTAACTCTTTCAAAGAACTCATCTATCCTTAATATCTCCTCTATGTCTCTATTGACCCCTGTAATTAGATTCCATTCCCTCTTATCCATAGGTTCTATAATCTTAGCTATAATTAACGCCCTAGTTCTAGAAGGTAATACTAAATCCACTATTTCCCCGGAGATCTTGACATTGAGTTGATATGGTACTTTCAACTCCTTTATTAACTCATTAATGAAGGTTTCTTTATTTTTCTTCATGCTATATCAACTCCTTAGGTATATTACTCGGATAAAACGCTCTTTTAGGCCATACACCTGCATTACGTAAGCGCTTGACTACATGAGGATATAAGAATACATATTCCTCCTCTAGCTCTTCAATAAGTATCTCGTCTATCTGTTTTAATGTTTTAATAAACTCCCGTATATCCTCCTTACGGCTAAAACTTAACATTACTGCAGGATGAACAGAGACACCTTCATCAAGCAAATTCTTTAATGCCTTTAACTGGAGGAAAAATGCACTAGGTATAGCTCCTGTTAATCTACTAAATTCTCTAGGTGTAGTTCCTTTAATGGAGACACGTACATGTAGGTTATCAAACTTACTTAATTCTCTAGCATAAGTTCTATCTTGTCCTAAGAGTATCCCATTTGTTTCTAGAATGAATAATACTCCTTCACTATCAAAAAGCTCTATGACTTTGAGTAGGTGATTCTTACTTAAAGTAGGCTCTCCACCACTAATTCTAACCTGTTTATACCCTCTCCTCCTAAGAATATTCATTAGTCTCTCGTATACTTCATGTGGAGTATAGAATCTTCCAATTATAGCATTATCTCTGAAATACCAACTCCAACAGAATACGCATCTTAAGTTACATCCTATGCAGTCTGCTGTAGCGATTCCACCATACCATCTTCCACCACGAAATCTAAAGTAAACGCGCTCCTCTCCTGAATCTTTACTTCTAGTTACTTGCTTTCTTATTTCATTAGTAAGCGCTAGGGGATCAAACATGAAATGTTCACTGAATGATTATTATGAGTAACCAACGTATATTAGTTTCTAAAACTCATATCTACTAAACGGTGAACATCTTTATGAATCGTATAGGAAAGAGAGTAATTTTTAAAGCACCTAATGTAGTAGAGGTAGAGAAATTTAAGGTAAGACCTATAAATGATGACGAAGTCCTTATTAAAACTGTAAGTACATTGATAAGTCCAGGTACTGAAACTGCTTTTCTCCAAGCCCTACCAAATACTCCTAGACGTTTTCCTCAATACCCTGGCTATTCAAATGCAGGAATTGTAGTTGAGGTAGGAAAGGATATTCAAGACTTTAAGGTAGGTGATAGGGTAGTTTCTCCTACTTCTCATTCGAGCTTTGTCATAGCTAATGAACAAAATCTTTTCAAAATACCTAACAACCTATCTTTTGATGAAGCCGCTTTCTTTAACTTAACTGCTATAGCCCTTCAGGGGGTTAGAAAAGCCCAAATTGAAATAGGAAATTCTGTTCTTGTATTAGGCTTAGGACTTGTAGGACAGTTAGCTGCTCAACTCGCTAAATTAAATGGAGCATTTCCAGTCATAGGAGTAGATCTCTATGATTTTCGATTAAAAGTAGCTAAAGAACTAGGAACTGATTATGTCATTAATCCAAAAGAGTCAACATTGATATCTAGAGTCAAAGAAATAACTGAAGGAAAAGGCGCTGACATAGTCTTAGAAGTCACAGGTAATCCCGACTGTATACCTCTAGCTTTAAAATTAGCTAAAAGATGTGGCAAAGTAATACTTCTAGGTAGTACTCGAGGTGAGAGTACTGTAAACTTTTACTCAGATGTGCATCGCAAAGGTATTACGATCATAGGTGCTCACAATAGTGTAAGACCACGATATGAGTCATTTAGATTTTATTGGACTAGGTATGATGACTGTAAATTAGCTTTAAAACTCATAGCTAATGGCAGAATCAGAGTTAAGGAACTAATAAGCTTAAAAGTAGATTACACTCAAGCAGCTAAAGCCTATGAAAAACTTATTAAAGCTAAGAATGAAGTTATAGGCGTCATATTAGATTGGCGAAATGCTTAGAGAATTCTTTTACTAAGTACTCATCACAATATGCTATTAGCAACCTTATGGATTCCTTCGATTATAGTATTCACATCCTCGTCTGTTAAGATAGGACTTACATCTATATGAACTGCTCTACCAAGTAGGCTCAATGTATCGTTTATAGTTTCTTCATCATATCGTACTCTATTTTTTAGAATTGGTAGCCAATATTTACAAATATGACCATCTAAAGCTCTTTCATTATAAAGAACGTGCGCTCTTATGTTTTCTGCTCTTAATGCTCTTACGAATTCTTGGGCTTTATTTGCATTAGGTAAGAAGAATACTACGCATATTCCAGTATCTCCTTGAGGATCGTGTATCTTCCTAAACTCTATACCACTTATATCTGAAATACCTTTCTTTATTTCTTCCTTAAATCTACGCATAGTTTCTATTATCTTGTTAATTTTCTTTAACTGCTCTATAAGAATGGCTGCTATAACTTCGTTCATCCTAAAGTTTAATCCTAATAAGGGAGGTATGTAGTCAGGATTCCGATAATATGCAGCTACATCATGAGTAGCAACAGCTCTCTTATACAACTCCTCATTATTCGTTACTATAGCTCCCCCTTCACCAGATGTTATTATCTTATTTAACTGAAAACTAAAAGTGCCTATGTCTCCTATACTTCCCAACTTTTTACCTCTATATGAACCTCCACATGCTTGTGCAGTATCTTCAATAACCTTAAGGTCGTATTCCTTTGCTATCTTCATTATTTCATTCATATCACAAGGAGCACCACGCATGTGCACAGGTATTATCGCCTTGGTTTTATCAGTTATCTTATCCCTTATATCGTTCGGATCTATTAATAATGACTTATCTATTCTAGTTATTACTGGAATTGCCCCGAGTACTGCTACCATTGCAGGAGTAGATATCCATGTATAAGCTGGTACCAATACCTCATCTCCTGGTCCTATTCCTAATGCTCTTAAAGCTACATATAATGCGGCAGTTCCAGAGGTAACTCCTAATGAGTATTTAACCCCAATATATTCTGCAAACATCTTCTCGAAAATCTCTGTCTTATGGAGGAGCATTGGTCCATAGTATCTGAATAAAGATTTGCTTCTTAACACCTCTAGCACGGCCTCTTCTTCACTTTCATCTATGAATAAAGCTCCAGGATACATAGGCGGAAGAGGTCTATCTCTGACAGGTTTACCTCCATATAATGCTAATTTCTTATTATCATTCATATTCTCAGTATAATCTCACCTTCTAACTCAATAAAACTTTATTACGTGCTATCTACTAAGCGAAAGCTTTAATTATCTCTATTAACTAAGATGCTTCAACTAGATTTCCGAGTATGGTGAGAGAATATTTGGGTGTATGTATGGGAGAGGAATTTCTAGACATAAGGAGTCTTAGACCTGGTTTTAGAAAGGTTAATGTCAGGTTCAAGGTTCTAAAGAAGCTCTCTGAGCGAGAGGTATACTCAAGGCGTGACTTTTCAAGACATAGGGTAGCTGAAGTTCTAGTAGGAGACGATACTGGTACTATAATTCTGACTCTTTGGGATGACGATATTGAAAAAGTTAAGGTAAATGGTAACTACAAGCTAACTAATGGATTTGTAAGTACTTTTAGAGGCTCTCCTCGGCTAAATATAGGTCGCTTTGGAAAATTAGAAGAAGAATAAGCTCCACTTTTAGAATATTTTTCCTAGTCTTATTTTTCGTTTCAATTGTAACGTTTACTTAATGAAGTATTTACACTAGGTATTCCTGATTAGGAACCTTTTAATTCTAGATATGAAGAAATATTTAAATAAAACATTACTCATTTATCAAATTCTAGGTGTATTTCATGGGTAGACGAAGCTTAAGGAGTATCTACAAGAAGAAATTGCTGAAAGAGGCAGCTCAGAGAAGGCCTCATATGCTCTATGTAGTGTCATATGACTTTGAAGGTAGTACACCAGCTCTGAGGATGCGTCTCTCTAGACATATTCATGCACTCGCTGAGACAAGTAGAGAACTAGGATTTATTTTAGAAAGAAGAACTTGGAGTTGTCTTCTTTGTGATGAAAGAACAATGCCTATACTAGTTGACATGTTAAAAAACCTAGGCTGTAAGCCTGAAGTATTCCCAATTGCACTTAATTTAACAGTAGTTGAGCGCCACTTGATAGAAGCTTTAAGGATGCTCGATCAAGGCGAAATAAGCATTGCTAAACAACATGTCAGGAATGCTCTTAAAGAGCTTCGAGGAGAGCCTATCATAATTATTAAAAATACTAATATTCATTGATTAAGTGATGTCATGGTATAAGCTCTTTAACGAAAAACTTAATGAAATAGTATCTCATGGTGAAATAGTAGCTGGTTCTCCTAAGGAGAAAGCAATAGTCGATTATCTTAAATCTGAGTTTGAGGAACTAGGACTAGATGTTGAACTTCAAGTAGTACCAGTACTAAATTGGTCAGATGAGGGTGTTTTCCTAGAAGTAATTACTTCTAAAGGCAATTCCTTTACTATTCCTGCTGTCGCACTTCCATACTCACCTCCTATGTATGTAGAAGCAGATTTAGTTTATGGTGGTACAGGATTAAAAGGCGAGCTTGAAAATATAGATGTGGAAGGAAAAATAGTCCTTTTAGAATGGTTTAAAGAAGAGCTAGATGATGTCGATCATCAATATTTCCTTGCTGTCAAAAAGGGAGCAATAGGCGTAATAGTTTATGATGCTTATCCTGGTTATCTCCTACGTAGAATAGTCGTCAGTTTCGCTAGAGATTATAGGTTTTCATATGCGTCTCCTCCTCCCATACCAATTGTCTCAATATCACGTGAAGATGGTCTTCTTCTTAAAAAGCTAATAGAAAGTGGATATCTAAAAGCAACCTTAGAAGTCAATACTAAAGTAAATACTGATAGTAGAGGTTATAACGTAATAGCTACTATAGAAGGTAAAAGTGAAGAAGAAGTTATTATTGGTGCTCATCATGATAGATGGTTTGAAGGTGCTGCTGATAACGCGGTAGGTATTGTCATATTATTACTATTAGCGAAGATAATAAGAGATAGAGATCTTCCTTTAAGAACTCTTAAGTTTATAAGCTTTACAGCAGAAGAGTCAGGAGCTCCTGGTTTCTCTCCTTGGTACTGGATTCATGGCTCTAGGTACTACTTACGTAAAAGATTTGAAAAAGGTGAATTAGATAACATATACGCCTTCTTAAGTACTGATGTACTAGGTAGGAAACGCCTTATACTAAGTATAGCTGGATATGAACTTCAAAGTTTACTTGAAAATATAGCCTCGTCATTCTCCGTCGAATACGAATTCATAACCTCATACTCTGACTGTTTCTCCTTTAGCATGTATGGTATACCAGCTCTCTGCATTCATACAATTCCTCACTATATGAAATATTACCATACAAACAGAGATATCCCTGAGAATATTGATCCTAATATAGTTAATAATGCCTTCAATATACTCCTTCGAGCAATAAGAACCCTAGCATACGAGCATACCCCCCTCAATTATCTAAGTTATTTGAATTATATTGAACACAGATTATTAAAAATAGATCATAAATTGTTAAATAACCTTTTCATCAAATTTAAAAAACTAATATTGAAAGAGACAGATGAGAATAAAATTAGAATTGCATTTTCTATATTAAATACTTTACTATATCTACCGTGCCTTGAGGGGTTTTATGACGATACCTTTAAGCCCTTTACCACGCTCTTCTTACCTCAACTTGAGATATGGAAAGATATATCATTACTTAAGGACGCTATTGCATGTGTAAAACGGGGGGAATTCAATAAAGCTAAAGAAATGCTCTCAAAGATTCCTCCCACTAGAATAGTTCCAGGCTATGAAGTAAGATTACCATCAATTAACACGAAGTCGCTCCTTAAAATGATAGATGTATTACGAAACCGTAAGCCTATATTAGAACAAGCACTAGAGACATACCTTTACATAGCTCAAATGGAGCTTCATCAAGGCATTAGATGGGTTAGTGAGATAATAAAACATGCTATTAAGAGATTATCAGAGGAAAAACCTAAAAGAGAAGACCCTTATGTGTTATTCTTCTCAACATATGCCTCCTCAAGATCTTATTAGTAGACAGGGGTTAAATGACGTTTTACATAATCCTTAAAAGCTTTAACTATTCTTGCAGTGATAGGTCCTATACCTCCCTTTCCTACTTTCCTACCATTTACCTCTATTACAGGCTTTATCTCTGCAGCAGTACCACAGAGGAATACCTCGTCTGCATTATAAAGTTCATCAGGTGTTATATTTCTCTCTTTAACGGGTATGTTTAATTCATTAGCTATATCTATAATGGAATCCCTAGTTATTCCTTTAAGTAATGGTGCTTCTGGAGGCGGAGTAATTAGGGTCTCCCTCTTTACTATGAATATGTTCTCTCCTGTAGCTTCAGCTACATAACCGTCTATACTTAACATTACTGCTTCGTCTACACCTGCCACTATGGCCTCTATCTTAGCTAATATATTGTTTAGATAGTTCAAACTCTTAATATGAGGTGATAAACACTGATGTGGTACTCTCCTTGTAGAGGCAATTATAACTTTTAAGGGCTTTATATTAAATGAGGGCATGGGTGCTGCTATTATGATCACATTAGGCTTTTTACACTCCCTAGGATCCAGTCCTAACCTGCCTACACCTCTAGTTACTACAAGCCTTATATAGCCCTCTTTCAGCTTGTTAATACGCACAGTTTCTATAACAGCATTACGCATTTCCTCGATCTTTAGAGGAACCCTTAACATTATGCTTTGTGCTGACTGGTAAAGTCGTTCTAAATGTTCTTGGAGTTTAAATATACCCCCATAGTAGACTCTAATACCTTCGAAAACTCCATCACCGTATAGAAAGCCGTGATCTAGTACTGATATCTTTGCCTGATCTTCTGGATAAAATTCACCATTTATATATATCAAAAGACTCATGGAGTTAATTAAAGTCTAGCCTTGATATAAACCTTCCTTAGGTTAGCTATTTAGTATTTACGTGTTGTTTATATAGAAAATATGCTTGGATGATTTAGGTTCATAGAAGAATGACTTTTACATGAATATCACATCTAGCGCGGACTTTACATCAAAGACCATCTTATACGGATGTCCAGGATATGATGAAATCTCTATAGCTATAAACCAGTCGTATCCTACTTCCTTTAATGCTGTAGCTACTTCTTTCCAGTTTATATGTCCTTGTAATATAGGTCTGAATCTTAAGTCTTTTATATCAAAATCCTTAGCATGAATCATGACTATATCTTTACCCAACATTCTTATCCAGTGCTCTGGTAAACTATGTGGCAATGTATTTCCAATGTCGAAATAAGCTTTGACATTGTCCTCATTAACCTTTTCCAAAAACCATTTAAATTCAAGAGGGCCAGCGAGTAGTCTATTCCATACATTCTCTACTCCTATTATAACTCCGTATTCCTCTGCTATTTTCGCAGCCTTCTTTAATGAACTTATCATATTTTCGATAAGCTTATCATAAGTCAAGTTTGAAATTGCAACACCGGGAACAACTAGTATTACCCTTGCGCCTAAAAGGGATGCTACTTCACACATAACTTTTACTACTTTAAGTCCTTTTTCAATAGTATTTTCCTGTGGAGATGCTAGATTATACTTCCAAAAGAGGCCTGTAGCCACACTAGGGACTTGTAATTCATATTGACTGATTATATCCTTTACTCTACTCCATTTTTCCCTTAAATTTTCCTCTTTCAAATCACTCTCATCTATAGCAGGTTCTATGCCATCATATCCCGCATCTTTTGTCCATTTAGCCATATCCTCATAACTCGTATTAGGTGGATAAGACCATACGTTTACTGCTTTCTTCAAATTCTCTCACCATTAATAAGTTCATCATCAGAATTTTTATGCATTATAATCACTCAATTATACACTCACATGCTCCATAAGCTACAATCTCACTTCCCTTAAGTAGAACTATACCGCTTAACTCAGGGTACTCTTCATAGGATTCAATAGGCACTTTTTCATGGAATATGAGAACAGCCTCATTTTGTCTAACTTCTTCAATACGACATTGAGTTCTAAAAGAGTGTAGTATCGCTGTAAAAACGCTTTTCTCATGTAGGTCATGTATTTTATTTACTACCCTCATCTTTATCTTAAGAGCAATATGTGGAGGCTCTCTTAATGAACCTATAAGATGTCCTACCTTAACATATTGTCTACCTATTCCACTTAATATAACTCCTACATCATCGCCTGCTACTGCCCTGTCTAAAGACCCGCCTTCTTTTTCTATGGACGCTATTCTTCCTACTTTGTATGTTGGAGATAAAGCAATCCAATCATAAACCTTGATACTACCGTGCGTTATAACACCTATGAAAATATTCCCTTCACCACCTATTTTCAATATAGGTAATCTAAATGGTTTCTCTAAGTCTCTTTTCTTTCCCCTTATCTCACTTAACACATCTAGTAGCTCTTCTATACTCTCTTGTTTACTTACAGAGACCTCATAAACTCCTAGGAATTTTTCATAATCTATCTTTAACTCAGTATTCCTTATTCTATTAAAAGATTCCTTTATAGAAGTATTGATTATAATTAGTATTTCTTCGTCATATAATTTCGCTAAGTCGAAGAAAAATCTGAGATATGGTTGTATATTTCCGTTATATTTTCTAATCACTACGATAAGCGCATCTGAGATGCATACTCCTGAATGCGTATCCCTGAGGAATCTAAATAAGCCTGGTGTATCTATTATCCTTACTACCTTATCATCTTTAATATGTAATTTACCTAAGAACTTCAGGGTATGTGTATGTCCATCCATTCTTTCTCTTAGTTCTTCATCTACTAAGAGTGCATAGGCTCTATCTTTATTTCCTAATGCTTCAGCATCAGCACATGCATCTTCTAAGGCATACTTACTAATAGCATTACATTTAACTAGTAACGCTCCTATTAATGAGGACTTTCCAGAACTAGGAGGGCCTACGAAGGTTATTATTGGTTCGGCCATATTTTCACTCCGTTCTCTTAAATTAGAACGTTAGGCTTAAATTAAGCTATTAGCTGAAGCTACATGAATCCTATGTCCTTCATAGAACTCCCGTTACACTATGGTGGTGTACCTCGTTGGCTCTTCACACGCATGGTTAGATTAGCCTCTAAAATACTTACTATTATCGCTGATGAGTATGGCGAATCAGAGTTAATAAATCGTATAGGGAATCCTTTATGGTTTCACTCGCTATCTATGGTCTTAGGCTTTGATTGGGATAGTAGTGGTACTACAACTGTAACTACGGCTGTACTTAGATTAGCTGTTCATGAAGCGAATGTTAGTATAATGATTGCTGGTGGAAAAGGTCGTACAGCTCTATTAACACCTAACCTTATAGAAAGAGAAGGAGATAGAATAGGTCTCTCATCAAGTAATATTGAGATGCTTAAGAATATAAGTAAGCTTGTTGCTAAGGTTGATTCCTGTCTACTTCAAGATGGCTATTCGCTCTATCATCATGCAGTCTTTGCGAGTAAAAATGGGGATTGGAGTATAGTACAACAAGGAATGAATACTAATACGAGGTTAGCACGTCGTTATCACTGGAGCTCTCGTTTACTCCAAAACTTTACTATAAGACCCCACTCTGGTATTCAAGGTTCTAAAGTTCATAATCTAGTATTAGATTTGACTAGTGAAAGGAGTTCGAAAGCTCACGACACTATAGTAGATCTAGTTAATATGAATCCTAAGAAAATTCAGAGAGAACTTCTTCTAGTTAAAAGATGTCTAAAACATAACCACTCACTCTATAAATGGATAGAGAACCATGACACTGTCCCTGATATTAATCCTAGAGTTTTAAAGCTTCGATTAGTTCCTGTCAGCATAAATTGGAAGGCCCTAGAAAAAGCTTATCAATTAAATCCTAGATCACTAGAAGAGCTCCTTCTAGTCCAAGGTATCGGTCCTTCTACGATTAGAGCATTAGCCTTAATCAGCGAAATAATATACGGTGATGAGGTTGATTGGCAAGATCCCCTTAGATATGGGTATGCCTTTGGAGGCAAAGATGGAATACCATATCCTGTCAATACTCGCCTTATGGACAATGTAATTGGTATGCTAGAAAGTGCAATAGAAGAAGCTAAGCTAAGTAATAAGGAGAGGTTAATTCTACTAAAGAGACTTAGAGGCCTAATAAAGAGAATCAAGGGTATTTATTACATTAGGGATTTAAGCAAATGAGTAAAAGTATTGCTTTTTATTTAAGAAATCTTGCTAGCTCTCTTAAAAATAGCCCTACATCTGTTACAACACCAATTATCTGCTGTGATCCTCTATCATAAACTCTACTTATTACTGCTGGGTTTATATCCACAACAATAACTCTTGTATCATATGGTAACATATTACAAACTCCTATTGTTAATAGCATTGTTGCTAATGCTAGTACCAAATCAACTCCTTGGGTAATTTCTGCTCTTATAATATCCTGTGCTTTAATCATATCAGTAATAGTATCCTTCAAAGGACCATCATCTCTTATTGAACCCACTAATATATAACGGACGTTATGCTTAATGCATTCGTACATTACTCCATTCTTAATTATTCCTTTTTCAACAGCTGCTTTTATAGAGCCACACGCATTCACCTTATTAATAGTCCATATATGATGTGCATGGTGTACATA
>Ga0180301_10000708_pt1 | contig 25927 bp, 24 predicted proteins | sample GuaBasSediGuay16_FD_121797 | JGI IMG/M metagenome (GOLD analysis project Ga0180301, IMG submission 121797) | Subseafloor sediment microbial communities from Guaymas Basin, Gulf of California, Mexico - Guay16, Core 4569-2, 12-15 cm | ecosystem: Environmental > Aquatic > Marine > Hydrothermal... | reverse complement strand
GTACCTGCTTCACCAATAACCTCATAGCCTATAGCCATGGCAATATCTTCAACGACATCTATCCATCCAAGAACGTCAATCCTGTATGGCGGCGGTTCTACAACTATGTATCCATCTCTTTTCCCAATTAATTTATATCCCATTTTAGATAATGCTTTAAACAATAGTTCATTATCAATTTTCAGGCCAATGATATTCCATGCATCGTCTATGGAGAACTCAATTCTACCTCCATGTATGCGTGGAGCACGGATAATGGTTTTATCAGGCATAATTGTATCTACAAAGATTATTTTTCTAGAGTTGCTTCGTTCAGCAACACTTGTAGCCATAATAGTAACCATATCAACTACTATTTTGGGGTCAAGTCCTGTAGAATCTATTAATACTCTCTTTGTATCTGAAGTAACCTTTGTATCTTCGCTATTAATTATTGGAGGCATACTAAGGATTAATCCATTGGGATCGCGTATTACAGGAAGTTTTTTCCATCCTTCGAGTAAATGTCTGTATTTAATGCCTTTCTCTGTAGACTCTAGGATCTCAAGTAAATTCATTTCTCTAGTCTCATCTAGAGGAGTAAATCTTGTAGTCTGTGGATCAACTAGTTCATAGTATACTGGAAGTCTAAATTTATCTAGATCGTATAATCCAATGCTAGCTTTTCTACGATCACGTGCGTATGTTATATGAAGTTTCTCCTGTAAATTCATAAGTTGAGTAATAGATTCATCATCAAGTTCTAGATCCTCAATAATAGCGAAGGCGATGTAGGGTCTTCTAGGAACACCCGTATTATATGCTTTTACTCCTCGATCCTCGAACATAAATTCGTTACCACCGATACTTAAGAGAAGCCTAAGTGCTCTAGCTAGCCCCTCAGCACTAAATAGGTCGGGGCGGTCGTGAGGTGCCTCATAGCTAATAGTATCATCAATTATCTCTTCAACTTCACACTTGACTCGAGGCAATAGATCCATTATTTCCTCATGGCTAAGGCTACGTCCCATAAGTCGTTCAAGATCCCATTTAGCAACAGTAATAACTGGCATTAATACTCACCATGAACTACTATCTCTATTATGTGATTATTGGGAACTAATTAAAGGATTTCTATCATGGCCTATTAATTATTATCTTCTAATACAATAGTAAATTATTGCATGGTGTAAGCATAATTTGTTTAAATCTTCAATATAGATTTAGAAAAATTTTTGAGAACATAGAAGTCTAAGGAAGGTAAGGATAGAGCGAAAACCTATTATGTATACACTACGCTATTCATAATAGTATTAATTATAGGATAGGATAAATTTATGGGGTTACATTATGGTTATTGTAAGTATTACTCCTGAAATAGCTCTTGATGAACTCTTTACTTATGCTGGTGGCCTAGGTGTCCTTGAAGCTGATAAGTTATACGGTGCTTCGAGAATAGGGCTTGACTATATTGTTTTATCAATTTTCTATAGGAGAGGATATGTTGACTACAGGTTTGATGGAGAAACACCTATTCCTTTACCTCAAAGACAGCCGAGAGAAGCTTGGAGGATATTAGAGCCTGAAGAAGAGTTTGCAATTAGCTTACGTGGGGAGGAAGTTATTGTTCGTCCATGGACATATGAACGTGGTTCTGCTAAGGCTGTACTTTTTGAAGCTGTTTGTCCTCGCTGGGCCCGCGTATTGACTGATCAGGTTTATGTTGAGAATAGTATTGAGGAACAGTTTTTGAGATATGCTTTTCTTGCAAAATCAAGCGCATATTATCTTAAAGAAATTATTGGCTTAGAAAATATTAGTGTTATAGACTTACAGGAAGCTCATACATCATTACTTCTTCTAGCTTTGCCTTTAGAGAATCGTTATCGCCTTATAATACATACGCCTGGTCCATGGGGGCATCCCGGATTTCCTGGAGACTTTATTGCTCGAGAATTTGGTAGTTTCCTTGGAGACTATGTTATACTGACTGATATGGCTCTCGAGAGAATTGGGAAGGCTTTTGTTGTATCTCAGAAACACCGTGATATTATGGCTAAGGTATTTCCTAGATATAGTAATAAGATTACCGCAATAACTAATGGTGTCGATATACATAGATGGATGCATCCAAAGCTTTTAAAAGCATATTTAGAAAGTAATTTGTCAAAGGATATATTGAAAAATGTTAAAGGAGAAGCCCGTAGAGAGCTTGTGGCATTGCTTAAAAAGTATAAGGAGAAAATAGATCTTGGCGATAAATTAGTCATTGTATGGACTAGGAGACTTGCAAGATATAAAAGACCTGACTTTATAGCCCGTTTTATAGAGGATCATTATGATGTTAATGCTTTCTTCGTTCTAGGCGGTAAACCTCATCCAAGAGATAGTGATGGTCTAGGGTATGCAAGGTGGTTCCGTAGACTTCATCTAAGATTTAGTAATGTAGTATATATTTATGACTATAATGTTGTAATTGCTAAGAAAATATTCCATGCAATGAATCTTTTACTATTCACTCCATTTAGTGGATGGGAGGCATGTGGTACAAGCTATATGAAAGCAGGGATCAATGGTGCACCTATACTATCTAGTAGAGATGGAGGAGCATTGGAGTTTATAGTTGATGGTGATAATAGTTGGTTCTTTGGAGAGGATCTTCGTGACTTCATAGATATATACAGTGATCCAAGGGCTAAGGAGATTAATGAGAAAGAATATAGGGAATTTGAACAAAAGTTGTTATCGATAATCGATCTATACAATAGCGATCGTGAGAGATTCTATGAAATAGCATTTAATGCAATAAAGACATTCGTGCCAAAAGCTGATATAGTTAATGCATTACGTAAATATTATGTAAAAGAGTAAATAAGAGGATTTTTATTACTAAAAGCCTATGTAAAATAATTCTATGTGGATATATAGTTGGATGTGATAGAGCTTGAAGCCTCCAACTCTTAACTATAATACTGTCATAGAGGAAATGCTTGGCGAAAAAGCATTTGCTTTCATTGCTAAAGGACGTGAATTAGCTCGAAAAGGATATAAAGTCTATAGCTTAGGCATAGGACAACCGGATCTACCAACACCTGATCACATTATAGAAGCTGGTATAAAGGCCTTAAAGGAAAAGTTTACAAGATATACTGAAACGCCAGGTATTCCTGAGTTAAGGAAAGCTATAGCAGAGTATCTTAATACAAGGTATGGAAGCGATGTAAAGCCCACAGAAGTAATAATAACACCGGGTACTAAAGGAGCAATATTCTTAGCATTGCTTTCATATCTGAGGCCTGGCGATGAAATAATTATTCCGGAACCAAGTTATCCTGCATATTCAGAAATCTCTAAGATAATTGGTGTACGCCGTAAATTTATACCATTAAAATGGCTTGGTCCAGATAAAGGATTCGCTCTACCGATTGAAGAAATTTGTAAGGCAATTACTTCTAAGACAAAGATTATTGCTGTAAATAATCCCCATAATCCTACTGGAGGATTATTTAGTCCCAAGCAACTTAATGAAATCATGGAGATTGCTAGAGAGCATAATATTATGGTTCTTGTAGACGAGATATACGACAACTTCGTATATGACAATGCCGAGTTTAAGTCTATGATAAGTTATGAGGATTGGAGGGATCATATACTTTACACTAATGGCTTCTCAAAAACATTCTCTATGACTGGCTGGAGACTTGGATATCTAGTTGTTAGAGGAGAAGTGGCAAGGCATTTACCAAAACTGGCAGTAAATATATGGGGTTGCCCGGTAAGCTTCGGCCAAAAAGCTGCTATAGAGGCAATACGTGGAGACTGGACCCCCATTAAGGAAATGATAAAGCTATTTCAGAAACGTAGAGATCTATTAGTTAATAAATTACGAGAAGTACCTGGATTTGAAGTATGGAGAAGCCAAGGTGCATTTTATGTATTTCCAAGAGTTAAAAAGCTACTGGATGAAATAGGCATGGATGTTGACAGTCTTGTAAACTATATTATAGATAAATACCATGTTATACTATTACCAGGTACGGCATTCCCTGATAAAGCTGGTAAAAACTATCTTAGACTTAGTTTCTGTACGAACTTTGAAACTATTGAGAAAGGTGTTGAAAGGATTAAGGAGGCTGTTAAATCTCTACTTAGATAATAGGTACCTTGAAGCTACATAATGTATACCTCTCAAGCACCTCAATTATCTTTTTAATTGATTTTTTAATCTACTTTATGTGTAAAAGAAAAATTAGGTTTATATCCTAGATCAGTATAATATTTTTTGGAGAATCTATTATGTTATTATCTAAAGTTATCCATTATTTAGTGGAGTATGGAAGATTACTTATATTGCTAGTTGATCTCATAATTGTTGCTGTTATGACGATATTGATACTATTCACTTCAATAATTATAGTAAGAGATTTATCAAGTATTTGGAGCATTGAGCAAGCTACTGCTGCTGAGCTACAGATTACTATAAATGATGTATTTCTCCTCATAGTATTTGCTGAGATCATTAGGAGCGTAATAGTTGGTAGGAGGAAGCCAGAAATGTATCTTGTTGGTATAGCAGAAGTAGGCTTTGTGATAGCAATCCGTGAGGTTATAGCGGCTGTTGTTCTTGGAACAAAAACCGATCTTTTGCTTGCCGCTATTGCTTCGTTAATTCTAGCTTTTGTATTACTAATAATATATAGGTATATTCTGCCTCACAGAACTCCAGTTGTTCGTGGGAAGTAGAATAAAGTTTATTTTATTCATCTCATAAATGGTTATGAATGGTGATTAGTTATTGCCGAGTTTTACCAAGCAAGACAAGCGTATTTGGGAACATCCAATTCTCACCTTTAAACGAGGAAGAAAGATCAAGTTCTACTTTAATGATATGGAAGTAGAGGCTTATGAAGGGGAGAGTATAGCGGCAGCTCTATACGCTATTGGAATAAATGTCTTTACTAGAAGTATTAAACTCAATAGACCTCGTGGAGCTTTTTGTATGATTGGCAAGTGTAGCAGTTGTTTCATGAAAATAGATGGTATACCTAATTCAAGGACATGCATTGAACCGGTTAGGGAAGGCATTAAAGTTGAAGTACAGGAGGGATTGGCTGATATTCCTTTACAAGATTCTCAGTTTGAGGCTGAAGATGAAGAAGTATTGGAAGATGTTGATGTTCTTGTTGTAGGTGGTGGACCAGCAGGTTTAGCAGCAACTCTGGCTATGGCTAAATATGGATTAAACATTGTCTTGGTTAATGAACACTTTAAGCTTGGTGGGCAACTTGTTAAACAAACCCATAAGTTCTTTGGGTCAAAAGAGCTTTTTGGTGGACTGAGAGGTTTCCAAATCGGTGAGCACTTTGCTAAGAAGGTAAGAGAATACAGTAATGTAAGGATTTTACTACAGACAACAGCATATGGTATTTTCCGTGGAGGATGGGTAGGTTTAATGAGTAAGAAGAAGCTTTATCGTGTTAAACCAAGGTATATTATTGCAGCTACTGGTGCAAGCGAGAGGTACCTGACGTTTCCTGGCAACGACCTTCCCGGTGTTATGGGTGCAGGCGGTGCGCAGACACTAATGAATGAATATGGCATACTACCGGGAGACGAAATCCTTGTAGTTGGTTCAGGTAATGTTGGAGTAATAGTTTCCTATCAGTTACTGCAAGCTGGTGCCAAAGTTAAGGCAATAGTCGAGATCATGCCTTATTATGGCGCATGGTTCGTTCATGCTGCCAAGATCAGGAGATATGGCGTTCCAATACTTACGAGACATACAATTAAAGCTGCATGGGGTAATGAGAAGGTTGAAGGGGCTACAATTGTAGAAGTAGATGAGAAGTTCCAGCCCATACCGGGTAGTGAAAAGGATATATCATGTGATCTAGTTTTGCTTGCAATAGGCTTGGAACCTGATACTCGGCTTTTTGCTCAAGCAGGGGCTATTATGAGGTGGATTCCTGAGCTGGGAGGTCTAGTTCCTCTTAGAACACCATATCTCGAAACAAGTGTTCCAGGCATGTATATTGCAGGCGATGCATCAGGCATAGAAGAGGCTACAACAGCTATGATCGAGGGAGAGATAGCTGGTTTAGATATAGTTGTTCGTGAAAAGAATGTTAGAGAAGCTCTTGAGAGAAGAGATAAGCTTTATAATTTCCTATGGAATGAATACCGCACTGCACCTGTCGTTGCAAGAGCTAGAGAGGGTAAATTAAAGGCTACAGTTAGTATAGAGGAAATGGAGAAACTTAGAAAGAATTATCCATCGCCTGTTTTTAATCCACGTGTTTCTCCCGAACAATTGGTTTGAGGTGTCCGTGTTTCATGGCGAGCCATGTCCCTGAATTTAAAAAGACTGGTATAATAGGCGTAAATGAGTTAAGGAACATGGGTTTAATACCTCCTGATGATAGATTGAGGAGAGGACCTGTAGTTATAGTTGAATGTCCTGAGGAAATACCTTGTAATATATGTGTTGATGCATGTCCTTTTGGAGCTATAACTATGGAGAATATAAATGCTGTTCCTAAGATAGACTGGGACAAATGTATTGGTTGTGGGGTATGTGTTCCTAAGTGTCCCGGGCTAGCATTATTTGTTGTTGACTTGTCTAAGCCTGATAAAGCCTATGTAACTGTTCCACACGAATTTATACCAGTGCCTAAGAAAGGTGATGAGGTTATACTACTTAATCGTGTCGGTGAGAGAGTCGGGAAAGGTAGAGTTGTTAAGGCTTGGGAATTCAATAAGACATGGTCTATAACAATAGAGGTTCCAAAGGAATTAGCTATGGAGGTGAGAGCTATATGGGTGGAGAAGTAAAGAAGAATGAAAATACAATAATTGTTTGTAGATGCAGAGACGTCACATTAGATGATGTTATACGAGCTATAGAGGAATACAATATAACTGATCTAGAAACTCTTAAGAGAAAACTAGGGCTAGGCATGGGGCCTTGTCAGGGAAGAACATGCATTCCATTAGTAATAAGGATCTTGGCTAGAAAGGTTAAGAAGAGTCCTGATGAACTCATGATACCTCGTATTAGAGCACCCATTATACCTGTTCAAATTAACCTATTGCTTAAATCGGTTGATCTAAAAAAGCAGGAAAGAGGTTGAGATCGTGATCAAGACTCATGTACTCATAATTGGTGGAGGTATATCTGGATTAGCTATAGCTTATAATCTTGTTGAGAGGGGAGTCAAGGATCTCGTTGTAGTAGAGAAAAGCTATATAGGATCAGGATCTACGGGTAGATGTGCAACAGGAATTAGAGCCTCATTTACGTCAGAGGAACACGTTGTCTTAATGAAACATAGTATAGAGCTATGGAAGGAATATGTAAAGGGTGAATTAGGCAAAAACGGCTTATACTATGATCAATCGGGATATGTATGGATTGCAAGTAGGGAAGAAACTGTTGAGACGTTTAAAAAACTAGTTGGACTACACAATTCTTTAGGAGTTCCTACTAAAATGATAGATTTAGATGAGTTAAAAGAGAAAGTTCCCCCAATAAATACAAATGGAATACTAGCAACAATGTATGATCCAACAGCTGGTAAATCATATCCGTTCGATACTCTATTTGCATTCTATAAAACATTAAAGTCAAGAGGAGTTAGAATAGAAACTCATACAATGGCTAAAAAACTACTTGTTAGCAATAGTAAAGTCTTAGGAGCTGAAACCAATAAGGGAATTATTGAATCCGATATTGTGGTAATTGCGGCTGGAAGTATGTCAAGAGACTTACTTAAGCCTCTTGGTATAAACATGCCCATCGAGAATATTCCTAGACATGTCATGATTACTGAGGCTTATAAGCCTGCGTTTGGGCCATTAGTTGTTGACTGGGATACACCGGGTGCACCATACATCGTTCAGACAAAGGAAGGAAACTTCTATATAGGACGTGATATTGAAGAAGAGCCTGAGCTATCATTGTATTCGCAAAGAATAGATTTCATGCCCTTAGCTTTAAAGCCTCTAATAAGGTTCTTTCCATGGCTTGAAAATACTAGAGTACTTAGATACTGGATCGGCTACTACGTAACAACGCCGGATCATCATCCAATATACGGTCCTATAGAAGAATATGACAATCTATACGTTGCAACGGGATATAGTGGACATGGCTACATGATGGGGCCGATAACAGGGAAAGTAATAACTGAATGGATATTAGACGGTAAACCATCAATACCTCAAGCTGAAAGACTAACACTTGAAAGATTCAAGAAAGGTAAATTAATAAAGGAATTAGCAGTAATAGGCTGATTAAAAACACAATTATTTCTTATTACATTCACTACTATTCTTGTGGTTAAAATTATTACACTAGTCTGGTTAATCTTCTAAGCCTATTCGTATTCAAAATGTCAAAGGATTCTTGACGCATTTGTTCATTTGATAGATATATACAGTATTAATCTAATTATTACTTCATAGGAGATTAATCATGGTAAGAAATGCTTTACTAATATCATTAATTATATTAATATTCGTCCAATCGTATGCAATAGCTGAAATTCCTGATATAAAAAGTTACTATACCCAAATTAGTGCCAAACAAGTTGCAGAGTCCTATATAGATATTCTTTACTCATTACCTGGACAAAATAAATCATTACTATATGTATATATGAAGATAAACTATAAAGAACCATTATTAATATATTGGATAGAGCCATCAATATTTAATGTTTCAAATAAACTATACATTATAGTTCAAGCCATAGGTTTTATGGGTACAAGAGGTATAAATAGATCTATTGAACTTGAAAAGACTCTTGAAATAAGTATTCCATATCCTGGTAACTATACATTAATACTGTACTTGAATGACAGAAGAATATGTAATACTACTAAATTTATTAATACTACAAGTCATAAAAGAATCCATGGTATTTAGGGAATAATAGATGTATCTATACTTATCTATAGATTTGCACCAGTAAATCCAAGTATTGAATATATTAATACTACTGACAATAAAATCTTTATCCAAGTCCATAGTGCAACTGCAGGCCCATGTGGTGTAATCTTTGGCGAGCTGGGAAAGCCTTTAAGTAGTTACAAGACTAGTATTACTCCATATAAATCGCAATCTATAATATCAAATATCATAATTAATAATGAGACAAAGAATATCGAGATCCACTATATACATATGCATTATTATATGATTTGTGAAGCACTAATACTTAGACGATATACATACTCTATAGACTTACCTACTAAACTAAATGATATTATGGACTGGAATATTACAGTATATGTTAATGGAGACCCTGTCAAAACATACAATATAGGCAGACTTCTTCAATACATTAATTCAACGACTCAATCCACTAATATATTAACTACAAAAACACCAATAACTATGAATAATACAACGCCTACCACAAACTATACGCCTCCAATTAATCCAGTCAAAGAAATTGATAACATTATAGGAATTGAACAAATATTATTATTGCTTGTAATATTATCATTAATTCTAATAGCGGTCTATGTATATAGATCTAAAAATGATTAGACCTAATAAAAAATCATATTTAAAAATAAGATTCTTATAAATAAACATATGGTGTACCCTATGACTATTAATTTATCTCGAATTACTTACATTATTGATTCTCTTGTAAAAATACCGAGCTATGCATTGTTAGGAGAGACTCATGAAAGAATAGTGTTTCTTAGCACGAGGGAAGGAGTTCTTAGTTTATGGTCAATAGATCTTGAAGGTAAAGATCTTAAGAGACTCACTATAGAGCCTATAACGGATGCGTTAATCACTCGCACCAAATCACCATATGTTATATTCTTAAGGGACATTACTAAGGGTAGAGAATTGCATCGTTTATTTATGGTTGATGCACGTGGTGGTGAAGAGAGGCTTATAGCTGAAACTCCACTCATGAGGATCTTTAGCGCTTCATACGATGGCTCCAAGATCGCATTTACTGGTGCTACATCGGGAGGAATAGGTCTATACATATCTGATCTCAAAGGTAATTGGGAAAAACTTACAGATTTAGATATTATTGCCTTTACAACTGATCTCAATGATAAATACATTGTTGGATTCGGTAATTTAAGGAAAGATCCTAGGACCTTTGAATTATTTATATATGATATGGATACTAGTGAGCTTAAAGTATATACACCTAAAGAAGGTTCAAATAATAAGGCTCCACTATTATATGATGAGAGGCTTTTATTTGAGAGTAATTTTAATGGTAAGAATAGACTGTATCTATACGATCCGGAAACTAATGAAATAAGTGAAGTAAAGTTTACTCATAATGATTACTATGATTATGATCCTGTTGAACATGATTACTATGGATGGACTAATGAAAAGATTCTATGGGCTATTGGTAAGAAAAATGGTAGGTCAAAGCTCTTTTTAGATGGTAAAGAAATACCAACGCCTACTGGCACGATTCATGGAATACCAGCTTTCCATGGTAAACATGTCTTCCTGGCAATATCCAATATAGTTACGCCTACAAAAATATATAAGATCAATATTTCTGATGGGACTACCAATATACTCATAGATAATAAGCTCCCCGACGATATAGCTAAATCACTGGGTAAAGTAGAATTCGTAAAATATAGATCATTCGATGATCTAGACATTCCTATGTACATAGTATACTCAAATATATCGAGTAAGCCGGGTCCAGGAGTAGTATATGTTCATGGGGGCCCATGGAGTGAAGTGAGAGATGTATGGAGTATTATGATTGCATCACTTGTAGCGAATGGATACCATGTACTAGCACCTAATTTCCGTGGATCAACAGGTTATGGAGACGAATTCCGTACATTAGATATAGGTGACCCTGGAGGAGGCGATCTATTGGATACAGTCTATGCTAGAAAATGGGGTATTGATAACAAGGTTGTTAAGGAAGATCAAGTAGCTATTATGGGATATAGTTATGGAGGCTATATGACTTATTTAGCTATAGGCAAATATCCTGACCTATGGAAATGCGGTGTTGCAGGTGCAGGTATCATTGATTGGGAGGAAATGTATGGCCTCAGTGATGCCATATTTAAGAAGTTTATAGAAGTATTATTTGCTGGTAAACATGAATTATGGAAAGAGAGATCACCTATAACGTATATAGAGAATATAAAGAGTCCTCTATGTATTATTCATCCACAAAATGATACTCGAACTCCATTAAAACCAGTATTGAGATATATGAATAGGCTATTAGAGCTTGGAAAGACCTTTGAAGCTCATATAGCACCTGACATGGGCCATAGAATAGTGAAAATGGATGATGCAGTAAAGATCTTGCTGCCAGCTTTAATATTCTTAGAGAGGTATCTTAAAATATAAACGAATTTTTATAGTCTCTTTTTAATAAAATCTAGGTCTAATCATTAACTAGGTGTATACGTTGAGTATGCTCTATTCCGAATCATGGACTAGTGATCAAAAGATTATTGAAATTGGAGGAGTTAAAATAGGTGGTTATCCGGGAATAAATCCTGCACTACTTGTAGCTAGTCTATTCTATCAAGGAGATAAATATCTACTAAGTGAGGACGGTATTATTGATAGAAATGGTGTTTCAAAGGCTATAGAGTATGCACAGGAAGTAGCATTAAAATACGGCTTATATCTAGGTCTTGATGTAATATTTCCTACAGAAAAATCTGTTGAAAATATATTGCCATTTATATCCGAATATGAATTACCATTATTTCTTGATTCGCCTGATCCTATGGCTAGAATCAAAGCATATAAGATGGCTAATGAACTAGGTATTACAAGTAAATGTATAGCTAATGGATTATACATTAATAGTTCTATTGAAGAGATTAAAGAGATTAGGGACTCACGTATCGAAAATGTTTTATTACTGGTCTTTGATCCCATGAACCCATCTAAATCTATGATGCCCTTAGATCGATATAATTTACTAGTTAATAAGCTCCTACCAATGGCTGAAAAAACTTCGGCTAAGAACATCCTTGTAGACGCTATAGTCCTTGATCCGGCGAGTATAGTCTTTAGTGCAGAAACAATATTTCTTGTCAAGAAGAATCTCGGATATCCAGCTGGATGTGCACCAGCGAATGCATTAGGGCCTGTATCTAAAAAGAGTGTTGAATTAGAGGAAATGTTTGGTGTTCATGGAGGTATAGCTGTGTTCTTAAGGATGTATGGTGCAGACTTTATAATGTATGGGCCTATAAAGAGGATAAAATACGTAGCTCCAGCAGTCGCTATAGTTGATTCATTATTGGGTTATAGTGCAAGATATAATGGATATAGAATAGATAGAAAGCATCCATTGAGAAAACTGCTTAAAAAACTACAAAAACTGTTTGCTTCATCGTAGATACTTGGTATCTTACCTATTCACAGAACCATTAGTAGTTAAAGAATCTAGCTAACTTATTATTACACATAACCTTAATTAATTATGAACCTAGGATAAACAATTTAATACTTACGTTGTTATCACTCTAAATATGGTGCCAATATATGGCCTTCCATGAAGGCCCTATTATCAAGCCGTCTAGAAAAAGAGCTAAAGAAGGCCTAAGCCTAATTAGAGATGCAGCCTTCTACATGATGATAGGGGCATTATTAATAGGTATAGCAGTTATAGGCATACTTCCGGCAACTATATCACCTAGTCCATTAAAAATTCCAGCTATACTATTTTCATCAATTATTACTATTGCAACAATATTTATTGGTGCGATAATAACATTACTTGGAGTTTATGTTAAGCTTTTACCAGGAGCATCATCTCTTGCAGACTATAGCGAGAGATATTCAACGGCAGCATCACTTATAAAGATTGGTTATTTAGGGGGTTTAATATTAATAATAGTAGGGATCATTACACTAATTGCAATCATAGGCGCATCCTTCATAATTACTGGGTTCATATTATTGTTCATTGGTAAAATAGGCTTAATAATACTAATGTTTAAATTAAATGATGAATTCGACGATTCTAAATTTTTAATTGCAGGTATTTTATTTATACTTGGTATTTTTGTATCGTTACTAGATCTTATAGGATGGATATTAGTCTATATAGGAGCCGGGGAGGTCATTGAGAGACTTGAAGTAGCAGTTAAAACACCGCCGCCTCCGCCGGCTTTATAGAGATAGATCATTGTATATGCTTTTTATAAAACCAGATCAATATGTTCTAATAGATCTATTTTATAGAAAATGCTTCTATGCCTAAAACTATTATTTAACTGGCAGGCTATTAATTAACTTAATTGTTTCTATAGCATCTTTACCATATCCATCTGCGCCTATTTTTCTAGCATATTCTGGAGTAACGGCTGCTCCACCAACTAGTACATAGACTTTTTTCCTTAGACCTCGTCTTTCAAGTTCTTTAATTACTGTTTTCATATACTTGGCAGTAGATGTAAGTAATGCACTCATACAAAGTATGTCTGCATCATATTCTATAACGGCTTTAATGAATTTTTCAACATCAACATCGACACCAAGATCATGTACTTCATGGCCTGCTGCCTGCAACATAATGGCAATTATTGTCTTACCAATATCATGTATATCTCCTTTAACAGTTCCAATAACAATTCTATGTCTATTCTTAGCCTTATAACCACTAACTTCTTTCTCAAGAAGTGGATTAAGCATGTTCATAGCCTTCTTAAAGATCTCTGCAGCCTCGATCAATTCAGCTATAAAGTATTCACCCTCCTCATATAAATGACCAATCTCCATCATACCAGCACTAAGAGGCCCCAGTACAATATCTGTAGCACTAGAGCCTCTCTCCAAAGCTTCCTTAATAGTCTCCAAGACACACTCTTCATCAAGATCAACTAAACACTTTCGAATCCTATCGTAGGCTTTACTAGAGCTATTCATACTTTAATCACCATAAAATCATATGTTACTAGGAAAAAGTTATAGTTATGAGCTTATAAAAAGTAATGAGCTATAGCATGTTAGGTTTTAATGATTCTATAAATACATTTAATAAATTTATATAGAGAGTATATACTCTATACTTTACTGGTGTATAGGTGGTGGGGAGTAAGATTAAGACTAGTATAGTTATTGATAGAGAGTTGTGGAGGAAGTTTAGAGAGAAGATTGCTATGGAGCGTGGCCTTAGAGAACTTAGTAAGGCTATTGAGGAGGCTATTGAAGAGGAGCTAGTTGAGGAGATCGTACTACGTGAGTTGGAGAAGGAATTGGGTGAGAATATTAGGTATAGTAGTATTGAGCCTATTAAGCCTCGTGTTAAGACTAGAGCCGAAGAGATAGTTAGAGAATTAAGGGAGTCTAGGCTTTGATAGTGTATCTTGATACCAGTGCTATTGTTAAGAGATACGTTGTTGAAGAGGGTAGTGATAAGGTTAGTAAGTTTTATGAAGATGCTCTAAATGGCGATCTTATTCTATCCTTTTCTCTATGGAATATTGGTGAAACAATTGGAATATTTGATAAATATTGTAGAAGAGGATGGATTACTTCTAAAGATTATAAGAGAGCACTCTTAATGTTTAGAGTTGAGACTAGAAGGCTTATTAGACTCGGATTACTCAAGATCGTTCCAGTAAGGTCAAGGCTATTAGTTAGTTCATGGAAGCTTATTACAAAATACCATATATATGTAGGAGACGCACTCCAGATACTATCGGCAAAGTATGTACATGCTGATAAAGTAGTTACTAGTGATAGGAGATTACATGATATAGCTATAGCCGAGGGTATAAAATCTCTATATATTAGCGGTAAATAGTATTCTATATTATAATGTTGATAACACCTACAGGTGACTCTATGTTATGAGAACTAGTCATGTAGGGAGCTTTCCACTAAGCTATAGCCGTGAGAATGTAGATAGAATAATGAAGGATCTATGGAGTATAGGAATAGATGTTCCACCATATCCTCAGTTGAGGAGCTTTATAGATATATACTTACAGCCTCTACTTAATGAAGGAATAATATACTCTAAAAACGGTTTTTATTATATTAAATTTAATCAAATAGATCGTATACACAAGATTAAGCCAAAGATTTCAGAGGCTGAAGACGCCATTAATGCTATGATTAAGTATAATCTATTGTTTAAATGGCTCCGAGCACCCATTACTGGCCCATTTACTCTTGCATCAAGGATTTATGTTGATGACCTAAGTAAAAGTTTATATGCAACATTACTTAGTAAGAAGGACTTTATAATGGATGCATTAGCTCCATATATAAGATCTTTTATCGAATATCTAGTTGATCTAGGATATAATGTTCTATTCTTAGATGAACCAATTTTAGGGGTAATAGTGGGTAAGAAAAGAATAATTCTTGGATATAATGAAGAATATATTATTGATACCATAAACTACATACTTAAGGGTATAAGTGTTGAAAAAGGAATCCATGTATGTGGACGCATATCTGATAAACTCTTCAAGATACTTGCAAAAATAGATTCACTTGATATACTTAACTTCGAATTCTATGATACAAGAGAAAACCTAGAGATCATAGATCATAAAGTCTTAGAGAAAAACGACAAATTACTTGCACCCGGCATTGTCAGTGCTAAAAACCCATCTATAGAAGGTTTAGATGAAATTAAGAAATTATTAGAAAAGATCTATAGAATAGCTAATGGAAGAATTGATCTTGTTTCAGGAGACTGTGGTTTCGCTGGATTAAGAAACGCACTAGATAACCCATTAGATTCTTATAGAATCAGTATTGAAAAGTTAAGGAGAATAGTGGCTATTGTGCAAGAACTTGCCATATGATCTCTAAAATGCTTTTTAACTTCTCTCTTTCAAGTGGAATAGATAAAACTATTCCATCAACATAATGTTTTATCTCATTAAGGTATTCTTCGACTTCATTGACCTCTATATATGGTTGATTAATTCTTGCCAATAATTTCCGGTTAGAATCTGTAGCAATTATAACATACGGATAGAGCTCTTTTTCCGCTTCCCTAGCAAATCTATACAATTTTCTATACTTATCAAGTGTTTCAAGACCTAGTCTTAGTACTAGGAAAAAGTCTGCCCCAATTCTAAGCCTACTAATAATATCGTTTAGCGCATACCGTAAACTAAGTATGGCACCGATCCTAATATTGTAATGGCTTTCTCTTAAATAATTAATAGCCGATATAGTAGTAAGTTCACTAACTAAAGATCCTATCTTAGGCCTATCTCCCATAGTTAATACAAGGCCATCAATTCCGAAGGCCTCAGCGGCCTTAGCAAGTGAGTGAAGGGCTACTGTATTAATGTCGTAGAGACGGACATGAGCAATACAGCAAACACCATAACGAGTCTTCATATAAACACAAGAGGCAACGCTATTAATACTGGGAAAACCAAGAGGAGACTCTGGAACATCAAAACAGTCAATATAATCACCAATTAAATTAATATAACGGTCTAATCTTTTCCTATCCCCACATACTTCTAATAGTATCTTTACCATTCTTTCACCAACCACCTAACATATAATTTAATAGAATACTTTAGGAGACTATCTTAATATAAATATGTCTAAAATTCCTGGTAACTTGACTTCTAATATAGATTTCTTCGTAGCGTGTTTCTCTGAATAGTGAGTAGTACATAGAATTTATTTACAAAGTATAATCAAAAACAATAAGATTATAAAACATGGAAAGGAGGAATTACATGTGAAGATTAAATAGACCATATACGCTATTGGCAGCCATAGAAATTTATTATCAAGTTTAGGTCATTAGATAACTATCTATACCGTTATAAAACGTACATAATATACAGTATGAATATATAATAAAATCTAGTAAATAATCTGTAGGCATGAACCATGACATATAGTATTATTGTCTTAGATAAGCGAAGAGATCTTTTAGGAATCGGTGTAGTATCTGGTAGTATTTCAGTGGGGTCAAGGGTTCCATGGGGGAAATATGGTGTGGGAGGAGTTACTTCTCAGGCATATACTAATCCTGGGTTAGGCCCCATAATACTTGATTATATGGAGAGAGGACATAGTGCAGAAGAAGCGATCAAGAAGGCTTTAAATAGAGATAAGCAACCTAGTCTTAGACAGGTTGCTGCTATGGATTGGGATGGTAATGCATCGTATTATAATGGCAAGAACATTCCTATAGAGTATGGAGGATTTGTTTACAAGGAATGTGTTGCTATAGCGAATCTTGTAGTATCTAGCGAAATACCAAAGATACTATGTAGGTCATACTATGAAAATATGGACAATGATATGGGAGCCTCAATAATACACGCTTTAATGGGAGCTCATAACGTTGGCGGGGATCGGAGAGGCGATAGAAGCTCTGCTTTACTCATAATAGGATTAACAGAATTTACTCCATATTATGACAGAATTCTTGATCTAAGGATCGATTATTCGAAAGAGCCTTTAAAGGAATTAGAGAGAATTTACAATATCTATAGGGGACTTTATCCGTAAATCCACTAAACTACTATGTTCTTGGTCATTTTGAGTCTCCATAATGAAAAATATTTACTTACTATTAATTTTTATATAATATATTTGGTGCTTCATCTTTGTGTGATATACTAGTTGTTACTCCTAAAGCGTCATGGAATAAAATTATGATATTTGCTAAGAACAGTGATCGCGAGCCTAATGAAGCCCAGATCATAGAGTATATACCTCGTATGAAACATGAAGAAGATATTGTTAAATTAACTAATATAGAGTATCCACAAGTTAAGGAAACTTATGCAATACTTATATCGAGGCCTTGGCGGATCTATGGAGCTGAAATGGGTGTTAATGAATACGGCTTAGCCATCGGTAACGTTGCTGTATTTACAAAAGAGCCATACGACGATGAAGGAATGCTTGGAATGGACATACTTAGACTAGCTCTTGAAAGAACGAGAACTGCTAAGGAGGAATTAGAATTTCTTGTCTCATTAATTGAGGAGATTGGGCAAGGAGGCAATTATTCGTATGAGAAGAGATTTAGATATCATAATTCATTTATAATAGTTGATCCTAATGAAGCATGGTTTCTTGAAATAGCTGGTAAATACTGGGCGGCAAAAAAGATTGATATTGTATATAGTATCTAAAACGCCTTATCTATTGGGAAAGAATGGGATATAGCTCATGATGATCTAGTTAGACATGGTGTTATAAAACATGAATGTAGTATGGATGATTTTGATTTTTCTAAGTGTTATTCAGACTGATTCTATACAAGATTCTCTCATGGCCGTGAACGTAGACAATACACTTATAGCATGCTTAAGAATAAGATAGGAGAAATTGTTGTATGGGATATACTTGATATATTGAGGAGCCATTTTAAAGAATACTATCACCCTGCCAAGGGATCTATGAAGGATATATGTATGCATTCATGGAGGTATTACAAGAGCACCAATGATGTATAGGTATAGACTTAATAAAATTAATAGAAAAGCCGGTATTCCATCCATGTAATACTGGTCTCTTTATTAATAGTTTATGAAATGTACTATTGTCTTAAAGTTGTAGATATTGATATACCCGGTATTGATATGCGTCTTTCTACTCTAAAGAATAATTCAGAGAATAATAATGAGAATATCACATATATTATTGCAATTATCGTATAGACTTGCAGATACATAAATGTCCTTGTACCAATAATTTTACCGGTATAAACAAGTTCTGGTACTGTAATGAAATATGCTATGGATGAGTACTTTAATAGATAAACTATCTCATTAGTTAGTGCAGGTAAGGCAACTCTAAATACCTGGGGTATGATAATGGTTCTTATAGCTGTAGCTTTCTTCATACCTATAGAAAGTGCTGCTTCCCATTGTCCGAGAGATACGGATCCTATGGCACTTCTAAAATATTCTGCCTGATAAGCTCCAGAATTCAAACCTATAGCTATAATAGCAGATGTAAATGGATCAAGTTTAACACCTATGGTGGGTAATGAATAATATATTAAAAACAATTGTACAACCATCGGTGTACCTCTAAAGATCTCGATATACGTTGCGACAATAGCCTTTACCCATAGTGGTCCATAGACTCTCAATATACTTAGTCCAAGACCCAAAACCAAGCCTATAATATACGATATACATGTAAGTAAGAGGGTATTTCTAAGACCTTCTAATAACAAAGGCCCATATCTTGTTAAAATAGAAACTATATCAGATAGCATCATGATCCCTCTAGACTATACAACTCTGTTATACGTGATAGAAATCTCTTTGTACGTTCATGTTTAGGGTTTAAGATGACCTTTCTCGGCGGGCCTCTTTCAACTATTTTTCCTCCATCCATGAATAATATTTCATCACCTACTTTCATTGCAAATGTAATTTCATGAGTTACAACAAGCATTGTCGTACCCTTTCTTGCTAAATCCTCCATTACCTTGAGAACTTCACCTATTAACTCTGGATCGAGAGCTGATGTTGGTTCATCAAATAAGATGATCCTAGGATTCATAGCAATAGCTCTTGCAATAGCTACTCTCTGTTGCTGGCCACCACTTAATTGAGCAGGATATTTTTTCCAAAGACTCTCATCAATACCAACTGATAATAAAGCCTCTTCAGCTATTTTCCTAGCTTTTTCTCTTGGCATTTTCTTAACTTTAACTAAACCAATCATAACATTCTCTATTGCATTTAGATGAAGAAATAAGTTAAATTGTTGAAAGACAAACCCTATTTTAGCCCTAATCTTAGACTCGTCAATTCCTGGTCTAGTGATTTCTTCTCCATCTAGGAATATCTTCCCTTTATCAGGTTTTACAAGTAAATTAATACATCTGAGAAGAGTTGACTTACCTGTACCCGAGGGACCTATGATAACCTTTGTTTCTCCCTCTTTTACTGAGAAGGAAATACCTTTTAGAACTACTTGTTTCCCAAAGCTTTTCCATAGATTTTCTACTCTTAAAACTTCACTCATCTTCTAACACCGCCTCCAAGTCCAGGGATCATAAGCTTAGAATATACTTTATTAGCTAGAAGTGATGAGAGATAGGTTATTGTAAAGTATATTGCTGCTACAATCAATAGAGGTGTCTGGTAATCTAGTATAACTTGTCCGATATGTACAGCTTGTGTAAATATCTCTGAAACACCTATAGCATATGCGAGTGAAGTATCTTTTAAGACTATTGTAAATTCATTAATCCATCCAGGTATAACCAGTCTTAATGCTTGTGGAAGAATTATGTATCTAAATGCACTCCACTTGGTCATGCCTAATGATAATGCAGCTTCATACTGACTATAGCCTACTCCTTCAATAGCTCCTCGAAATAACTGACTTTGATAAGCAGCAGATCTTATTCCAATAGCTATAATTGCTGAAGGTATCGGAGGCAATCTTATACCTAATGCAGGAAATCCAAGGAAAATAATGAATAAGATAACGAGTAAAGGTATACCTCTAATTATTCTTCCAATCCATGAAATAAGTATCCTAACAGGCCTCGGACCTAGAACTTCTAGAAAAGCAAGAGGTACACCTATGATAAGGCCTAGGCCTATACCTCCAAATGTTAGAATAAGAGTATATTGAAGACCAGAAAAAATAACTGGTATGTAAGATTCGATACTGGGTTCCATGTCTTATTATCCCTGTCCAAAATATTTCTGTACTAGCTGGTCCCATTTGTCTGACTGCATAAGCTGAGTTAATGCATCATTTAGTTTATTAAGTAATTCTGTATTTCCTTTTCTAACAGCTAATCCATATTTCTCTCCTGTTTCAACAATTCCAGAGATCTGAACATTGTATTGTTTTTCAAACATTTTAGCAACTGGCAAATCAACCATGACAGCATCTATTCTACCATTAACTAGGTCTGTTACAGCTAGTACATAGCTAGAATAACTCTTTATAGTTATATCATAGCCTTGGTTCTCAACGAGATCTGTCAGGTAGCTTTCCGCAGTTGTGCCTGTCTGTACACCAACTACTTTTCCAACTAGATCATCTGGACTCTCAGGCTGGAAATCGCCTCCCTTTATAACAAGAATAGCTTGATCAGCCTCCCAGTAGGGTATTGTAAAGTCTACTTGCTGTTTCCTTTCATCCGTAATGGTCATACCAGCAGCAATTACATCTATTTGCCCCTGTTGTAGAGCAGGTATAAGGCCTTCGAAATCAATACTTACAATCTCTATATCGTCATAGTCCATCATCTTAGCTAGTTCTTTCATCATATCTATATCAAACCCTACAATATTACCCTGCTCATCGATATATTCGAACGGCGGGAAGTCTGGTGAAGTACCAACTATCAAGATCCTCTGAGTAGGCTTAGTTTGGCTAATCATATACACGTATAATCCCAAGGCTACTAAAGCTATTATGATAACTATTATGGCTAAAAGGAAAGACTTATTCAACGGGTACACCAATAATTATTTAATTTACTGGTTTTAAATACCTTTTTATAATAGTGTATGATTCATTATTTAAACTGTTTGAAAGTTACATATTAAGATTATACAAGTTTTATGATCATTTAAAGTTTACATTCACCATCTTATCAGTTAATGGAGGGGAGTTATGTGGGAAAACTTTATATATAATAATATATCATTCTAGAGTATCGACAATGGCTTGAAGTGGGATGTGTATTGAGGAACCTAACATTATTTATATTAATATTATTGATACTATCTCCAATAACCGCTATAATGAATGCATATATACCTAGGCCAGAGTTTCGGTCAAGTATAGCGGTATCTAGTGATTCATATCCTAATACTTGGTGGCTATCTGTCGGCGGCTCTATGGATGACCAGTCATGGATGGGTATATTTGTTGACGAGCAAGGATATGTTTATTGTACGGGTTATACTAGTTCATGGAAGCCTCTGGGTTCAACTTCTCTATTCCTAGTCAAAAACAGTAGGTATGGTGAAAATGTTAGGTCAATAGTCGTGTATGGTAATAGTACAATATATGGTAGAGACGTTATAGTTATGGATGATAATATCTTTATAGTTGGCCAAGTTACAGGTTATGGCGCTGGTTCTCTTGATGGTTTTCTAGTTAAATTAGATGATAGTGGTAATGTAGAATGGTTTAATACGGTTGGAGGTTCATCAGGAGATCTTCTTTGGAGTTTAGATAGCGGCTATAACGATACTATCTATGCAACAGGCTATACATTTAGCTATGCAACCGGTAAAAACGATATATTTGTAGTAAAGTTCGACAGCGATGGCAGATTACTATGGGCGCTAGCGTTAGGTGGAAGTCTGCTTGATTATGGATGGAGTATAGACACTCATACTAATGGAACAACAGACTTTATTGTCGTAGGAGGCCAGACTTCAAGTTTTCCAGTCGGAGGAAGCTATGATGCATATGTGGCATTGTTAACGGGTGAAGGAATGGTTCAATGGACTTTGGTATTTGGTTCACCCGTTTTAGACGCGATACAATCAGTATCATTTGACAGTGAAGGATATATTTATGTTACAGGCAATACTAAGAACACTACAACAGGTAAAAACGATGTATTTGTTGCAAAGTTTAATCTTGATGGTGAGCTCTTATGGATTACATCTTTTGGTGGTAACGAATCAGAATCGTCTTATGGCATTGCGGTTGATGAAAACTTTGTCTATGTAGCTGGATATACGGCATCCTATATAACTGGAGAATTAGGTGAAGAGGATGCATTCGTAGCAGCTCTTGATAAAAATACTGGAGAGCTCTTGGCATTTATGAACTTCGGAGGCCCTGACATGGAATTTGGCTATGCTATAACAGTCGATAATGACTACGTATATGTAACGGGTAAGACAGGAAGCTTTACGGAGGGAGGTAAAGATTTATTTCAGGTCAAGTTTAGAAAGGACTTTATATTTGATCCCTCACCACCGGATCTTGTATGGTATATGATGACTTTCCGGAAAACGTTAATACATCAATAGTTTCTGTTCCATATACTCATCCATCATTCAATATATCATTCGTCACTATGAATCTTAACTATGTAACGCCGCCTGTCTATACATACTCGATGCCTGCCATGCTTGTAGGGTCTTCAACACATTTGGCAACGGCTACTGGAGAGCCTCCAGCCGAAGTGACAACTACTACTGTTACAATAACTACTACTGTAACTAATACAACTACTGTTACGACTACTGAATACTACACTACTACTATTACAGAGACTACAACTGAAACAGTTACTGAGACGGAGACCGTTACTGAGACTGAAACATTTTATGAGACAGTTACTGAGATCATCAATAACACTTTAACTGAAACTACAACAGTTACGGATACTATTACAGAGACATATACAACTACGGAGACAGAGACAGTTACAAGTAATGTAACATACACTACTACAGAGACCGAAACTGAGACGGTAACGGAAACGAAGACTACTACGGAAACCGAGACATACACGACTACAAAAACTGTTACTGAAACAGTAACTGACTGGACATTAGTTGTAATCGGAATAGTATTATTGATCATAGGAATTGTATTAGGTCGTTTCATAACAAGAACGATATAAAAATATGTCTTTTTCCGTTTATGAGTTTAATGAGTGTGATACAATATGGTTAATGCCAGGTTATTTTGCATAATACTACTTTCTATATTAATCCTGTCAATGATGCCTATGACTATTTATTCCCAGAATTCTCATAATAGCATATACAAAATTGATCATGAGCTCAGGAATCTTATAGGAAAAGATGAGAAAGTAGATGTAGTCATAATACTAAAGGATCTAGAGTACAGTGATCTATTGGAGATAAAGCTGAAGGAAGGACCAGATGCTGTAAGGAAGGTTTTAAAGTCATATGCGTATACAACTCAGAATTTAGTAAAGCAATATATAGTCTCCCTAGGAGGTAAGGTACTGAATAGTTTTTGGATAATTAATGCAATAGTAGCTAGAATAAATGTTGATAAGCTTATAGATATTGCTTCGCTTAACATTGTCGATAAGATCGTGCCGAACTATGAGGTTTATATAGATGAGCCAGTTAAAGACTATGACTATAAATCTTCTGGTAAAGTATGGTCATGGGGTATAAATAGGACAAGGGCTCCAGAAGTCTGGAAAATGGGATATAATGGCTCAGGCGTTAGGATCTGCATTATAGATACAGGCGTTGATATCTCTCATCCTGCATTAGCTGGCAAAATGCTAACACTAGATCCTAGTAACCCATATTATCCTGGAGGATGGATGGCTTTTGATTCAGCAGGCAATCCAATGCTCATGGAGCCCATGGACACATATGGACATGGAACCCATGTATCAGGTACTGCACTTGGAGGTGATGGAAAAGATATTATCATTGGTGTTGCTCCTGGAGCAACACTTATGCATGCATTAGCACTACCTTATGGAAGTGGCACACTTGCTCAAACATTAGCTGCTATAGAATGGGCTGCTGATCCATTCTATTTAAACCCAGATACTGGAGAAAAGATCTATACGGGATTACCAGCTCATGTTGTATCTATGAGTTGGGGCGCCAGAAATTATTATGGAGCTGAATACCTTGAACCGATAAAGCATATGTTACTAATGAACATAATACCCGTTGCGGCAATAGGTAATGGAGGTTATGGTTCGCATGATAATCCAGGGAATATATATGGAGTGTTTGGTATCGGTGCTTCAGACGAAAACGATCAAATAGCTAGTTTCTCAGGAGGCACAATAATTTATTGGCCATACATACCTCCTTCATGGCCATTTAATGATACATATCCATCTAGGTACATTAAGCCAGATTTTGCCGCTCCCGGTGTCAGGATATTATCTAGTGTACCTGGTGGCGGTTACTCTGCTTTAAGCGGAACATCAATGGCTACTCCACATGTTGCAGGCATTATTGCATTAATGCTCCAGGCTACTAATTGGCATGTATATGGAGTACCTGATGTACCTGAGAAGTTTTATGAGGTTCTTAGAGAGACTGCACTAGACTTAGGCGATCCGGGCAAAGATCCGAGGTATGGATGGGGTATTGTTGATGCATATAAAGCGGTATGTAAGGTGCTTGAGCTTGCTAAGATAAGTGGTGTTAAGGGTTATGTGTATGATGAAGAGACTGGAGAAGCAATTAATCTAGTAAATGTATATGCCTATAATGATAATGGCGAATTAGTTGCATATACAAAGTCGAATGCTTCCGGATATTACCTGTTGCCTCTCGATCCCGGCACCTACACTATAGTGTACAATAGATTCGGATATGAGAATTATACTATCACAGTAGATGTAGTAATACATAACGGTACAATAACTGGCTACGTTACTGATAAAGTAACTAGTAATCCTATTCAAAATGCCGAAATTTCTATACTAGAACTTGGCATTACTGTATATACGGATTCCAATGGTTATTACCATATATCAGTACCTCCAGGAAGATATACAGTTAAGGCCTCGGCACCCAACTACTTTAGTGATACTAAGAGTATTATTGTTGGTGAACAGGAACTTGTAGTGCTCGATTTCCAACTATATCACGAATCCATGCAAGCAGTGTTGAAGATTCATGTAACGGAGCATTTTACTGGAAGACCCATTGCCAATGTAAATGTGTCTTTGAGAGGTACTGGTAAATGGGCATTAACTAATAATAATGGTACAGCGGTAATCGAGGGTATACCGCCTGGAACATATACTGTTCTAGTATCAAAGCCATACTTTGCCTTAAGAGTATATGAAGTATCTTTAGAACCAGGTGAATACTTCTTAGAAGTTGATACGACCTATAAAATAGCTATAATGAGCCAGGAACCTGACCAGTTTGGTGAAGATATTAGGCAAGCCCTGATCGCTATGGGATATCCTCCATATGCCATTGATATTCTTGAACCCATGGTGACGGGAGATCTATATAAAGTTATAATACTTAATTC
>Ga0180301_10000707_pt1 | contig 25951 bp, 28 predicted proteins | sample GuaBasSediGuay16_FD_121797 | JGI IMG/M metagenome (GOLD analysis project Ga0180301, IMG submission 121797) | Subseafloor sediment microbial communities from Guaymas Basin, Gulf of California, Mexico - Guay16, Core 4569-2, 12-15 cm | ecosystem: Environmental > Aquatic > Marine > Hydrothermal... | reverse complement strand
TAGGGATAGATGAAGCCGGAAAAGGTCCTGTAATAGGAGACATGTTTGTAGCTGGAGTTATTATTGATAAATCTGAAATTACTAAGCTTAAGCGCTTAGGCGTTAAGGATAGTAAGCTTTTGAGTCATTATATGAGAGAAGCATACTATAGTGTAATTAGAAAAGTTGCTAGGAAAATCTATGTTAAAGAAGTTAGTGTTTCAGAAATAGATCGAAGAAATATAAACCGCATTTTAGCTGATAAATACGTTGAGATAGTTAAGGAGGCTATTAAGGATTTTAACGGGGAATTAGAGGAGATAATCATTGACTTACCTTCAATGTCTCCTGAAAAACTTAGAAATCGCATTAAATCCCTTAACTTTAAGGGAAAATTAATTGCTGAGCATTTTGCTGATAAAAAGTATATTGTTGTTTCAGCAGCTTCAATAGTAGCCAAGGTTCATAGAGAAAAACATATTAGCCAGTTAAAAAGAGTTTTCGGCGATTTCGGAAGCGGTTATCCTTCAGATGAAAAAACTATTTCTTGGCTGAAAGAATTCTATTTAAAGAACAGATTTTTACCAGACATAGTTAGAAAAAGTTGGAGAACAGTTAAGGGAATTGCCCCTAAAGAGTACATTAATAAGAAGAGATAGTTAAGTGGAGGTGCCATAACCTGTGGTTACTAATTTACCAGCTGAAGCCAAAGCTAAATGGATTAAGGTTATGGAGGCTAAATCTCCGCAGGAAAAACTTAAGGCTCTAGAGGAGTTTCTTTCAGCAGTCCCTAAGCATAAGGGGACAGAAAATCTTGTACGCCAAATTAGAAGGCAAATGGCCATTCTTAGAAGAGAAATAGAGGAGCAGAAGAGGAGAAAGGGAGGAAGAGGGCCGAGGTTTTTTGTAGAGAAAGAAGGTGCTGCCCAAATAGTTTTAATAGGTCTCACGAATTCCGGAAAAAGTGCTATACTATCTAAGCTAACTAATGCTAAAGTTCAAACATCACCCATACCTTACTTCACCCGTAAACCTTCAGTAGGCATGATGCCTTTTGAAGATATAAAGTTTCAACTTGTTGAAGCACCTGCACTTTTCAAGGGAGCTGCACAGGGAGGAAGCTGGGGTCTTAAAACACTAGGTTTAGCTAGAAATGCTGATGCCATAGCTATAGTTCTTGATGCAACAAATAACCCTATAGAGCAGTTAAAAACAATTTTAAACGAGCTTAATGAAGCAAAAATTTTCATAAAAAAGCCTAAAGGAAAAGTTGTTATTCAAAGGAAAAGTAGTGGAGGAATTCAAGTAATAATTTCCGGCAGACTCTTAAACGCTACGGCAAAGGATGTTGAAAAACTACTAAAAGACTACAAAATATACCATGCACTAGTTAGAATTTTTGGAGAGGTAACATTAGATGATGTTGAATCAGCTATTTTTGAAAGCTCAACTTATAAGCCAGCAGTTATATTACTTAATAAAGCCGATTTGTTAAATGAAACACAATTGAGGAAAATACTTAGTGACATAGAAAAATCCATTAACTACGAAGTACCAGTGATAGCTATTTCCGCTAAATCAGGTAGAGGCTTAAGCGGATTAGGCAAGGTATTCTTTAATATAACAAACATAATAAGAGTTTACACTAAACAACCAGGCGAAGATAAACCTTCACCCCAGCCTTTAATATTGAAAAAAGGAGCTACAGTATTAGATGTCGCAGAAAGAGTTCACTCCAGACTTTACAAAAATTTCAAATACGCTAAAATTTGGGGTCCCTCAGCTAAGTATCCTGGCGAACGTGTTGGAAAAAACCACGTACTAATGGATGGCGACATTGTCGAAATACATACTAAGGCTTAGCCCTTTTTAGGAACAATTATTTCAATTATTGAGTACTCTACGTACTTTTTAACTTCAAAGTTAGCAACATCGGCGTTTTCAGGTAACTTAATGATCTTTCTATACTCAGTAAACTCTGTTCGAGACATTGGCCACTCACTAAGTTTCACTCTATGCTTTAACTTGCAACGTAATTCGATATAATTATACTTTCCAGTAATGGAGAGCGTTTTAAGATTAGCTAAGGGTAAATCTATTGTTATTACGTATTTATCTTCTTTCTCCACAACGCTAATTAGGGGTTCAAGCGAGCCATCCTTACTCCATAAAGGTCTTGCTTCATAGGTTCCTACGATACTATCTATTATCTCCTCTATTGTCTCCTCTATTTCCCTTTCAAATTCCCTAATCATGTCACGTATTCTTCTACTTGACATTTGATATTTCACCTCCATCTTAGAGGCTTCTTAGAACACATACATAAGCGGAAGTTGTTGTTCATAGCCTTTCTTCATTCTTTCGAGAACTCTTTTAGTGTTCATCATAAGCTCTCTGGTTTTTAATCTTATTTCCTCGGCTTTCTCTATTAACGGTTTAAGATCTATTTCTACGCTGAATATTTTAGTTAAAATTGTTAGTACCTCAACAGCGGCTGCTGGATCAGGGAAATCTATGAAGGCTTCTGCGAAAATCACTATATTGCTTATTTTCCTTCTCTTAGCTTCCTTTAAAATAACCGCGTAAGGACCTACTATGAATCCTTCTTGAAATCCTTTAATACCAACCTTTGATAGAATCTGCTCTCCTTCCTTAGATGTTGCTAAACCATATGTTGCTGGTTTTTCTACCTCCATTCTATGAGGAACACCTAACCCCACTGGTGAAACAATGTGTGTTATTCCCTTTTTCTGAGCATAATCAACTAGCATAAAGGCTAAAGGATATGTTGCACTAGGCGAAATAGGTAGTTCAGATATTATAACCAATATATTCCTTTTATAGAACATTCTAATAGGCAATTTACTTTCGCCATTATGGATAACGGCTATTGGCGGAAAATATCTATAGGAATCTATTCCGCCAACTTCATCCATTTTTAGCGAATCAACAAGATAGCTTGAAGAAATAGATGCAACTAATCCTGTATCCGGAAGCCCTAAAAGCATATAGGATGGCTGCTCCAGCTTAAACTCCTTAGTTTCATAAAGTGTAAAGCCATTATATTCCTCCATATAGTACATGGTTGAATACACACCCTAAGATACATGTTTTATTAAGTTATCTATAAAATTTCACATGTTAATTATTTAAGAGAAAATCGTAAAATACCATTCAGTACAATTACTTTTAAATAGTTGATTCAAGGGAAAATGACCACTCAATACTATGTTGTAATGAGAGATGTCTATCATGTTAAAGGAATCCTTTAAATCACATTTAGAAACACTACTCCTTCCTACCATAGTTTTATAGTGAAGATCTGAAGTTAAGTTTAAATTCCAATATGATTATACATTAGTATGGTGATAGAATATGCCCAAGTGTCCAAAGTGTGGAGCTGAGGTAGAAAAGCCAATAAAGACATGGGTACTAGCACCAAAGGGCAGGAAGGGCGTTAAGATCGGTCTCTTTAAGTGCCCCAACGGCCACTACTTCAGAGCTAAGGTAGAGTAAACAGCAGCAAATTAGAGCTAATAAAAACAAACACAAAATTTTTGATTTTTTCTTTTTCAAACTTTTACTATAATGCTCCGTACTCTGCTGCCCATATTTCATATCTTCTAATAAGTTCTAAGCTTATGCTAGGCCTTCTCCTCTTAATAACCTCTATGAAGTCATCCATTGTTATAGCTCTTGGTTCACCATATGCCCCTCCTGTCTCCTCAAAGTATTCTTCAACAACTTTTTCCTGAACCTCTTGGCATATATCTCTAATATCACTACTTGAATAACCCTCAGTTAGCTTAGCTAACTCCCTTATGTTAACTGATGGGTCAAGTTTTAACTCTTTAGTATAAAGCCTAAATAACTCTATTCTTGCCTCATAAGATGGAGGTGGAATATATATTCTCCTTTGAAACCTTCTTATGAAAGCGTCGTCGAGTTTCCAAGGCTTATTTGTAGCGCCTATTACGAAAAGTAGTAACTTACTTTTCTTGTCCTGTAATCCATCCATTTCCTTAAGAAACTGATTTCTTACCCTCACCTCTCCTCCAACCTCCCCGCTAAAAACACCTAATAAAGAATCTATTTCATCAATAAATATTATCACTGGCGTTCCTTTCTTAGCTATTTCCCTACCTTTTCTGAAGAGTTTTGCAACATTCTTCTCAGCTTCTCCAAGCCACTTAGACATTATTGTCGCAGCGTCAACACTTATAAATACAGCATCTATTTCATTAGCTACTGCTGAAGCTAAAAGTGTTTTACCACAGCCTGGAGGTCCATAGAGAAGTATTCCCCTAGGCCATCCTAAGGGGAAGAACTCAGGATTACGTGCTGGATAAATTATTGCTTTCTTTATTGCCTTTTTAGCATGCTCTAAATCAGCAATATCATCCCATGTCACACTTGGTTTTTCAGAAACTATTAGATCCTCTATTGAAATTCCCCCTTGCTCTTCACCTTCTACAGGCACGCTTACACTTAATCTTTTCAATTGCTCAGCTCTTTCTCTGTACTCTTTAATCATTGTAAGGTAAACTTTTGTAAGAGGATTGTCAGGATAAAGTCTAACGATTTTTGTTAATGTTTCAACTGCCTTATTATAGTAAGCTATTGCGACTTCTCTATTACCTTTCCTATCAGCATTAACCGCCTGTTGAGCATATCTTCGAGCCATATCTTCAAGCACGTTAAGCGCCACCGGAAACCACCATGAATGTTTGTTAGTCTCTAAACTAGACGGTGTGTTTAAAAGTTCATTTATAGTGTTTAAGTTAGCGTTACCTTTATCTTCTCAACTTTATCTTACCTTTCTTCTCAAGAGAACGAAGAGCTTTTAATATGTCCTCCCTATGCACTCCAAAAACTTCTGCACACTCATTAACATCTATGAAACCTCTATGTGACTTTATGTATTCTAAAACTTTGTTTTCTAATTCTTTTATTGACATTTTTATCTTAGTGGGCTTCGTAGGTGCTGTTTGAGCTGCAGCTATATCTAAAGCTATAGGTATTCTAGTAGTTGCCTCTTCTAGCTTAGGGATTTTTATTTGAGGAGGTATTTTCGGGAAGTTTTCTTTGATTTTCTCTTCGGCAAGAGCTTGAGCTTCGAGAAGCACTTTTTTAGCTTCCTCAGTTAACATGGGTGTTGAAGCTGTTGCTGCAGCCACTTGACCTACTTCTAACAGCATAGTGTTCATGCTATTAGTTATTTCCTCAAGCTCTATTGAAATTTCAGGAATAATTCCTGAAAGCTGAGTTTTTAAGCTCTTAAGAACAGGAACCAAAGGTGCAATCACAGTTGCTATGTCTCCTAATTCAACTATAGTTTCTAACCTTACCTTCACTCTTTCTAAAGCAAGCCTGCTGGCTAGAACTATTTTGGCCATTTTTCTTAACTCAGCTATTTCACTTGCATAAATTGAGGCACGTGCAAAATCCTTAGCTATATATGCTTTAACCGTTTTCTCCAATAACTCATTATCTCTACTTCTAAGTCTGGTAAGTGTTTCATCAAGTTTCTCCATTTGTATCTCTAATCTATAAATTACTTCTGAAATTTGCCTTTTCAAAGAGGTTCTACGGGGCTTTAGCTTGCTAAGTATTCTAAGAAAGAACGGCCTACTATATTCCTCACCGCCCCACTCCTTGACAATTCTACTCACTCGGCGTCCCTCAAAATATTATAGGGTTAGAAAAATATTTACTGCTCACTTTCAACAACATGAACCACTAATGGTGCTTCTTCTGAGGGTGCTGTAATAGCTGATTCTTCAGGTTTCTCCTCCTTATGTGGTGTTGCTAGTGAAATAGGTGCTGACTCTATTTTTTCAAGCTCATCCATAGCTGATCTAATATCCTTCTTTTCCGCATCACATTTTTCAATGTTCCTCTTAATTATTTCTGAAGCCCTCTTAAATATTGGCTCACTTATTTCACCGGAGAAGAACATCATTTTCATCGCGGCAAGTGCTGTTTCCAAGCTTTCCTTCTGTTTCTCAAGCTCCCTTAACCTATGCTGTAGGTTTCTCTTAACTTCCTTAGCCTCTATCCTAAGCTTTCCTAAATCCGTTTCCAGCTTCTTCTTAAACTCCTCATAAGCATGCCTAGCTATTTCACCTTTAGCAAAGAGGTCATCTAATGCCTTAACTCTTTTCCTTACAGTTTCTAGCTTCATCTTAACTTCATTGGCTTCAGCTTTCCATCCTGGAACAAGAATTACTGCATCTGGTTTAAATTCAAACCTACTTCCCGGTAGTTTCGCGAATTCTCCATTAGCATACTCTAAGCTTACGTAATTTACTGTACCGTCTATTTCGCTGAAGAATCCTGCTATTACGCCGACGTAACGTCCATAAGGGTCCTTTACCGATTGTCCTACGTATTTTTCAAATGTTTCAACAGTTAAGATCATTTCTAAACCACTCTTTCCAGTTTTTGCTTTCGAAAAAATCCTTTATTCACCTTGAGGCTATTTAAGAGTTAGGGGCTTTGCTTTAGGAGTTTTCGTATAGCCCCTAAGTTTTAAATATAAAATAATGGGCAACATCATTTTTCGGTGGTAAACAGCATGCCATCTAGACTTGAAAAGTTTGTGAAGGACTGGGATGACAGCTCTAAGCCATCGGTTAAGGAGAGGTTAGCGAGAATAATTCATCCACCACCGCCAATGAGATACAAGTTAGCTATGGCACTTTATAAAGTAAAAATACAGGTAAATCGCTTAGAACACTTATTCAATAAGCTTCAGGAAAGAGATAAGATGCTGTTTGAAAAAGTTGTTTCAGCTCACATGATGAAGGATAGTGCTAGAGCAGCAATATACGCTAATGAAGTAGCTGAAGTTAGAAAAATAGCTAAAACTGTTCTTAGAGCACAGCTAGCTCTTGAACAAGTAGCACTTAGGTTAGAGACTGTTAGAGAACTAGGAGATGTTCTTGTAACTATGGCACCTATAGTTGAAGTAATTAAAGATATTAAGCAGCATCTAAAAGGAATAGTTCCCGAAATCGCTTTCGAGCTCGACGAAGTCGATACAATGCTTCACTCAATAGTTCTAGAAGCAGGAGAATTTACTGGAACAGCCATAGACACTACGGTAGTTAGTGGTGAAGCTAAGAAAATACTTGAAGAAGCATCAATAATAGCTGAGCAAAGAATGAAAGAGAGATTCCCTGAACTACCATTGACAGGAGTACCTTCTGGTGAAAGCGCTAGCTTACCAACACCGCCGAAGTAAACTAAGATAAAAATAGAGAGTTTTAGGCTTAAAGCTAAAGAGTTAATTGCGTTTTTTACTTAATTTAAATTATGTTTTGCTCAGAAGCCTGGTTCCAGACACTGATTTTCCTCGCTTTTAACCTTCATCATCGCATTAAACTTCATTATTTAGGTTTTCTCGGAAATATTGTGAAACCAGCGTACTTTGCTTCACTACCTAGTATCTCCTCTATCCTAATTAGTCTATTGTACTTTGCTGTTCTTTCACCACGTGCAGGTGCACCAGTTTTTATGGCTCCGGCATTTGTAGCTACAGCTAAGTCCGATATTGTCGTGTCTTCTGTTTCACCACTTCTATGGCTTATTATGGGCTGATAGCCTGCTTGCATAGCGTAGTGTATTACATCTAATGTTTCACTTAACGTACCTATTTGATTCATCTTCACAAGTATGGAGTTTGCTGCACCCATAGAAACTCCTTCCTTGAATCTATTAATGTTCGTTACGAATAGGTCATCACCAACTATAAGTATTTTAGAACTAATCTTCCTTGTTAACTCAGCGAACCTCTTAAAATCGTCTTCATGAAAAGGATCTTCAATGCTTACTATGGGGTATTCTTCAACTAATTCTAAGTAATATTCTAATAGCTTATCTGGTTCAACATATTTACCGTCAATGTAGTATTTCCTTTTTAATTCATCATAGAAGCTTGAAGCAGCAGCATCAAGTGCTATAGCAACCTCTGAACCCTCGGTGTAACCAGCTATTTTTATTGCTCTAATTAAAGCATCAAGGGCCTCTCTAGTTTCGGACATTGGCGGAGCAAAACCTCCTTCATCACCTACGTTAATTGCTTGTAAACCATGTTTCTCCTTAAGATAATCCCTAAGTTTATAGTAGACTTCGCAAGCCACTCTTAGAGCTTCTGAAAAACTATCCGCTTCTCCCGGAACAATCATGAACTCTTGTATACTAAGTTTATTCCCAGCGTGCTTACCTCCATTAATTATGTTTAGAAACGGTGTAGGTAATGTTCTAGCTAGATACCCTCCAAGATATTTAAATAAGGGTAATCCGTAAGTGTCTGCTGCAGCTTTAGCTGTAGCTATTGAAACAGCTAATATAGCGTTTGCCCCTAATCTTGACTTATTAGGTGTTCCGTCGAGAATAATCATTTTATTGTCTATTTCCCTCTGGTATCTTGAGTCGAGACCCACTATTTCCTTGGAGATAACGTTGTTTATGTTTTCCACAGCTTTTCTAACACCTAATCCGAAAAATCTTGAATCACCATCACGTAATTCCCAAGCTTCATATTTACCCTTAGATGCACCTGCGGGAACTGCAGCTACACCCACACCACCACCTACAGTCGAAACTTCAGCTTCAACAGTAGGTCTACCTCTAGAGTCAATAATTTCTCTCCCTTTAACATGGTGTATTTTAAATGCTTCTTCAATTGAATAGTAAACGATATCCTTCATTTCACGTACCCCATACTATTGTTGTCAAAAATATTGTCTCTAGTAAAGTTAGTAAATATTCTCCTACAATAAATATTATTGTTTAGCGGAGGGTTTAATGCTTGGGCATAAACATGGACCTTATAACGGTTATTCTGTTACTAAACTTTATTACTCCGGTTTTAATGATGGAATTTGCTGAAATAGTGAGTTATAAGAAAACTTACATGTGGCTTCTCGCAACAACCTATTTCCTACCTGTACTTTCATACTCAATAATCCATAATTTTCTAAACCTACTTCTCTTATCCCTCATAATATACTCTGTGCATGTTTTAATAATAGTAGTTACGGAAGGCAAAAAAGAAAAAGTTTTATTAGCATTTTTTATGTCATACCTGCTACTTATTATTGTTAAAAAGATAGGGTTTATATGAAATATCCGAAACTTTCAAATCAGATAGGTGTAAAGAGTTAGGAAGAACTTAGGTGTTAAGTACTATGAGAATATTGATTGTTGGAGCGGGTGATACTGGACGACACTTAGCTAAAATGCTTTCAGGTAAGGGCAATGAAGTAATAGTTGTTGATAAAGAGAAAGAAAAATGTAGGATAGTAACCGAGGAAGCTGATGTATTAGCGATAAACCGTGATGCTACAGATTTAACACTTTATGATGAAGTAGATTTAGGTAAGCTTGATGTTCTAGTTGCAGCAACAGATAAGGATGAAGTAAATCTTTTCGTAGCGCTTATAGCTAGAGAATATGGAGTACCCAGAATAATTGTTAGGGTTAAAAACGAAAAAGTCGCGAAACTACTTGAAAGAGTAGGTATAGAAAGTGCAATATGCGTACCTTACGTTACAGCCAATATTATTGAAGGATTTATTGAAGGCAAATACTCATTAGTTAAAATAGCACCCATTTTCAGCGGCACCTACGGGTTAGTTTCAATAACGCTAACTGAGAATGATGCTTGCATAGGTAAGCCTCTAAATGATCTAAAAATACCTTTAGCAGCAAAGGTTATAGCTATATTTGATGGTGAAAAGTTTTTAGAACCAAATGAGGTTAAAGAGTTAAGACCAGGGTATGAAATAATAGGGCTTGTGAGAAATGATATTGCAGAGGAGTTCGTAAAAGCTTTTAGAGGAATTTAGCTATGCAAGAAACCGAAGCTGTATGGAAATTTATTGAATATTATATTGAGCAGTTACGCTTGCTTCTAATGAACCCGCTAATGGCTCAAATAATATATTCAGCATTAGCATTCATTATTGGCGTAGCTGTCCTTAAAACAGTTAGCAATATGCTTAAGAGAATGGTTCAAAGAAACATAATTTCACAATCAGCATACATTAGAATACATAATGTAATAAGCATTGTCATATATTCTCTGATACTTCTTATAATAATCTCGCTTTTCACAGCAAACACGTATTTAGTGCTTGCAATAATAGGTTTTCTACTAATACTTGCTTACTCCGCTAGGAACCTATACACGAATGTAATATCATATTACGTTATTCTTTTGGGAAGAGTTATAGTCATAGGTGATATGATAAAAATAGGTGACGTAATGGGAAAAGTTAGGAATATTGGAGCAGTATATACTGAAATTAAAACTAGAGATGGAAGCATAGTGAAAATACCTAACTCACTATTCCTAGAGAAACTTTTGAAAATATATTCAGAACTTTTTGCTGTTAAAATCCTTGTACGTGTTGAAGCACCATTTACAATAGAAGACATAGAAGATAAGATTATGAGGGCTATTTCAGCATATAAGGGAATAGTGAAGATATCACCAGATATAAGAGTGCATAAACTTGCCGGTTCAGCAGCTGAATTCGAAGTAACAGTGTATACTACAAGCCCTGAAAAGGTTGAGCAAGTATTCTCAGACATAGCTAAAGAACTACTTAGGGAACTAGAAGAGTATAAGGTTGAAATAGTTAGGCTAAACTCTTAAAAACACTACAGAAACCATTAATTCTTGAAAAGGTGCTAAGGCATGCCCAAAAAACATCCTCCAAACATTTGTCCCTATTGCGGAGAGAAAGTAGAAAAACCATATAAAACATGGCAGCTTGTTTCCCCATTACCGGATTCTAGAGGTAGAATAACAATAACCATTATGGGAATGTACCAATGTTCTAACGGACATAAATGGAGGGCTGTAGTAAGCAAAATAAAAGTTGGTGGTGAAGGGGAAGTAGAAGTAGAAGGTGCAAAGGGAAGAAAAGTGCTAAGTGGTGGAAAAAGAGAAGAAAGAAGAGAGGGAGAGGTTTTCGAAATAGACTTAAGCGAACTTGATGAAGAAGAACTTTAAAATGAAAGTATTATTAGAATAGTGTAAAATAGGTTTACAATAGCAAACAATATCAAGAAATTTAGCTGAATAACAAAATTTTTAAACCTTATCTTGAATATTTTTGCGAAATCGTGAAGTATTAAGATAATAATGAACCATGATAAACCATAGAAAACAAGTGAGATACTCAGAGGAACTTCTTCACTAACAACTCTAGATAATCCCAAAATAAGGAAGGCTAATGAAACTATTATTTTGTCGAAAACGTCTCTTTTTGAAAGAAACCTTCTCGCAACATAGGGTATTGATTTAAAATTTATGTGTACAATACTTCCCAGTGAAACTACTGAATCTCCAAGAAAACTTACTAAAGTCTCCCTACTTCCTGATACAGCGTAAAGCATAGACGACATTAGAGCTAAATAGTACCCAAGAAGTAATGAAGCTATAGCTACCTTCTCACTAAAAAGTTTAAGCTTACTCTCTACAGTCTTAAGTACTATGTGAATACTTAAAAATATGAAGAAGTAAGGTATAATGGCGACTATGAATTCTTTGGAAGGAGGTATATAGAAGAATCCATAGTAAACTTTTCCTCCTGACCCTATAGACACTAAAGCAATAACTAATGTAGAAGCAATAATGCTTGTTGCCGCTAGTTTTTCACTATAAGTTTTTTCCATAACTTTTCTTCCACCGTAAAACGTTTTTATAGAAAAACATATTTCTTTCTTTAGCTTCGAGAGTACCACCCGTAGTTAGGGAGGCATTACAATGAGTAAGATGCTTTTCAGTATGAAGAGGTTTTTTGAAGTAACATTTTTAATAGTCGCAATAGTCTTGGCACTAATGCTTCCCTTCCTTTTAAAAGTAGTACTTAACACTTCAATACCTTTAGCGGCTGTTGAAAGCTCTAGCATGATACCCACATTGAACATAGGAGATGTGGTAATAATAGTTGGAGTTAACCCCGAAGACATCAAAGTAAATGACATCATAGTCTATAATAAAGTAGTTCTTAAGCCTTCTCCTGAATCAGCCATAATTCCCTTACGTACACCTATCATACATAGAGTAGTAGGCATGGTTAATGTAAACGGAAGAATATTTTTCATAACTAAAGGTGACGGAAATATAGTTAGAGATTCATGGTATGTTCCCGAGGAAGGAGTCTTAGGGAAAGCAGTAATGATAAACGGTTATCCTTTAAGAGTACCTTATGTAGGCTATTTTTCCCTATTTTTCCATGCCCTCACTAAGAGTTAATGGAAAGCTTACCTTCCAATATAGCCTTTGCAACTTCTCTAACCCATTTACCTGATATACTAAGTTTGCTTATTTTTTTCAAATAGTCGCTAAAGCCAAGTTTACCATAAGCTTTAACCCATTCTCGATATTTACTTTTAACATTAAGTAATGCTTCATAATGATTTTTACATAAACCGAAGTTCTCAATGGATTCTAGTCCGCAGATCATACATGGATTTACCGGCTTGATGAAGCCTAGGCTTTTGGCTAAGTCAACTCCTGCTTTATCAGCTTCTTCGGCTTTAAATTTCTCAAGAAGGGTTTTTAAGAACCTCTTAGACTCCTCTACTACATGCTCTCTAGTAGTTTTACCTTCTCTTATAGCGTTCAACATTTCCTCGAATTTTCTAGTTAATTCAACATTTGTTAAATCATTGAAGTATTTCGTTAAGATTTCCGCAACAGCATAGCCTAAGGGTGTAACTTCTATTTTCCCTTTTGACGCTCTGAAGTATCCTCTGCTAAACAGACTCTCTATAATTCTTGCCCTAGTACTTTCAGTTCCTATGTTGACGCTTTCCATCCACTTAAGTAGAGAAGCTTTTGAGTAAGATTTTTGAAACTTAGTGTAATTTGTTGTCACCCTAACTTTCTCTATAGGGAGAATCTGCCCTTTCCTCAAAAGGGGTATTTCCTCCGCTTCCTCCACGGATAAGAACGGATAATATTTTAGCCATCCCTTATCCTTTATGATCCTAAATTTCAGTCTAAACTTGTAATTACCTATGCTTAAATACAATGTTAGTGAGTAAAGTTTTAAGTTTGTAGCAAATGTTGCTAAAAACCTTCTTACAATAAGATCATAGATTCTCTGCTCCTTTTCTTTAAGAATCCTAGGCCTAATACCTGTAGGATATATTGCAGGATGTGCTGGATCCGTTTTACTGCCTTCATGAGGTACTAAATAATCTCCTACATCATTTAGAAGTAATTTAACTAGGTTCTCATATTCGGGGATTCTACTTAAGCTTACTAAAATTCCTCTGTAATTTATCGTTGGCGGTAATTTTTGACTGTTTGTTCTTGGATAACTTATTAGCGCGTCAAGATATAGTTGCTCAGCTATTTTCTGAGTTTCCATAGGTGAGTAACCGTAAATCTTGGCTGCTTCAGCTTGTAAATCACCTAAATTAAACGGTGGTGGTGGATGGTATTCTTCCCTTCGATACTCTACTTTTTCAATAAGTGCCTTCCCAATGCTTTTAATGGTTTCAGCTACTTTTTCAGCTTCGCTTTTCTCTCTAAAGCTTCCATTAAGCGATTCGAGAGAGAATAATTTATTACCTATTTTAACTTGCACGTTAATGTTGAAGAGAGGTATTGGTACGAAAGTATTTCTAGAATGTTCGGTGTTTACTACTTCAATAAGTGTTGGTGACTGTACTCTTCCAGCACTTAAGATAACTTTTCTCCTAGAGATCCGTCTCACAGAAAACATGAGAGCTCTTGAAACATTTATTCCCCATATCCAGTCAAGTTCATGCCTGCAAAGCCCGGCTTCAACCATGGATATGTCTAAACCTTTATTTACATTTTTAAAGGCCTCTCTTAAATCCTGAGGTGTCAATGTTGAAAACTTCATGCGATAAGCTTTCTTTAAATCCCCTAGCTCCTTAATGATCATATATCCTATAACTGAACCTTCTATATCGTAGTCACATGCATTAATGAATTCCGAAGCATTAGTACATAGTTTTTTAAGAACTAGGAAGAATGATCTAGTATATTTAGCGTTCTTATCAACAAGCCATGATGGTGCCCAATAATAATCAAATACTGGAAAGCCGTAACTATTGGTAGTTAATGTAAAAAGGTGTCCTGCAGCAGAACCAACAACATACCATTTCCCGTTTGATTTAAAAACCCAGTAGGGGACGTTGTACAAGCTGTACTTTTTACTTTTACCGTTTGAAAGAGCATAAGCTATTTTAGATGCGGCTTTAGGTTTCTCAGCTATTATGAGTGTATAAGTTCTTGGTATCATTAACTTTACCGAAGTAATGCTTCGAATTAAAAATATGTTTAAAGTTTACTGTTTATTATTAGGCATATACTGCTTTTCTACCTAAAGCTTCCCTTTCAGCTTCAAGAAGCCATTTTAAAGGTATGTCTTGATGTTCTCCTGTAGGTAATCTACGCCTAATAGTTATGGGTAAAATTCCCATTTCCAATTCCCTTTCAGCAATATCGAGCGGATCAGTGGATCCTACAAGCTCAATAGATATTAAAGGTGATGCCCCCATAGTTAATTGCAAAGCTCTTGCCCCTATAATTCGTGCTCTCTCATATTTCGTTAGCTTAGGTGGACCAATCTTTATCTTACTAATGTAAGATTCCTTACGTTTAGACAAGTTCTACTGTACCTCACTTGAAAAATTTAATTCGGAGAAATCGTAGGTTAGTTTTGACAATTAAATGTTACGGTTTAATAATGTTAGAAAAAACCATTAGCTTGTTTAGAACTTAGGTGTTTCCTCTTCTTTCTCCTTTTCCTTCTTCTTCGGTGGTGCGGCAGCTATTATGTCATCTATCTTCAGAATTGCTGTTGCTGCTTCAGTTGCGCTCTTAAGTACCTGTTTCTTCACTAGAACAGGATCTATTACGTTTATTTTAACCATGTCCTCTATTATTTTAGAGTTCAATACATCTACACCAGCATTAATGTTTCCTTTTTCATGAAGTTTCCTTAGCTCTCCTCTAGCATCTAGCGGATCTAGGCCTGCTGACTCAGCTAGTATTAAAGCTATTTCCTCTAATGCATCAGCATATGCGTTAATAGCTAATGCTTCCTTACCTCCTCTTGATCTTGCGTATTCTCTTAATCTTAAAGCTAATTCTACTTCCGGCGCTCCTCCTCCACCAACAATCCTAGGTTCCTTCATAACATTCCTTATTACGCTAAGTGCATCATGTATGCTTCTCTCCGCTTCATCAAGTTCCATGTCGTTTGCTCCACGTAGCAGAATAGTTACTGCCTTGGGGTTCTTACATCCTTCGATAAATACCATCTTGTCTGTTCCAACTCTTCTCTCTTCAACAAGCTCTGCTTGCCCTAAGTCCTCAGGTGTTAGATCTCTTATACTGCTTACTATTCTTCCTCCTGTTGCTCTTTCTAGTTTCTCCATGTCGCTTCTCTTAACCCTCCTAACAGCCAAAATACCCTTCTTAGCAAGGAAGTATTGAGCGACATCGTCTATTCCTTTCTGGCATATTACAACATTAGCCCCTACATTAGCTATTTTCTCAACCATATCCCTGAGTATCTTCGTTTCTTCTTCAAGAAACGCTTTAATTTGCTCGGGGCTTGTTATGTTTATTTTAGCCGTTATTTCAGGTTTCTCAACTTCTAATGGCATATCTAGTAGTGCTATTTTTGCTCCCTCAATTCTTCTAGGCATTGTTGGATGTACAACTTCTTTATCCAAAACAATGCCTCTTATAAGTTGACTATCAAGTAGGCTTTCTCCCTTCTTCTTCTCTACTTTAACATTGTTTAAGTCTAAATTATAGGTTCCATTAGGTCTAGGCTCAGCAACAGTAAGTGCAGCATCTATTATTAAGTCAACAAGCTTCTCTCTAACTGTGCCTGCTCCAACATATTTGCTTGCTAATGCCGTGCTTGCAAGTTTCCTAAGAGTCTCTCTATCTACGGGATTAACTTTTATACCTATTTGGTCAAGATGCTCTAATGACTTAGCTAGTGCTTCCTTAAACCCTTCAATGATTATTGTTGGATGTATTTCTTGGTCAAGAAGAGACTCTGCTTTTTCAAGAAGTAATCCGGCGAGAACAACGGCTGTTGTTGTTCCATCACCTACTTCTGCATCCTGTGCTTTAGCTACTTCTACTAATAGTTTTGCTGCTGGATGCTGTACTTCCATTTCCTTAACTATTGTCGCTCCGTCATTAGTTATTGTTACATCTCCAAAGCTATCTACCAACATTTTATCTAAGCCACGTGGACCTAGGGATGTTCTTAATGTTTCAGCTAAAACCCTTGCTGCCAAAATGTTTGCTCTTAAAGCATCCCTACCTGTTGTCCTCTGGGTACCTTCTTTTAATACAAGAACAGGGATACCATACGCCATTTACGCCGTCACCTCATCTAAAAACATTGATTACCCATAATCCATTCTCAAGTAGCGAGCACTTCTATATAACTTTTACTCTAAACACTTATTTCCATATTGAACAAATCTAAAATACGATAGGGAAATGCAATCTCCCAAATGCAGCTCTTGTAAGTTAAGAAATGCAGTATATTTTAGAAGAGAATCTGGAGAAAAATTATGTCTGCAGTGCTTAGAGAAGAGCCTAATAAAACAGGTTAAGCGTGAGATAAGTAAGTGGAAAATGCTCAATCCCAAAGATAAAATAGGTTTTCTATTTTTTGAAGAATTCCCCCTAATTTCAACTGCATCATTTAAGCTTTTGGAGAAAATAGAGAAAAATTATCCCTCAAAACTATACGTACTTATTCCCTTAACTCTTAAGCTTAAAGAGGAGCTTTTAGAGAAAGTTGAAGGAAAACTCGTATTTAACTATCCAAGAAGTAATGATTTTCTGAAGAACTTTAGAGTGAAAAGAGAATATGCCCTAATGGAGGCACTTAGAGTAGGTGTAGAGAAAATAGTGTTGCCAATAACTTTGGATTTTGAAGTAGCATATTTTATGTATGGTTTTTTAAAGTTCAATTTAGAGGTTATGGGCGAAACTATGCCTAAACTTTATGTTTCAAAGTACAACATTTACTTTATTAAGCCCTTTAGAAGAATTAAAACCAAAGAACTCATTATATACGGTTTCTACAAGGGATTATTTAATAACATATATTCACTAAGGAATAAAGTATTTTTTAATAAGATATTTTGTGCAGCTATGCAATACATTGAAGAATTATATTGTGGGCATTTTGAGCTTGTAGATTCAATTTTGAAAATGAGTGAAATTTTAGTTGAAAAACTCCTGAAAGAATACGGCTTTACAGGGCACTGTAGCTTCTGTGGAACACCTGTAAAAAACGATTTATGCAGCGTTCATAAGTCTTGTGAATGTTAAATTTTTATTTTAAGACCTTTACTTTTCAATGCTTCCCTTATGCCTCTCCTAAGTACAAACATATCCTTAGTATAATCCATGAAGCATCCTTCTTGCTCCCAAATGTTTTCTCCGTTAAAGTAAAGTTTTAAGTGAGGTAGGAAAACAATGTTTTCTCTTTCTTTAATTTCAGGATGCTTATCTAAATTTATCGAAACTATCTTTATTTGATTAAGTACTTTAAATGAAAAATCCTTGATTAATGAGTGAAAATATCTTGATTCCCTTTTCTCCTTGCTAACGTATTCTATGAGAACTATTTTGTTTTCCCTAACCACTTTCTCTAATTGGCTTGGACTTATTTCTTCAATTAACACCTTATTTCTCCTCTTTCTTTAGAAACATGTCTAGTGTTGTTTTTACTTCTCTTTTCTCTTCAATTTTCTTAGCTTCTTCCTTAAATACCTTAATTACTTCTTCAATTTTCTCTTCTATTTTAGGTTTTGGTTTAAACTTGTCTTCTATTTTCTCAATAATTTCCTTAACCTCCTTTTCACTCAGTGGAATAATATACTGTATTCTATCAAGAGAACCCTTCTTTGTTTTTAAACCCTCCTTAGGATCATATATTAATGCTTGGTTTTCTTCAATCCTTTTTACGTCATCAAGTGTTGCTACATCTACAAACATTTCAAGTAAAGCTTCAAAATCTATTGCTTCCTTAAGTTCTGAAACACCTATCTTCTTACCGCATACGAAACAAGTGAGACTAGGCTGTATTGATGCGAAACCACAGTAGGGACACTTAATAGGTAGTGGCCTACCATAGGTTTCCCAAATACTTCTTAAAATACTTATCAAATCATCTCTATCATACTCTTTAGCTTTAGCATAAAGCCTTCTAACATAAGCTGCTGCTACCGGTCCTCCATAATTTATTACATAGTCTAATATTTCTTCAGAAAGCGTCTTTTTCTTTTCAAGAAGTTTCTCTGCAACTAGGGGAGCTAATCTAATTTTGAGTCTTGAAATACGTGAGAGAAGCGCGCTTTTAGAAGGCCTATAGCTTATAGATGACGTTAACTCTTCAACGATAGTGAATGCTATTTCCTTCTTTTCTTTTTCTGAAAGATCTAAGTAATCTATGCCCAACGCGTTAATTACATCGTCAATTATGGGTTCAACTAAGCTGCGAGCATCAACCTTAATACGCTTTTTTCTTGTCTTCCTCCTTTGCTTACTGCTATTATTCTTGCTTTTAGCCACTTCTTTTTTAACCCCTAAGTAATACTTATTTTCCCGAGATATATTTGCTATAGATGCTAGCTGATAGCTATGAGAAAGAAGCTTCCCTATGCAACATTAATAGTGTTAGCCTTATTTCTCACACTCCCTTATATTACTTCAGCATTTAAAATGCCTGTAGTTTACGAGCTAAGCTACTATGTGGAAATAAGTGGTGAAGACAATTTCACAATAAATGTGCCTCTTCCACCTAAGCTTAGTTGGCAAGAAACATTAAACGTTAACGTTACAGCAAAGAAAGGCAACGGAATAGTAGAACCTAACAATACCGGAGGCTATATAAGAATTAAGGGCTTTAACTCCTTAAAAACCGAAGCTAAAGCTTACGTTTTAACCATAGGATCATATGATAATGAGATAATCTTAGAGAAACTTAATGTAACCTTTGAAGATTACTTGAGAAGTATTCGTAAAAACCTTAGAAACTATGGGGACTTGGTAAAACCAACTTATTGGTGGAACTATTCTGACCCTAGATTTAACATTTTCCTAAAAGACTTTGTTAGGAAATACAATTTAACTTCAGTTGATGAATTGAAAAAATTAAGGCTTAAAGAAGTACTTAGCATGATTAGAGGTTATGTTTCTGAAAAACTCAAATATAGGCCTATACCCGGCGGTAGACAGAACATTTTTGAAGCACTAAATAGAAGCATGGGAGATTGTAGTGAGTATTCTGATGCGTTCATAGTTTTTTCAAGATACTTAGGAATACCTACACTTAGATGCGTAGGCTATGTTGCACATGAATGGAATAGTGAGTTTAAAGAATATGAAGTTGTTGGACATGCATGGCCTATAATATACATTGAGGATGTAGGATGGGTTCCTTACGAAGTAACTGTAGGTCCAGGTTATTTAAGAGGAGCTCCGGGAGATATTTCGCCAAAATACATTTGTTTACTCGTAGACTCAGGAGTAAAGTCTATAAATAATTTAAACCTTAATGAAGACGTTATCTATGATCCTAAAGAAAACTGGGTTCCAGGATCTTCTTCAGCAATAAATTTAGGTAATTTAACACTCACAATTGAAATATCTGTTAAACCAAAACCTCAATTTAAAATATTAGAGAAATCAAGCGTAGACTTCCTGGCAATATCGGTTTCGATTTTCCCATTAATTATTATCATTACATTATCTTTGTCAATTATCGTAATAATAGGTGACGTAATTGAACGCTAAGCTCATTTTCATAGTGGCATGCTTAACGTTAGCAGCTATGATGACTTTGCCTTACATATATTACGCACTGAACATTAATGAGTCCATGTATGGTAAGGTTCAAGTTCCTAAATATCTTCTATTTAAGCAAAATGAAACTAAAATAGAGTTTAAAGTTTCAGAAGTAATTATTTCTGACTCTAAAGTTTTAGCTAAAGTTTTAAAGATCTTTAGAGGCAGGGAACTTGAATATTTTGTTGAAATTCCTACAAGAAAAATATATTACAGCATAGATGAAGGAGTCATTGGTTTCTCAGGAATATATACTATACTCTGGTTTAATGAGAAACCTGAAAAGGGCTCAGAAGTTCCATTACTTGACTTTTACGGTACTGTTATTCACGTTAATGAATCATCCTTTATAGTAGTCGATTATTACGGTGACAAACTTTACTATAGAAAAGTGAATGGAGTGTACGTGTTAGAGAAATATGGTACACTTATCCTACGTAGGGTAAGTATTGGTTTAAGTTTTCCAAGTAATACACTTTATCTAGGGATACATGTATTGCTTACTTCATACGCGACTTTAATACTAAGTTTTTACTTGCTATACAAAATTTTCAAAGCTAATAGAGAATTATTAAGAACTTTAAGCTAGCGTAAAGTAAGTACGTTCTTTGTCCTAATATACTTGCTAATATAGTAGCTTAGAAGAATAGATAATTTCCTCTTTTCCCTTCTCCTAATTTCTCTCAATTTAGCTTCTAACTCTGTGGGAGAAGGCCTTCTACCTCTAAACCACACTCTCACAATATTTCTATAAATGAATTCAAGTAATTCCTCATACTCTTCGTCTAAATCGACATTATACCTGTACCTTTCAACTATATCATCAAGCATATCGCTGAGGTATTTACTCATTATTTCGAACTCTTCTTCGTCAAGCACAGCTACAGACCACCCTACACTAGTGTTACTCTTAAGTATTACTTTATAAAGATATTTCGAAACCTTTTAAAGCTGTAGTTTAAAAATTTCCCCAATTCCCCAGCTCTTAAGTTAGAGGTTCTTTAAGAGGAAATTATTATTTAAAACGTTTCTCCCAAATGTCTTCACTTACTTTTAAAGCTTCTCTAACTTGCTTACTACTTTCCTTATAAAACCTAACTATAAGCCTATCTCCGCTTCTCAAAACCACATCGTCACTTGGGTTAAGTATCCATTCATGGTTTCTCCTTAAAGCAACTATTACTGCACCATGTAAGCTAAGGTTTAAATCACTTATCCTTTTATTCTCAAGTTCCTTTGGGACTTGAACTATTACTACTCTTTCCTCTGATTCTTCAATTACCGTTTTAAGTATTGGATGTGGGGGTATTTCTGAAACAACTATGCCTGCTATTTCAGCTGCAGCGTCAGCTATGTTTTCAAAACTAATTATTGTTCTTAGAATAGTCACTATTTCCTCGGGATTTGCGTTTTTAAGCTTAGTTATAACCTTTCTTTCCAAATCTATGTGTGTTTGATCAATGTATTCTTCAAGCTCTAGAACTTCAAGAGCTAAGTCCTTATTGTTTGTTATTATAGCTAAGTATGCTAAGTCAAGCATGAATTCTCCTAGATCCTTTAAAGCTATGAGTTCTCTAGCTATTTCTTTTTCAGCTGTTTCAACATGCTCTACTTTTTCTTCACGTGTAATTTTATCTTTAGCTTCATGTCTTAACTTATTTACGGCTTCCCTAGGTCCTCTAACTATTATTACGTCACCTGTTTCTAGAACATAGCTTTCCATAGGGCTAAAGGTCCATGAGTGCCCCTTTCTCGCAGCTATAATATCTAACGCTATGTTTAATTGTGAAAAAACATTTCCTATTGTTTTATTTGCTATTACACTTCCTTCACGTATTTTTCTTCTAGAAACAACTTCTTCGCCACTAATAATAGCAACCCTTACTGAGTCATGTAAAGGCATATTTAGCAGAGTTAGCACAGCTAAATCTCCAGCGGCATCAGATATTTTGTTCGTTGCTGAAGCAAGCTTCATAACCCCAACCATTGATTCAGCGTCTTCAGCATCCCTTACTGAAAGCGAAGCTTGCATAACCAGTAAATTCCATAGCTCATCAATATATTCCTCTATTCTCAAAACTTCATTAGCAAGCTTCTTATCATTATACACCAAAGCATAGTACGCTAAGTCTATTATTAAGCTCGAGAAGTTCTTCATATCAGTTAAAATTTTTCTTACAGGAATTGCCCTATACTTAATATGTGTGGGTAGTTTTACGGGTGACACTTTTTAAGAGGCACCCCAAAGCTATAGTTACATAGATACTGTTGGGAGATAAAGCTAACGGTAAACACCGACAATTTGAGGTGAGCAAGAAAATGTATACTACATCGTTAACGTATGGTGAACTACTTACCTTAGGAATAGTGGTAATATTCATAGGTTTCTTCATAATATTCTTCGCATTAATCTACGGTATCTTAAAATCTATAGGTAAAGGAGAAACTAAAGCAGAAGGCGGCGGGGTCATAATTATAGGTCCAATACCCATAGTTATAGGTAGTAGTGAGCGAGCAGCAAAAGTCGTTATGATTTTAGCTATCATTCTATTTCTAATAGTTATACTATTTTACCTCCTACCATACATAAGTTTAAACCTCTATAGGTGAATAAATCTTGGGTGAAATCCACAGCAATACCATAGGTAAGCTAATAGGTTTAGGAATACTGCTCATCATAATTGGCTTCATAATAGTTTTTGCTTCAACAATTTTCCTAGCTTTTACAGCGCAGCAGCAAGCACCTAGCAATGTTAACGTTTCTGGAGGGGTCTTAGTAATTTTCGGCTTCATACCCATAGGTTTTGCTTTCGGCCCCCATAGCGAAATGGTCATGATAGTGCTTCTCCTATTGGCACTGGCAATAATGATTCTAGGTTTTATTCTTAGAAAAACACATGTATAAGCGGAGTATACATTAACTTTAAGGTGTTTTAGTTTTGGAAAAACTTGCACTTTATGGTGGAGAACCCCTTATTAAACATAAAATACCTGTTGGTCCAACAATAGAGGAGGACGATATAGAAGCCGTCGTTAAAGTTCTTAAATCCCGTTTACTTTCAATGCTTGCTGGAGAGCATGGAAGGACTTTTGAAAAGGAATTCGCTACAAAAGTAGGTGTAAAACATGCCATAGCTGTCGCTAACGGCTCAGTAGCACTTTACATTGCATTAAAGGCGTGTGATGTAGGCCCAGGAGACGAAGTCATTGTTCCATCATTTACATTTACATCGACAGTAACAAGCATAGTTTACGCTAATGCAATACCCGTTTTTGCGGATATAGATCCCGAAACACTCACCATAGATCCTGAACATGTCCGAAAAAAAGTAACCAATAGAACTAAGGCAATAATTGCTGTACATCTTTTCGGACACCCAGCGGAAATAGATGAATTAAGAGAAATAGCTGAGAAAAAGGGTATTTACTTAATAGAGGATTCAGCGCAAGCCATTGGAGCAAAATATAAAGGCAAATACACTGGTTCATTAGGGGACATAGCGGCTTTCAGCCTATATGCTACAAAAAACATTACAGCCGGTGAAGGAGGAGTAGTTACTACAAACAATGATGAACTTGCCGAGAAAGCACGTCTTATAAGAAGCCATGGAGAGAAGACGAGATATTTTAGCGAAATTCTAGGTTTCAACTTTAGAATGACCGAAATGCAAGCAGCACTAGCCCTTAATCAGTTAAGAAAGCTTGAAAAATTCAATATGGAACGTAGGATTAGAGCGAAAAAGTACATGGAAATACTGAGCGAATACTCAAATATGCTAAGACTTCCAAGAGAGAGAAAGTATGTTAGTAGTTCCTGGAGCATTTTCGAAATAATACTAAGGGAGAGTAAGCTTGCTAAACGTAGAGACGAAATATTCAAAGCCATTAGGGCCGAAGGAGCACCAATATCGATAATGTACCCTAGGGTAGTATACGAACACCCCTTTATGAAAAACCTCATAGGCCACGGCAAGGGATGCCCATGGAAATGCCCATTTTATGGAGGAAACTATGTAAGCTATGATGGAGTAAAAACACCTATAGCTGAAGAAGTTTCAAGAAAATGCTTAAGCCTATATACAGACCCTATAACACCTCTTAGCGATATTGAAGCTATAGCTGAGGCTATAGTAAAGGTCATTAAGCACTTTTATAACGAAATACCTTAGAAAACTTGGCTACCTCTCGTAGGTCTCTTCCTTAAGGTATTACGCTACCTCATTTCAGAGGATTTTTATACAGAATTCTCTGAATAAATATATCTATATAGGTCTAAAGAGAAATGATCATCATGTAATACTGTTTTGCTGAAGTGTCAAAACTTTAAATATCCTACCATGAGATAGATTATGTTGCCCATGGTGTGAGCTTACATTTAATTCATAACGATTATGGTGTAGTTCATGGAGGTTAGGGTTGCGGAGGCGGGGGAGAGTAGAGTAGAGGTTATTAAATCTGATGGAAGTGTTGAAAAATTCCTTATGGAGAAAATTGAGAGGAGTCTAGAAAATACTCTGGTTGAACTGTCTGTTGTAACAGGGCAACCAATACCTATAGATATACACTCTCTTGCAAGGAAAATTTCTAAGGAGGTTTATGAGAGAGCAAAATCTAACGGTGGAAGAATTTTTTCGAAGGAAATTTCCGACATCATTGAGAGAACACTTATAGAGTCAAGCATTGAGAAACCTCTATACGAAGAATTAGCTAAAGCATATACTTTAAAACGTATTTATAAAGAGGCAGGCTTCGTAAATAAGCTTTTAGATAAGAAAGATCTTAAATTAACATTTAATGCAATAAAGCTTTTAGAAAGACGCTATTTACTTAAGAATTCTGAAACATTAAGGATTATCGAAACTCCGCAAATGCTTTTTAGAAGAGTTGCTAAGCATTTAGCCTCTATTGAAAAACTTTATGGAGCCTCCGAGGAAGAAATAGCTAAGGTTGAAGAGGAATTCTATAGGATACTTAGCGATCTTAAGTTTATTCCGAATTCACCAACACTCATGAATGCCGGAACAAAAGTTGGCGTTCTCTCAGCATGCTTTGTTCTTCCAATAAGAGACGCCATGACTACACCTGAAGGAGAAGGCATAATGGATTCCCTAAGGGCAATGGCACTCATTCAGAAGTCTGGTGGTGGAACAGGATGGGATTTTTCAGAGCTAAGGCCTGAAGGAGACGTCGTAGCTTCAACAGCTGGTGTAGCATCAGGTCCACTAAGCTTTATGAGAATGTTTGATGTAGCAACAGACGTTATTAAGCAAGGAGGTAGAAGACGTGGAGCTAACATGGGAGTTCTACATATTTGGCATGCTGACATTGAAAAATTCATTAAAGCAAAATCTGGGAAATTAAAGGACATCAATCTGCAAAACTTCAACATATCAGTGGGGGTTTATGATAGATTTTTTGAAGCTATCGAAAAAGATGAAGAATGGCCACTTATTAACCCTAGAAAAACACTTTTAGATAAGGACCTAGGCCACAATTCTAAGTATTATGGAATAGTCAAAGCTAGACACAGTATAGAAGAGGAGTGGGTACAAAAAGAAATACTTGAGGAACTTGAGGAAAAGGGAGGCTCAATACTTCTTTCAGAAACAACAATCCTAACGTTCGATGAAGCATTAGCCATAGCAGAACATGAAAAAGCTATCGTTAAAAAAGTTAACGCTAGGAAGCTTTTTAACGAAATAGCCTATTCAGCATGGGACTCTGGAGATCCAGGCTTACTATTCATAGACACTATTAACAAGAGACACCCAGTATGGTATCTTGGGAAAATTAATGCTACTAATCCTTGTGGTGAGGTTCCTGCTTTACCTTGGGAATCATGTAACTTAGGATCAATAAACCTAGAAAAATTCGTAAAAACAGAAAACAACCAGCCACGTATAGACTGGGAGGATCTTGGAAGAGCTGTAAGATTAGCGGTAAGGTTTTTAGACAATGTTATTGATGCTAATAGGTATCCTGATTTTAGGATTGAGGAAGCTACTAAGAAAACTAGGAAAATAGGCTTAGGAGTAATGGGATGGGCACACACGCTAATAAAACTAAAAATACCATACG
>Ga0180301_10000706_pt1 | contig 25977 bp, 30 predicted proteins | sample GuaBasSediGuay16_FD_121797 | JGI IMG/M metagenome (GOLD analysis project Ga0180301, IMG submission 121797) | Subseafloor sediment microbial communities from Guaymas Basin, Gulf of California, Mexico - Guay16, Core 4569-2, 12-15 cm | ecosystem: Environmental > Aquatic > Marine > Hydrothermal... | reverse complement strand
GCGTATAGATCAGCTTCTAATTCAATATCGCTATGCATTATATCTTATTCAGCACCAAGATGTAGATGAGACAGGTGAAAGAATAGAATATCTAAAAGTAATGTATCAAAGCTACATTACGGATCTGTGCAGTGATATTCGCAGCTTCGCTAAAGCTGCCATTCAGCTTAGAAGAAGCGAGGTTGAAAGAATCTTGGAAACAATTACTAAAAGTGTTGTGAGGAGCTGATGGAAATGAGCTTGGCTGGAAGCGATCTCCAGCATTTATTTGAAGAAGCGGTTTCAAGGCTTGCTAGAGGAGATTTAAATTCTTTTATTGCGTCGGCCTCCAGATTTTCAAACATTCTTAACTTACAATTGGATCCCACCATGTATTTCTATAAGTCGAGTTTGCTGGAGAGGAGCAGTGAGAGCAGGTCAATTATAAGAATCGAGCTTAGCAGCTATGTTCTAGGAAATCCCCTTCTATTTAAAGATGAACTTATATTGGAAGCTTATAGGTTGAAGGCTGAAGCTGTAAAATTAGCTTATCAAATAATGCTTGAAGTCGTTGCGAAGCTTGAAGAGATCTTTCAGACAAGTATAACTAGAATTGTCAGCTTCTGGATTTTAAGAGATGTTCAGTTTGGAGGAGTATTTCTACGTGGTGAAGGTGTAGAAGAGTTTGCTCTTCTCGGCAGCCTGTTGGCTAAATGCCTTCTATGTAAAATTCCATTGAGAGAAGTTGAACCAGTAATCATGTCGGCATATAATCTTTATGGCTGCGGCCAAGCTTTACGAGCAGCTATATCGCTTAGAAAAATGGATTATGTTGTTATGCTTGAGAAGGCTAGAGCCGAGTTCAGAACAAATTATGTTAAAATCAACAGTAACGTTTCAAGTAAATTATCCAGGGTTGAGGAAACATATGAGGAAGACGTTAAACTGCAATATGAACTTCATAGATATTGGTATCAATGGTTGGAGAAGCAGCCTAACAGGATTCCAGCCCCATTCTTCATAATACCGAAATCTTATTGGAGTTCGGGGACGCTTCCCAGGAAAGGGTTAATCAAAATTAGACCTGTAAGATTTCCAGCGTTCGCTAAAAAGGGGAGAACAGTATTAAACGCTATTTACGGTGTTCTTGGAAGCGGGAAAACCATGCTGCTGAATAGTTTAGCTGTTTATCGTTTAGACCAGGGAGGATTCGGTTTGCGGTTAGAGATCGATCATCATAGGCGCTTTCAAGCTCAGCTTATGGCGGCTCCGCTCAGCCCTAAACATCCAGCCTACGATTATGTCGTTCACGTTGAGAAATTGAAGCCTAGACCAATAGATGTGTTAAGCCTGGTGATCGTTAGGGGGGATAGCGACCTCAAATATGCTAATCCTCCACTGCGAATTGACAGGATTCTCTATGTTGAAAATCCAATGTCTTTTCATTTAGGAGCTTTATGGGAGAAGCTTTACAAGCCTGGCCGTCTAATATGCCTTAAATTTGTAACTATGCATGTTACAGGTGCAGCCTACACTTCGCTGCTGAAAAGCTTCCTCGAGTTCAGGGCTTCTCATAGAAGGTATCCCATGTTCGTTCAGGTAGAGGAGGCCTTGATGGGGGCTGCTGCAAAAGTTAGCATGATGTATAGTCGAAGCATGCTTATTTCAAGCGAGGAAGTTGAAATCCTCGTTCAAGGCTTAAGAGGATTAGGATTGGCAGGCGATTTCTCAACTCAACGGCCCAGTTATATAATCTCATCTGCTAGAGGCCAAGCCTCAAACATCTTTACAGGCCACATGCCGCCTCAAGATGTAGAAGTAGTGTTTGAGAATCTGCCCCGTAAAGGTGAATTTGAAACGGCTAGACAGGTTTTAAGTGATGGAAGCGTAAGCTTCAATGATAATTACAAGTGGTTTTTATGGATTGACAAGAGCAGCGGCTCGGTGAACTATATTAGAAGCATGGTTCCTCCATGCGGAGCTGAAATAAGCGATATGGATCCAGCGGAAATCTTCGACGAATATAATTTGCTGGCTGAGAGCTGGAGTAGAGTTCCACATTTAACGGATGAACCTTTACCCGAATATGAGGAGTTTCTGCCTGAAAAGGAGAGAACGGCGGCTAGAAAAGCAAGGAGAAAGGAGGGGAGGAAGAGTGAGTTCTCTCTTACAATCTAAAAATTTTAGAAAGAAGTATAAGATCACGGTTTTAGTGAAATATTATCTCTATACTACTAGACGGGGGCTTCCAATCTATTATAATCTTCCAGTACATGTAGGCTATTTACCTTCCTCTTACAGCAAATTCCAGGAGATGATGAGGAAGGCTAGGTTTCAAGCTGAAAGGAAAATCTATCAGAGGCTTAAACGTCGAGTTAAGGGAAAACTGGAGTTCTTCATTATTCGTGGAAGTTATATTGATGTTAAATTCATCAGCATTTTCGACTCGGTAATTGTTGATCCATTCGGAAATATTTTGAAGCTTTCAGCTCCTAGAAGAGAACACAGAGACGCATATAGATTATATGTGGATTATCTGAGAGATCGATATGTTAAAACTGGAGATTCAAAATGGTGGTATAAATATCTAGGTGTATCCATGGATCCAAACTATCTGGAGAAAAGGTTAAGATTTAAACAGAATTTAGAGGAATCCCAAGTTAAACTTCAAAGAATACTTACTCCATTCGATCCTCCAGAACAAGTGTTCAAGAAGAAGAGTTGGATTGATAAAATTCTATTTTAGTGGAGGAGGCTAAAACATGAATAGGGAACTTTTAGCTGAATCCTGGAGAAACCTGATAAGCGATTATTTGAATTGGCTGCTGGCCAGAAATTACAGCAGAGTTCAAATTCAGAATAGAGCCTACACGCTTAGCAGATTTGCACGGATAATGGTTGATAATGGCATTACACCTGAAAAAGTAAACTTTAAGATAGCTGCAAAATTCCTGGAATATGAACGTGGACGTAAAAGACCTTCAAGCCTCTCCTGGGAGATCTCGATTCTAAAAAGCTTCTATAACTATGTTAGAAAGCTTGGGAAAATAGATGAAAATCCCTTTGAAGATATGAGGGTTAAAGGTAGCGGTGAAGGGGGACTTAAAGCCCTAAGCGAAGAAGAATTGAACAGGCTGCTTAAGGCGGCCTATGATCTTGACCCAGTTAAGGCCGACGCAATTAAATTCCTGGCCTACACAGGACTGCGGATAAGTGAATTTCTAAACTTGACGAGCGGTAACATAGACTTGGAAAACCAGGTTATGCGGGTCTTCAATGTAAAAACCGATAAGCTAGATGTGGTTCCATTATTAAAGGAATCTTTGGAAATTCTTAAGCGACGGAAAATTGAAGATCTAAATAAATATCATAAATCAACCTATGATAGATTCCTCAAGAAGGCAGCTGAAAAAGCAGGAATAAATAAATTGGTAACCGTTCACGTTTTAAGACATACCTTTGTAACCATGATCCTGGCCAGAACCAAGGATCCATTATTAACCAAGCAGTTGGCTAGACATGCAAGCCTGCATACAACATCAAAATACCTCTATCAAGAAGTAAGCAATACTAAGAAGAAGCTTAAAGAGCTCAACCTCCTCTAAATTTCACTCTTCCCAGAGCTGTATTTTTCAGCCATTTCTTCTCGAAAAAATGCAACACTTGAAGCAAAGTGTTGCACATCAAACCACCACCACACCTCCAAGTTACCATAAAACACAATAAGAGAATATAATTTAAGAAAACTAAACAACACCTCCACCCCGAAACACACTCCGCCATGATTCCCATATACATGCGAAACATAACACAACATACCTCGATTTCAATTATTTTTCTATATAAATAGTTTTTAAATGGAAACAGTTTAAATCTAAGTTAGGGGAACAGTATGCTTGAATACGTTATTATCTTCGTTTTGCTGGTTGTTTTATTGTTTATTTTTTGGGAATATTCAAAGTTGAAGGGTGAAGTGGAGATTAGAGCTAAGAGAATATTCGATGAGTGGCGGGAAAGAGAGCTTGAGAGAGAAGCCAGTGAAAAGGCGAAGCTGTTGTTTCAAGCATGGAAGATTGAGGAGGAAGAGAAAATTAGAGAAGATGCTGTAAAAAGGTCTGCCGATGTTATTATTGGAAAGGTGGGTGAACAGTTAGCCCCCATAATTTTATTCTCAAACTATGGAATCAACCCAAAAGATGTCAGATTCATTGGAACACCAATAGATTTCATAGCCTTCAAAGGATTAAGCGAAGGAGAACCCAAAGAAGTAGTATTCATAGAAGTTAAAAGTGGAAAGACCCCCAATTTAACTGTAAGGGAAAGAAAGATAAGGGATTTAGTAGAGCAAAGGAAAATCTCTTGGCTGCTTCTCCACATGCCCAACGAAATTAAGAGACGATTGGAATCCACTGCAAACTAATATTACCACTCTTCATCTTTTTCTTCTCTTATATGCTTCACGTAGTATTTCTCTTATTTTTCTCCATCTGCTATATACTGGGATGCTTGTATGGACTATGTATATTATTCCTTCTTCGATGTCGTATCCTCCTCCAGCTGTAAGCTCATTTACTATTACCCTATGTTCAGCTGGTGTTAATCTTTGCAGAGCTTTCCTCCCAGCCTCAGTTAAATATATCATAGTATAGCCACGTCTAACCTCTGATCTCTTAATCCACCTATACCTAGCCATTAAAACCCCAATAAATAGAATCTAAAACATAGAAGCATAGACGAAATAAATCAATACTCAAAAATGACGTTGCTTTAAGAGCTGATATAAAGGGGGGAGTTACACTTCACTCCACAAGCGTGTGAAGTGTAAGGATTGCAATCCAATCCTTTATAGCTTCTTCAATAGCCTTCTTCAAAAAACCCTTTCTAGCACCAAACTACTTAACAGCCAACTCCCTAAATTTATTCTCCAACTTGTCTGAAAGCTTAATTATTTTTCGGGTATGCCGAAAAGTTTATAAGGAAGTTTAACCAATATATATTCGGGTAACCCGAAAAAATGAAAACCCATAACTCCTAGATAACCCCCGACGGGTTATGGGTTGGATCCCCCGAAGATGATGTGGGGGGTGCATGGGAAACCCCACCACGATGGGGAAACGTAGTGGGGCAGGGGGATTCGGCGACTTGCCCCGAGTCGCAGAATAAAAACTAGAAGGTGGTATAATGGAGAAAAAACCTAAAAAACCTAAAGTATGGGAATTACAACCAGGCGTCTGGGTTTTATACTGCCCCTATTGCAAGAAGCGTGAGATCTGGTATTTATACAAGCTTGGTAGTGCTGGAGAGCAATCATTAAAAATGGCATTAGCCTACCATCAAAACAAAAAATGTATCCAAAAATAATTTTCCTTTATTTTTTGCCCCACAAACCCAACCCTAAGGGGTTGGGGTGGAGGTTAAAAAATTGGTTTGTTGGAGATGTGGTAAAAAAGCTACAATTTATGTACCAATGCTGTATAAACCACCTGGGTTTCCAGTATACCATATCTGGTTATGTAAGGAATGTTATGACTATTATAAGCGTAACGGATACTACATAGGGGAAGCCAATCCAAAAATCTAAACTTTTTTTATCTCCATGTAAAAACCTATTTGGAGATGGATCAAATGATATGGAAGAAAAAGTTTAAGAATATTACTATTATTGTAATAGAAAAGGATGGAGTTTTCCCCATAAAGTTTTTCAGAGATGGACAGGAAATTTTATGTCCGCTTGGATTTGTTATTCATGATTTTTGTGAACGAGAAACTGTTTCGAAGAATAGCCCGTTAGGATATGTTTATGTTTCAGTAAGTGATATTGGTCAAGCAAAGGTAACGTTTCATTGCAATAAGGAAGGGAAACAATTATATGAGGTTTTATTAGAGTTAGCGAGAGAAATTGACCTCAACTATCTCTCAGGTTATGGGGGAGATAGTTGGGGAGTATGGGTAGACGACATGTATAAGGTTGCTCCATATGTGCTTAACTGGACTTATTTTTCTTAACTTTACCCCACAATCCCAACTCTATAATGGGTTGGGGTGGAGGTGAAATAGAATTGGGAAGAATAATATATTATATGTATAATGATTCCGAGAATCTCGGCTTTGAACTGCGAGATGAGAAAGAGCCGTTTATGTGGCTTGCAGCAATGGAACAGGATGAAGAGTTAGTAGCAAGGGTTTTGACACCAGAGGAAATTAGGGGTGATGAATTTTTTAATAGCGTTGTAAAAGAAAGAGGAATTGATATATCAAAGTATAAAATAGTAAACGTGCATTGTGAAAAAGATAATGGCAGCTATTGGGGAGCATACATATTCATCAAACAGGATCCAAAAAGCAGTAAACTGTACATAGCAGAAGAAGAATAGCTAAACCTTAATTTTTTTACTTTACCATATTTGTTCAAGGAGGGCGACATATGATTAAGATTCCCAAATTTCCTCCTTCTTTTTGTCATATTTGCGGTAAAGTTCCTGGAGATTTTTACATAGTTTTTCCATGTCCACTTTGCGGTGTAAAAGTTGAAGTAGGAATTTGCAGGGAATGTTTAGAAAAATTGGAGGGGGAAATAAAGGAAATTTTAGAGGATAATCAAGTTTCATAATTTCTTTCAATTTCCCCCACTTTTCGTGTTTAGGGCTGATTTTCAATATGAGACTAAAATTATTTAAGAATTATTGTTAAATATATTTTAGGGTTACACGAATAGGAGGGGATATAAATTGAAGATAAAATTAAGCCATGTAATAGTTCAAGAAAAAACTAAAAAGTATAAAGATAAGGAATATACATATAAACGATTCTTTATTTATGCTCCAATAATAAATGAAAAATGCAAAGTATTATTTTTAAAACCAAATAAAGAACAAATTAAAACAATAGCTGAAAACTTGGAGAAAGAAGATCTAGCAGCATACTTAATAATAATGTTACCTGAGAATAGCAAAAAAGAAGGAGAATTAATAATAGCCCCATTAGAAACGTTAATTAAATTAGAAAAACTTCTAGGGGATTATGCTGAAATAGTCATGATTGAAAGTATAGCATTAAGACGAGAAGAAAAAAGCATGGAACTAGAAAAAATGCGGGAAAAATATGGAGATCTAATCACAGAGGAAACAGTTGAAAATGAAAATGGAAAAGTAAAGATCTACACAGTTTATGGATTAAGAATAAGTGAGGAAAAAATAGATGAGAAAAGTGAATGGGATGTAAGAAAGATTTTTAAAGGTTATAAATAGCCTACCCGCCAGCCGCTCTGGCTCTCCGCCACTTACGTGATTTTCGACACTTTGTAACGGAGAACCTTCCCGTCTCAGGGTTCATCGACGGGCTTTCGGGGGGAACGGAAGAAGGAGAGTTAAGGGATGGGCTATTGTAAACCCTAAAGGAGAAGTCCTGGATATTTTCACAAGAAGATTTAAAGCAGTTGAACACAGCGTTTACCTAACAGTTCTACCAATAAATGATCCTCGAATTAGAAGCGATCCAAAAGTGAAATCGTATATTCGCTACGTGAAAAGATAAATTCTTTCTATTTATTGGGATTAGTGGTGAAGCCTTTTACCGATAAGATGGGTAAAGTGCTGCTTCAAGTGTATAGGCGTGGCGGAGATCTAAGAGTTGAAAATCTACGTGAACTTGGAGTTTCAACTGTGATTGCTTTGGAGAGGCGGGGATTGATTAGAAGAATGTATGATCCAATTGCTCGCTACTGGATCATCAAAATAACTGGGAGAGGTGAGCGGGTGGCTAGAGAATTGGGGAGGTAAACATACATGCCTGGGCCGCTCTTCAAAGTTAAGGGTAAACGGGATTTTACCAGGAAGCTTAGAAGAAATTATGGTTATTCTACAAGTGAAGCTAGAGTAATTGTTGATGCATGTTATGAGGGGCCAGGATATTACTATCATCGTGGTGGAGATTATTTTGTTAAGTTTTCAAGTGAACGTGACTATGCTAGAGGAAAAGCTGTGGGCCGAGGCAAATGGAGGCATACCTTTGATCCATTAATCCAAGTATCAAAACAACTAGCTGAAGAAACTATAAGAACTGCTGAGCTGATTTCCAGGAAAGTTGAAGAGAAAGTCAAGAAGCCTGTTAAACCAGTTACTGTCTTGAAGGCAACTTTTCCAAGGAAGCCTAAGCTACCTAGAGAGGTTAAGCATATAGCTGATTATGTTTGGAATGAGCTGTCTCCATCAGCTAAACAAAGTGGTAAATGGACTTATATTATGGTTCTAAACATTGTTAAAATGCTATATGATTATGCAAAGCAACAAGGAGTAGATATTCAAAGAATAGATCTCATACATGAATTTGACTGGACACTAGGCTACTACCATGTAAAAGGAGAGATCTTAAAGCGGTTAATGAAAACTGTTGAAGAACAATATGCAGGTCTAACAGGCAAAGACATTGAAACAATGACGGAAGCATGGTATCAAGACATGCTTCAAAATGAAAAAGAAGGATACTACAAGCAATACGAAGAATACACACCAAACATACCAGAACCAATCTAAACGTCTCTTCTCTATTTTTTGGGGGTTTAATTTGGTTGGTAAGCCTACTGTTATTCATGGTAGAAGAGTATATGTTGGTGATCCAGTATATTTGGGCCGCCAAGTGAGGGATTATTCACCTAAAGGGTTGAGTAGTGTTCGAGAAGTTAGAGGGATCTTAAGGGAGTTAGAAGAAGACTTTAAACACGGAATATCAAGCAGAACTATTCAAGGCCGAATATACATTTTATTCTTAGCTGTATTGCATACTACACTTATGAGTAAAAGTGAGAAGATTAGGGCGATTAGAGAGATCAACAAATTCCGAAAGAAACATGGATGGAAGCCATATAAACTGAAAAGGCCGCTACAATAATTTCCATTTCTATTTTTCGAGGTGAGCTGATTGGATTGGAAGACTGTTGGCGTGTTAGGTTGCTTAGCTATTGTTGCTGCAATGCTTTTTCCGCAGATCTTTCAGTCTTTCCAGTGGGAATCAACTGATATTATTGATAAGAGTCAGCCTGGCCAGCCGAAATATTATTACATATTGGTGGATTTCACTGTGGATGCTTGGAAGACTGATGACGGCCGTCAAGGCGGAGTGGATCTCAAGGATTATAGTGTGAAAGGCTATGTTACAAGTACTATTCCTCAAGATATTACTCCATCCAGCGGGGAATTTCAAATAAAAGTTGTTGTTAAGATTGACGGGATAACTAAGCTGGCTAAAAAGTATGATCTTCCTCTAGGCCGCCAACATTTCGAGTTATACTTTGAAGCTGGCATTGGCATGCATACAGTTATGGTTGAAATTACAGAGTATTGGTGGAATTATTGGGGCTGGCAGCAAGGTGAAAAGGTAATCTTAGATCAGCAGTTCTTCGTAAATCTAGTGCGAATTTAATTTTCAGCAGCACTTTTTTCTCTCTATTATATGGGGTGAAAATGTGGAATCTATAGACGAGTTTAAGAAAATTGAGGGATGCAATCTAGATCTTTGGCTATTAAAGGTGGGAAGAGTTTCATCCAATTCCAACTGGCCGTTAATATATCTTCCAAGAGCGGCAATTGAGTTTCTGAAGCTGAAGAAGGGAACCAGATATCTAATGCTCATAGACAAGAGAAACATGAGCCTCATAATAAAACCACTCCACACCTTCAAGGAGGCGGAGAGGAATGAATGAAATCAAAGTTAAAGGGAAGATTATAATTCTGCTGGGCAACTGAAGATCGCTTAAAGTTTCTGTAAAATGTTCCTCTATTTTTTGAGGGATTGAAATGTCTGTGAATGTTTTGATGGAGAACCCTTGGGTTAAAAGATTGGTTAAGGGTGGAGTAGTATTGTTTGGCAGCTACATTTTGACGGGGCTAACCAACAGTTTCATTGCTATGGGACCTGTAGGATGGATCCTAGTAGGCGGATTAGCAACTGGAATTGGAGTTGCAGTTGAGTGGCTTGGCATGGCTGGTAGAGAGGAGGAATAAAACATGCTTAAGCGTGGAAAGCGAATTTATAAAAATAGGTTTACTTGTGAAGGTGATCCTGAAGAGATCTTCAACTTCATAGCTGGCATTGTTTCAACTGTTAAGCAAATGGCGCCACAAAAAGTGAAGATTAAAGTGGATCTGGAGGCTTACAAATGAACCTAATACTTCCAAGTTTTTTCTTCCTTTTATTCTACGTGGTTATGCCAGTCTTTATATGCTTGTTTAAGGGTGGAGGCTGGAGCAGACTATATGCTTTGGCAAGTAGCAGTCTAGCAGCCTACTGGGCATACATGCTTCCAGCCCAGTTCATCAAGGCATTCCTCCCAGAAGCTCCAAGCGAAATTGAAATGTGGCTTGAAACCCTATTCACCATTTCAACAAGCTATGGCAGATTAATGTTCGCAGCACTAACATTCGCCCTACTCTACATATTCCAATTCAGAATCATAACCAAACTAGTAGAAACCATCATTGGATTAACTGCTGAGTGAAGGATTTTATCTCTTTATTGGAGATCTACTTTGAAAAACTACTTTATCTGTGAATTGAAGAAATGCATATTGTTAAGGCATGACGGGAAATGCGAGAACTGCATATACTTGAAAAGTGTCGGCCCAGAATTAGTTGAAGAGTACTTGGAGATGGGTTATAGGCTTGCTTCTATTTCTTGGAGGAATAAGTGTGGGCGAGGAGATCGGGGTTCCATGGGATGCGATTATAGTAGGATGTCTAAGCGTTCTCTACGCCTTGTACTGCATGCTCGGCAACCTATACGCAGATGAGATCGGCGATGTCCTAGTCTACGTTATCTATGCTATAACATTGATTAGTAGCAGCTTGTTCGGCTGGATCCTTACTCGGCGATTGGATGGTGATTGATAATGGAATATGCAGGTAAATTGATTAGAGGATATTTGTTAAGCTATTCAGGCCTATTAGCTGTAAGCTTGATTTTCAGCTATCTGGCTAATAATTATAGTTCTACGCCTTTTATAACTGAGTCGCCTACACTTTTCCACGGACTCATCGTTGCTCCAAGCGAGGAAATGTTCTTCCGCTACTTCGTGCCGTTATTGCTAATGTACTTCGGTTTCCCCTACCTGCTTGGCTCATGTATGGTTGCTGCTCCACTTTTTGCTGCTGCTCATTACTGGGCTTACAATAATAACATTTATGCAATGCTTAGTGCCTTCACGGCTGGCTGCTGGAACAGCATGATAGTTTACAAGTATAGTGGTAGAGAGCCGTTTAATTTTAGTCCTGGATTGCTCTGTGCAATGCTTGGCCATGCCAGCTACAATTTAACTGTAACCTACATGGCTGATCGAATGCTAGAGATAAGCGTGATCACAGCTCTGCTTTGGGCTTTATTTGAAATCTATTTTAGACGGGTGGAAGAATGATCAGTTGCTTCCATAATGCGCCGAGCAACTTGATCACTGCAATTGGCGGCCTATTCATCCTGCTATTTCTAGTAGTCTCTATTTATTGGAGGCGTAAGCATGATAGAAAATAAGAGGATACTTGCCCTGCTACTTGTGGCAGTTGCTGTTGGGGCCGCCGTCTACTATTTCTACTTTATGCCTCAAGGTGAAGGCAGTATTGAAACTGGAACTAGCAGTGGAAACAGTGAGACCAGTATAAATGCTAGACCATACATTGATTATAAAACTGATGACGGCCGAACATTACGTGTTTATCTTGATGATGGAAGCATGTACTGGGTGAACAGCGATGGAACATTAACACCCTACCAGCAGAGAATGCTTGTCTGGACTGTTCCAGGCACTATGGTTAAGATTACGCAGGTTCAAGTAGGCTTCGAGTTAAACCTTTACGGTAAATATTTGAAGGATCAGGACAGCGACGGCAAACAAGATATAAGCGTAACGGTTACAGCGAAGTTTAAGAATAATGAGACAGGCGAATATATCGTCTTTGATAATCAGGTCTTCGAGTATGATATTGGAGATCCGAACAGTGGTGGAAGCAGCACGGAGAATATTCAAAGCGGCTACATAGATATCGACACTATTTTCAGCAGTGTTTGGGGTGGAACTCCAAGCCAGGACACAGTTTACTGGCCCTACTATTACGTGTCGATAAGCGTGTCAGCTCAAAGCTACTGGGGAGAATCAATGAGCGCAAGCGACCAGAAAACCTATGAACATACGGTTATAGGGGATTGGCAGTGGAAGGAGGCTGAACTCTCAGCTACATTAGGCGGAGCTTCAGCTGGAACGCAGAGCATGCTACCGTTAAACTTCATAGAAGATCCATTTCTAACACTATGCATAATAGCAATTGTAATTGTAGCTGTAATAATTATAAGCGAATTGAAGCGGGACTAAACTTTCCTAAACACTTTTCTATTTTTTGGAGATTTCTATGAGACTGGCAATTATAATTTTCCTTTTAGGTTTACTGGCCAGTTTAATTGTTGTTTCATATCAAGTTGAAGTAGAATTTGTTGGAGACAACTTTTCCATTAAGAATTTAAGGGTTATTGTTGATGATTGTGAAATTCCAGTTAAACCAGTATTTTATGATAAGTTTTATGTTCTTGGCAGAATGTTTTTGTCTTGGTATCCGTCGGATTCAAGTGGAAGCGGTGTTAGAAGCATTGTTGCTTCAACTTCAACACTATATGCTGTTACGAGTTCTTATCAGCGTAAAGCTTTCTATGCTAATGGTAGATTTTGGATTTTCTATTATGATGGTTCAAATATTGTTTACAGGAGCAGTGTGGATGGAAATAGTTGGAGCGATGCAGTCGTAATTGCGAATACTGGATTTTTTGGGAGAGGCGACGTGTTTTCCCTCTGGTTTGACGGAATACATCTTCATTATGCTCGTAGCTATAATGATTACGGAAACGATGTTTACAGAATATATTATAGAAGTGGTGTTCCCAATTCCAATGGAACCATAACTTGGAATACGGATGAGCAGGTTGCAGTGGAAAGCAGCAGTGCTGTTTACTCTCCCTTCATAGCTGTGGATAGTGAGGGTTATCCTTGGATCGGATATCAATGTGATAAGCATCCCTGGGTTACCAAGTCAAATTTAAATAATGGATCATGGGTTACAGCTTCAGGCTTCCCCTACCAATTATCCACTACTGATTTAACCAGTCAGAAACCCAGCATTATACCTTTAACTAATGGTAAAGTGGCTGTGGTCTATGAAGGGGGAGATGAAAAAATTAAGGTTAGAGCTTGGACAGGTGCACAGTGGAAATCTGAAGTTTCAGGTATAAATACGCTTTATGGCAGCGAAAAATATAGTGCTGTAGCAGTGGGAGATACAGTTCACATTGTTTATATCAGCGAGGTAGGCTACTATCTATACTATACAAAGTATACTTATTCCACTAATACTCTTTCAACTGAAACACGGCTTTTCACGGAAAGCATTAGCCAAGCACCAGTCATATGTGCAGATGAAGATTCAGGGGATCTCTACGTTTTCTTCGAAGATGATGATGTCATCTACTATGTTAAGTATACTGCTTCAAGCAGTTCATGGGGAAATAAAGTTTCATGGATAGATGAAACTTCAGAGACAGTTCAAGGCAGCTATATTACATGCTTCTACCAAGCCTATAATGGTAAAATAGGTTTAATTTACACGGCTGGATCCTCCAATCCATACAAGATAAAAATAGCCACAATGGAGAAAGGATTATCACAGTTTAAAGTTACATGCGACTATAACATTCAAGGCAAATATGTTAGAGCCAGTAAATCTTCACCTTGGAACACGGTTAACTATACTCTAAGCATATATCACAATGTTGACTCCACAAGCAATTGGAACCATGCTGAATCCTACCCTTACAGTAATGCTTCCCTCCCAGTAAGCGTTACAGATTGGACTAGCAATTGGATTCCACTTCTAAGCGGCAGCTACAGTGAAGGCCTACACACCTATTACATTAAAGTAAAATTAACCGTTCAAAGCTTCGATTTAAATGAAACCTTAATCACCAAAACAGCATACACCATTCTAGAAATGGATTTAACCTGGACCAACACTTTAAATCCCTCCTACACATTGAAAATAGTGGAATGCTATAATTTAACCCCTAAAAACACGTTGACACCTGAAACAATAAACTCTGCAATAATGGTAATCTTCACATCAATATTACTGGCCATCCTCACAAGAAGAGAATAACTATCTATTTCATGGGAGATTCAAGTTGCTGGATAGAAGAGTGGCAGTTACATTGGCAAGCATAATTCTAGATGTAATCCTGCTGCTCAGCAATGCAACCATTGTTCTAACAGGCCAATACTCTTCACTAATGAATTTACAGGTAAATGTTGGAAACGGCTATAAGGAGCCAGCTAAACCTTCACAATTATTATTCTTTACACCTAAATACTGGATTAACAAGTTCACATGGATCTCCACCAGCAACACAATCAAAGATAACTTTGATGATAACGATATGAGTGGTTGGCTGTATAGGCTGCACTTATATAATGCTAGTGATGGAACAGCAAACGCATATACAAGCAACGTGGCAAAATATGCTGGAAGCTACGGCGTCTATGTGGAGGTAAACTTGAAAAGCGGAGTAGATTTCAATGTTCTCGATGGAGCTGTTGACGTTTACTATCCATGTAGCATTACAGGAGTAAACATGGTCACCTTGGACGCTTACGTTGCGCCTTTAAAGCTTGGCTACGATCTCACCCAGATAACTCTGTATATTATTATTAACCGTGGCGGAGAAACCTTCACACTTTACGGTAACAGTTTAAGCAATCAAGGCTGGGGAGAATTAACAAGCACTTGGACTATTAATCCAACAGACAAGATCATCGAGGTAGGCTTCAGAATCTACTGGAAAAAGAATTATCCAAGCGATAATACTTGGACTTTCAGCTACATCTACATCGACGAGGTAACAATTCAAGTAGACCAGCCGATCTTTGAAGGAGCAACTGTAACCATGTTCCAAGTAACCTGCGACTATACAATTACAGGCCGACATGTGAAAAGCAGCCTAAACAATCCTGAAGATACATGCAACTACACGATTAGAATCTACCATAGCGTTGACAGCCAGGATAACTGGCAATTCGCATATCAGTATCCCGTAACCAATGCCAGCATTCCATATTCAGCTGTGAACTGGCAGAGCGGATGGCTAACATTAATGGCGGCCAGCACTGAGGGAAGCCACACCTACTATATTAAAGTGGAATTGGAAGTGAAAGCCTACGATCTCAGCGGGAACATTATAACTAAAACTGACTATGCAGTTCTAAGTTTAACTATGGAATGGCAGAACACCTGGATGCCTGGAAAAACCTATACGGTTAAGCTAATTGAATCAAGCTTTAATCCAACCATCACAGTTTCAATTCCAATCATAGGCTTAGCAGTTCTAATAGCAGCCATAGGAATAGTGGCTGCAGCAATTCACAGAGAAGAATAATTCTCTATATATTGGGGGTGCTTTAAGGCTTGGAGAAATGGCATGTATTATTACTGCTAGGCGTATTATTGCTGGGCTACGCAGGCTACATGGAGTACTATGTTCCTGAAGTGAAATTGAGCATGCAGGACAGCCCACTAAACACCGTTACACTCGCAGAAACAGCTACACTGTCGGCCGAAAACTTCAGCAGCATTCAAGGCCTCTGCAGCTTAACCATTACCCCAAGCAATGGATACTTGGCAAATGCAACATTAATAATCAGAACAGATGATCCAGACACTGAAATCCAGCCATACAGTAATCTACCCATAAGCATATTGTCTGGTGGAACAGGAAACGCAACCATATCAATACCCCTAGCCAACACCGAAATAAATCTAGACATACTATTCACCTTCACCAACACAACCATCCAGCACGAAGTATACTTCGAACTGGCAAGCCTCGGCTTCCAAGAACCATTAAACGTAACCGTCTATGCGAATCCAGGTTAGGAGGTGAACTGAAATGAAAGCTCAATTTAAAACTATTCGGATAATGCTTCCAATAATCTTGGTGATCCTATGCGTTAGCATGCCATTAGCAGCTGCAGACACCACCAAAACCATAAATATATGCAGCAACATCTCATTCGCCAACACAGGCTACGAGCTGAAAAGCTACATAATAGACGTATCTGCAATTAAAAATGCCAAGCAGATCGTAATTCATATAACTGGTCAGGGAAGCAGCGACCCATACCTAAGATACTTATTAGTCAAAATCGACGGCCAAGTAATAAATGCAAGAACACTAAGCGGAGACAAACCTTGGTCAAGCTACACGGCATTGGTGAAAGATCAATTCGACCTAAGATACGACGTAACCAACCTAGTGAAAGGGAAAAATAGTGTAACCGTTGAAATAGGATTAACAACGTTTACTGGAAGCTGGACCATAAATGCAGAGTTTCAGGCCGCCCTAGAAGAATCAACAACCATACCATTACCATCCCAACAAGAAGGATACACAATCAAAAACAGCTGGCTAGCAGCAGTGGGCGGAATAATCCTAATAATCGCAGCATACTACATAAGACAAAAAGAACTAGAATAACAAAAAATACTACCTTTTTTATAATCAGAAATATTTTTCCGTGTTGCCTTTAAGCTCTAAAAATCTTTTAGATTTAAATGGATTAATGTTATGTAGCTCTTTTAATAGATAGGTCAAAAACAATCGCTAAAAGTAAAACAAATATTATTAAGACTGTTTCGAGAGGATCTGGCATTGACAATTCTACAATCGCATTGAAGATTGCATCAACAAGATCACTATGGAGCCTAGCAAACACAAAAACATAATTATTTTTTAACTTTCATTATTAAAAAGTTGAATAGTTCTTGAAATATGAACTGAATATTGTTATTCAAATTTTTTCTAATTCTTTAACTACGTTTTTATATTCAATTTGCTTTAGCATGGATAAGTTTAATTTCAATATCCTAAGGAGTTTTTCATGAAACTTCTTCATAAATTTGGTTTACCCTTTTAACAATTTCATCAGCTAATTTTGAAGAACGATTTTGAATTATCAATTGTTCCTGTTTTGAACTGCGAAATTGTTAAACCATTTACCTTTATGAAATAGATTTTTTCATGCGGTTGCAGCTTCTTCCTATCAAATTCTCTGATTAGCATTTCCTCTATTTTTCTTATAGCTTTTTTATCGTGCGGATATCTGAAGAAGTGTCGTTGTGATAAAGGGATTCTTCCTATTTCTTCTTTCTTGCCTAAATCTTTTTCGACTATTTCAAATATTCTTTGTTTGTGTATACTTTCAAATATTTGAGATACATCTAACTTGACTATATGCTTTTTACTTTCATAAATTCGTAATATCCGATCTTAGAATTGTTAAATTTTACCTCAAATTGTAAATCAAAAGATATTTCCTTTCTTTCTCCACATTCATAGCCTTTTTTCTTTAACAATTTTCGGATTACTTCTTCAGCACTCTTTTTATTTGAAGATGTTAAGATGAATGTCATTTCATCCACCTTCAACAACTTTCACCCACAGATGAGACTTTATTTTCTCTATTTGCTCCATAATTTTCTTATCATTTTTAATTCTTCCAATAACTTTCTTGATAGTTTCCAATTTTTCTTCATCAGAGTTTAAGTTGGAAATATCTTTAAGGTAAGGTTCGACAAGTTCTAAGAGGTTTGTTTTTATTCCATCTTCTTCGAATTTTTCTTTGAAGTAGAGTTCGTAAACGAGAGAATCAATTATTTGTTTATCTATGAATTCTATGAGTTCTTTTTCTCCAGTCCTTCTTTCTTCTGTTGCATTGAGGAAGAGCATGTAGCTAGTAATAATTTCGAATATCTTCGGATTCGACGGTTTTCTAATAGGTTGAAGTTCAACAAATTGATAAATATGCCTTAATCCCTTTTCGCTCAGACTATATGCAATTTTTTCGAAATAAAAATCCATTAATTTTGAGTTTAAAATCAAAACAAAATATTTAGGCGCATTTGTCATGATATAAGCAGTATTTGTAACGAAAAATCCTTCCTCATCCCAGTAATAGCTTCCTTTTTCTGAAATTTCCTGCCATATTATTTTCGGTTTTTCAAAATCTTCATAATATGCACATTCTCTCAAATTAAACCAATATTTCCCTTTATCCCATCTTTTCTTCAATTGCACTTCATATTGCTTTAAATATTCAAAAACAGCTGGATATTTCTTATCTATTCTAACACCGCTCTTAGATAGGATTAAGTATAATCGTGGCCATTTTATATAATATCTATAGATGTCTCTTCCTCTTAAAATCGGCACTAATATCTCTTTGCTTCTAGGATCTCTTTTAATTAGTTTATTTCTAGTCTTTTCATCTATTATAAATGCTTTGTTGAAGCCCGTCTTTATTCCAAACTTTATTTTTACATCCAACTCTTTTAACGGTTTTCCAACTCTTTCTATCCATTCTTTTATCTCTAAAATTTCTGATCTATAGAGACTCCATACTTCACTATTTTCCAGATAACTTTGGTCTAAATAAAATCCTTCCTGATTTATCTGAGTGGTTAAATTTTCTATAGAGTTTGGACGAGTGCAAAATATTTTATGATTTTTATTTGTTACATCTTTCTTCAAAACAAAAATACAAACATCAACTGTTGGATCAGAAAATACTTTAATTCCAGCAAAATCAATAATTTTGAGAACAGTTGTTTTACTTAATAGAAATCTTCTTAATTTTACGGCATATTTTGTCCTTAACCATTTGTTTGATACAATGTAACTAAAATATCCTTTTTTATGAAGTATTTCTATGGACTTCTCAATGAAGTATACAAAAAGATCCGCTGTACTCTCAAAGGTTCTAAATAATATCGAATAGATTGGTTTTTCCTTCTTAATTTTCTCCTGTCTTAAATAAGGCGGATTTCCAATAATTACATCGAATCCTCTTTCCTCTTTTGATTTTTCCAAATCAAACACTTCATAAAACTCAAACCCCCAATGGAAAGGTTTTAGTTTTAAAAACTCTTCTTTGGAAATTTTGACTCCTTTTGCTTTTAATATGTTGTAAAATTTTTCATTCAAAAATTCTCTTGCCTCTTCTAATTTCGAATTTAATTCCTTTTTCAATTTCATAGCTTTATGTGCTGGCAGAGTTTTGAATTTTTGCTTTTGTTTAACTAGTTCTTTTAGCCATTTTACTTTGTCTCTATCAGTCCAGGTAGTTATCAAATATTGCTTGCTTGTGAGAGTCTCCCACCTCTTCTTGGGTCTTACAGGTATAAAATCAAATTCTATATCCTCAATATCAACAAAACCAATTAAAGTATTACCAACCATTAAGTTGAAATCTAAGTTTGGTAATGTTTCAATTTTTTTGCCTTTAACTCTTCTAGGATCAACCTGAGAAATTAACCAAAGCCAAAATCTTAATTTGGCGATTTCAACAGCACCTTCCATTATATCGACGCCATAAAGATTGTTCACGATTATTTGCCTAACGATGTAATAGTTTCTAGTTGGAGATTTTCCAATATCTTTCAAAACTTCTCTCACTTCTTTGTCATCACTAAGGTTATCCTCTAAAATCTTTAAAACTCTGCTGTATAATCTAAGCAAAACATCACCAGCCGCAATTAGAAAACTTCCAGAGCCGCAGGCATTATCGCAAATTTTTATTTTCGTTAAAATTTTAAAGTAAAGATGCTTTATAATTTCAAGTTCTTGTTTGTTAAAATTATTCTTCTTGAAAAGGTTGTCAAGTAAAGCTTCGCCGTCCTTGCCAAACTTCTCCTTTAATTTATCTCTAATGTAAGGATAAATTGTATTCATAGAAATGTAGTTGGTAATCTCCTCTGGAGTATAATAAGCTCCGATTCTCTTTCTCCCATACCTTAATTCTTCCTTAACTGTTTTGACATCCTTTAGTTTCATTCTCCCTATTCCGATTTGTTCTAAAGAAACAACAAACTTTTCATAAATATGTCCAATGATTTCAGGTGTTAAATCACCGATAACATCTTCTTCTTCAGGAAATTCCTCTCCAATTATCCAATTGTAGCTGTTAAGGACTTCAAGGATTAACTTTTTTATTCCAGGAATCCTAATCTTTCCTTCTGGGATTCCTTCAATTTTTTCTTCAATAAATAATCCACCATTTAAGCATGGAGAAACTATGGAAAATCTTTCTTTTCCTATAACAAATTCTTCCGAAATAAAACCACTTTCTTTAACCTGTCCTAAAACATCAAAAAATATTTTGTTAAGAAACTTTTGTAAATCACTTTCACTGAGTTGATCACAAATCCATTTGAAAAATTCTCTTGTATTTTTTCTATCCAAGATCCATTCTCTTTCTTCGTTCTTCACTTTTACAAGCTTTAGTTGAGCAAGAAAGTAAAAGAAAATAAGTCTGTCAATAAGATGTTGAACAGCTAAAAGTTTATTTTTATCCTCCTTCAGTTCTTTTATACTTCTAGCCATTAAAATTCTGTGCTTCCATAACTGCCAGTAAAATTTCTCTACAATATCTCTAATGTCAAAAAGAATATTCATGTTGTCTGGAGAGAATCTGTCAAGTTTATTTATCCTGCTTTTAAGATAATCACTTCTCATTTCAGCTGAATAATAGAACCATTTTACTTCCCCAGTCTTTCTAAAAACCTTTATTTTTCTTGCAACAGGAAAGAAGAACCAGATATATTTAACTTTTTGAGCTTCTCGGGACAACAATTCTCTTTTTATTTCTTTAATTTCTTCATTGGAAAAAGCCTCAACATAGGCAAGCAAATTCCTTTCATCAACTAAAATTTCTTTTCCTTTAACTTCTAAGGGTATGCTTTTTCTGAAAAATCCTTTCTTCTTTAGCCAATTTAAATTATATTCGGCCATATTTTATCACCGCAAGAATTTTTGGCCCTTCCAGAACTTTTTGATAACCACGAGCTTTCATCTTCTCATTTAACATATTTTTTAACTTCGTTATTTCATCTTCTCTTTTCCAAGGAGGAACTTTTTCAAGTTGCTTTAAAAATTTTAAAATTGCCTCTCTATCCCTTCTTGGTAAAATCGTTACATCAATTCTTTCAAATACCTTTTTTAGCCCCTCTATTTTTTCTATAATCTTTTCTATTTGAGTTGTAATTTTGTCTTTTCTTTTATAGCTTATCTTTAGGAACTCTCTGTCCATCTCTAAGCATCTTTCCGATACAAGGTTTCTTATTCTCTCTAACTCACCTTTGCTTAGCTTTGTCTCTACTTTATTTTCAGAAAAAGATAACTCTCCTAAAGTATGAATAGCACCTCTATATCTAAAAACAACGAAGTAATCTGTTGTACCTCGTTTTTCTAAAGCGGTGAATATAGGCTTTCTATAAACTCTAGCACGAGTTTCAACGGTTTCTTCTGATATACCCCAAAACTTTATGAACTCTCTTAGTGCTTTATCTTCTTTTGAAAGCGTTGGCGGTATTCCTTTTTTCAGTTCTTCAGGTGTTTTACTTGCTAATAAATCTTTATATTCTCTAAGCAGTTTAATTATCCTCTTTCTATTTCTCTCTGAGATTTCTTTTACCTTCTTTTGCTCTATAGACCAAATAAGGAAATCTAGACCAATGGTAGAAATGATATTTTCTACTCTTTCAGCAAGTCTATCACAAAGTTCTAATTCTTTATCTATTCTTTCGTCAGGCTCAAAATTATATATCGTGATTTTCTTCGGATTATTTATTCTTATAGCTCTTCCGTCTCTTTGGATAAGTCGAACGGGATTGTAATGAAGGTCGAAATTTATAACAACATCAGCTCTTGGTAAATTAACTCCTTCACCCATTATATCAGTTGTAACAAGAATATCAAACTTACCATCGTTAAAATCTTTTTCTATTTTCTCTTTATTAACTTCTCCAAATCTTTCTCCAGTTTCCTCATCAATCGGAGCCTCTCCACCATAAGCCATTTCAAACTTGAATTTTCCGTACTTTCTGAGCCTTTTTCCTATGTAAATTACAGTATCCCTTGATTCTGAAAATATGATAGTGGGTTTTCCCTCTTTTTCAAGAATCTCAAGCAATCTCTTAATCTTCTCATCTCTTTCTTCCAGATTTTTAATCTCCTGGATGTTTTGTAACATCTTTTCAATTAAAGCTATGTCTTTTTCAATTCTCTCCAGAATTTTCTTTCTCTTCAAATTAGAAAGAGAAAGGAATGTACTTTTTATGTTTTCTAATCTTTCTTTCGAGAATAGAGCAGTCTTTTTCCTATATTTTGGATTAGCAATAACTTTTTTCAGGAATCCTAAAAGGAACTTATTTTTCTCAAGAATGTTTTTTAAGCTTATTCTAAACGCCGTTATACTACTTTCAAGTCTTTTATAAAGCCTCCACTTGTACCACCATATTAAATTTTTATCTTCTTTGTATTCTCTTTCCCAAAGCTTTGTATATTCAAAATTAAGTTTACTTAAGAAAGGAACGACTCTATCGAAAATTTTTCTTGCAATTTCTTCGTCATACTTATAATTAATAGGAAATACGTCTGGGGTCTCTATATCTTCGACATTAGCTATTTTCTTTAGATCTTCTTTGAAGTAAATTGGGAGGTCTGGCCATTCTATTCGTACAGAAAAGGTTTTAATCAGTTCATTTAACTTGTCAATTATTTCTTGGGTTATAACTTTTTCTTTCACATTACGTTCTATTTCTCTCATTTTAAGGAGTATACCCTCAGATTCAAATCTTTCTTTATAATTTCCTTTAACAAAAAGTTTTAACAATTCAGTAAAATCAAGAAGAGATGTATTTATTGGGGTTGCTGTAATAAGAAGTACGTGTGATTTAGGATTAAGTTTGATTATATTTTCTAAATTTTCTCTTCGGTTGGATTTCGGTTTTGAAATCCTAAAATGATGTGCCTCATCTACAATAATTAAATCAACACCTTGATATTTCTCATAGTCAAAATCTCTTTTTTGAAGCATTCCTCTTGAAAGCCACTCAACATCAGTTTCTTTTAATCCAACTTTTTCTAAGGTTCTTTTCCAATGTCCTTCTATTACTGGCGGATAAATAATCAAAACTCTTTTACCCAATTCTTTGTAGTATCTAGCGATCATACATCCGACATCGGTTTTACCTAGGCCAAATGAATTAGCTAGGATACATCCACCATATTTGATTAGTTTATCTATGCACAAATAATAACTCATATTCTGAAACTCTGCTAGATATGAAAGATCAGCACTTATGTTTTTAATTAAATATTCCTTACCAAGGATTTTTATGAGATTTATTATGAAGTCACGAGGATGTAAATAAACAACTTCGGAAAGAGAAGCTTCTCTAATTACATCTATCACTCTTAGATTTTCAACTTCATCAGTCGATCGTTTCCATATTTCATCGAAAAATTTCCTGTATAAATCTTTATCCTCAAAAGTTAATGCTGCTGTTGGGACTATTAATTCAATATTTTCTTCCAATCCTGCTTCAGTTAAATTTGCCGAACCAGCCCATATTTCTATTTCATTACCTATTTCGAATAAATACAACTTTATGTGGAAATTTCTCTCTAAAAATATTCTAAAATCAAACTTTTTCTCATCGTAGAGTTTCTTTATAAAATCGAAAGTTTCATCATCAAGCACTATTGCGTCATTCTTTAATGCCTCTAAAACCTCTTTTGTTGTTTTTCTAGTTTCTGGACCCATTACAAGTCTAAACTCTCTAAGAAGTCCTTTTTCATACAATCTTTTTAGTTCTGGATATAGTCTCTGGAATCCTTCGAAAAAGAAAAAACCAACAGCTATTCGAAAGGAAACTTGTTGATTCCTTTGAATAGCCCTTTTAATCCTGTCTTTAAAAACATCTAAAACACTTTTTTCATGAGGTAAGATTCTTGCCATATTATCAACAATAAATCTTTCCATCATTTTTCACCTTTTGCTATTTCCCTAACAACGTCATCAGGAGCTTTCAACTTATACAACCTTTTCCTTGCATCATTTGGATCTAATCTCATTTCTAACCAGCCAGCTTTCCTCATCTTAGATAAAATAACACTAACCATTCTTTCTTTCATCAGGCAAAGTTTTATTAGCTTACTCACGATTAAAGTCTTTATCCTTGAACTTAACCCAGAGCAATGAATATCTTTGCATAAGCCATTGAGGTAAAGGTTCACCATTTTTTATCACCTAACAATTTATTTCTGAGATCAAGAAACTCTCTTGCCAATTCTAACAATTTAGAAAGCTCGTCATATGAAATGAAACGATATTTCTTTTTAATATGATAAAATGGATCCTTTTCTATTTCGGTTAAAAATTTACTTCTCCTACTTTCTGGACCAACAATTATAGGCTGTATATTAAGTTGCCTTATCTGGTATAATCTTAATAATCCTTTTGTGACATCGGTAGAATCTTCTACTTCAAAACAAAACACAGGAAATTCTTCTTTAAACCAAATGACATCAACATGCTTTACAGTATCCAATAATCTTGGAATAGTAAACGGTGGTAATTCTTTCAATGTAGTTAATTCACCCAATCGTTTTCCTCTAACAGTTCTGTTTCTATCTTCTGGAGGAACATAAGTATCGAATCCCAAAAGATTACCAAATTCAACAAGCGCCTGTTGTGCGCTTTCATGAGTATTAATAGTTATCTTTTGTGGTTTTATTTTCTCTTTCTCTAATTTTTCTTCTTTAGCTTGAGGTAATATCTTGTAAAAAATGAATGCTAAAAAGAAATCAACATCTATAAAATCTGGTTTGGGAAGGATTACCCGAAGTGACTCTTTTATCTTGGAAAGTACTTCTATACACTTTTCGTATTCTTCCCCTCTTATTTGGTACTTAAATACTCGAGGAGGCAAAAATTTATCCATCTTAAGAAAAGGTAATACGGCTTTCGGTTTCTCATTCCAAATACAATATTTTTGTGGATCTGTAAAAGCCATAATCTCTGTTAATGTGGAAGGGCCTATTCTTTTGATTTTTTTAGTGAAAGAATTATATCTATCTCTTATACTTCCAGAGCCGTATAACAGTTCCTTTAAAGCATTACGAATATTTTCTATTCCACCATTCTCGTCAAGTATTTTCTCTACTAACCAATCCTTGTTACTCCAGATGTTGCTCGCCCATAAAGATTTGATTATTGACGAAAATTCTCTTTTAGTAAGATCATCTATATGAGAAATATTCAGAAGTTTTTGATAGTCCTTTTTTCTTTCTATTCTTTCATTTTTCCATTGTTTGCCCTCTTCTGTCTTCATAAACTTTTTGAATTCTTCGATTAGCAGTTTCAATTTTGTGTTCTGATTATCCATGTTCGTAATGTAATAATAGCCCAAGAATTTTATAAAATTTTTTATAATCAACAATTTTGACATTGAAATATTTGAATATCAGTTATGTTAATAAATAATTATATATGTAATGAACATAAAAGTAAACCCTATGAAGCGAACCCTTAACGAAAAACCTCTAGGAGTGAAGGTGTTAGGCCAAGACAACTCCACAATGAAAGATAGAGTAAATATAAAACCATTACCTTTACAGAACACAAGCATAGTAGTTTTTCTTTCCAATATAACTACCATAACATAAGCTAGATTACTGTGAGAAACTCAGATCATCATAAATTTATTTTAAAATTATTCCCTTCCAATTGGCGGCCTAAAATTTTAACTTGATCCTAATTTATGTTGAAAAATTTTAAATGTAATACGCCTATACACCCAACCCCCTCCCCAACCCGACATTCAATGCTTAAATGGGTTCTGTTTCTTTTGGTTTATTGGAGGGGGAGTTGCTTGGTGTCTAGGGTGGAGTATTCTAGGGGTTTTGAGGATGCATTGGAGTTGGCGTTGCTGAGAATAAAAGGCCTCAAGAAGGGTGAAGATTGTAGAAGAGAGATAGAATATTTGTTAAGCCTAATCAAAGAAAAGAAATACGAATACTTGGAACAAATGCTCCAAACACTACACTAACCCCTATCCTCTCCTTATTTACTCTTTTAACTCG
>Ga0180301_10000704_pt1 | contig 26039 bp, 30 predicted proteins | sample GuaBasSediGuay16_FD_121797 | JGI IMG/M metagenome (GOLD analysis project Ga0180301, IMG submission 121797) | Subseafloor sediment microbial communities from Guaymas Basin, Gulf of California, Mexico - Guay16, Core 4569-2, 12-15 cm | ecosystem: Environmental > Aquatic > Marine > Hydrothermal... | reverse complement strand
TGTTACAGCGGCGTCGGTTGGCTTAATCATAATAAACGAAATAAATCGAAGAAGGCGAGAAATGGTTGCTGTAAAATCTGCTAAAGAAGCTCTGAAAGGTGAGGAAAAGACTGAAGGCTCGCGTGAAGAAAAGGAGGTGAAGTGAACATGTCCAAGAAACCTGAAGAGCGTATGGTAAGAGCTATTACTGGGTTACAGGCATTTGTTCATAACCACATACTGCACCTCGCGTTAATAGGAGGCTTCGTATACCTGCCGCTTTTAAACAAGGATTGGTTTGGCTGGATAACGTGGTTCTTAGGCACGTTAGCTGGCGTCTTCGCTCCAGGAGCAAGCGTCATGACCGTCGGCTTCCAAGTAGCGAGGATAATACATAGGATATGCGGCTTCGGTATAATAATCTTAGCCGCCGTCTACGCTATATGGCAGGTAAAAGACATTAAGAAGTGGAAGATCATAAGGAAAGGAGGGACAATCGAGGGGCTTATCAAGTACTATCTAGCTGGCGAACACGCCGACTTCGACAAATATAACCCTGGACAAGTATTGTTCTTCTGGGTCTTCATAGTCCCCGTCGTCGTGGTTGCGTCAATAACTGGCCTCATCCTAGTATTTAAAGGAGCTTTCGATGCCTATACAGTATCCTTAGCCCTCTTTCTCCACGACTGTGCCTTCTTCTGGGGCTTAATAGGAGGCATATTCCACGTAGTAGCTGGAGTAATACTGCCTCAAAATAGACCCGTCGTAGACGCGATGTTTAGAACTGGCATGTTACCTCTAAGCTTCATAAAGGAACATCACTCACTTTGGTATGAAGAGCTGAAGAAAGAACTAGGCTTAGAAGAGTAATCATTATTTCTTTGTCTGATTAAGAATCCTCTCAACCTCCTTTAATACTTCCTCTATAACTATGTCTACAGCTTTTGATACGCTATCTGATAGCCTCATTCCAATTTCAAAACTTTCAGGTTCAACGCCTATTATTAAGCACTTTTTAAGTGTGCACCCGAGCTGTTTAGCTAACGCTAAAGCTATCTCCACGTTCAATTCATGAGAGCTAATCTTCATTAACTGCGCGACGTCTTCTGGATTAATGATCTCAACATCTTTTTCAGTTAACTCAACCTTATACACCGTCCCAGCTTCAAGACCTCTTGGAATAGCGTCTACGAATATCACGTATTGATAATTTAATAAGTCGCTTACCAAAGCTCTCAAGTCGCATCCATAATCAACCACGTCGACGTTTTTAGGAAGCATCATCTTAGATAACCGCTCAGCTACATATGATCCAAAACCATCGTCTCCTAACAGCCTATTTCCAATACCTGCTATCAATATCTTCACTTTGTAGCTTCCCTCTTAACCTCTTAGACTTGTCTAACATTTTATCCTTAAGGTATCGTAGCCTCAAAGATTATTTTGTAAATGCTTTAATCTTGCTTTTTTTAACTTCTTTAAAATCAAATCTTTTGCGTTGGTTAAAAATTTATAGATAACTAGCTACTTTTCTATCAAGACTTTAGGTGATATCTCTTTGCAGCTTAGCAGAAGGGCTTTTCTGAAGACATCTCTCATGGCTGCAGCCATACTTTCGCTAGCGAGGTTCTCAAACGACCCTATAGTTAGAGCAGCTGCTGAAGATATCGAGAAGTCTATTACTCAAGGAGAGCAGCCAGCACTTCACATCGTGTGGGTTCAAGGACAAGCCTGCAGCGGGTGCACCGTGAGCTTGCTGAACTCAACAGATCCGAGCATCGTAGATGTCTTGATAGGTCAAGTTGAGGAGCTTTCGCCTGTGGTCTTAGATTACCACCCCACGATTATGCCACAGTGGGGTGTTGAACACCTTAAATCAGAGACATCTGAAAGCGTCAAGGGGTGGAGTGCCGTATCAATCTTAAGAAAAGCTGAGAGGGGCGAGTTAGGACCCTATGTCCTGGTTGTTGAAGGTGCTGTCCCAGATGAAAGGCTAGCTGGCAGCGGTAGATGGTGCACCATAGGGGAGGATGAAGCCGGTCCACTAACGCTAACAGATGAGCTATTGCCATTAGCTAAAAATGCTGCCGTGGTATTAGCTGTCGGCAGTTGTGCAGCTTTTGGCGGTATTCCACATGGCTCTCCAAACCCAACTGGCACTAGAGGTGTTATGGACGTTTTAGGAAAGGAATGGAAGAGCGTACTCGGGTTACCTGTAATAAACATCCCTGGCTGCCCACCAGCTGGAGACTGGATTGTTAAGACAGTTGCTCACCTCTTATTAACGGTTAAGGGAATTCTACCCGCACCAAAGCTTGATGAGGAGCATAGGCCTACCTTCCTATACGGCTGGATAATGCATGATAAGTGTCCAAGAGGAAGCTACTACGCAGCTGGCCAGTTCATAAACAGATACGGTGAGCCATACTGTGTCTACTCAATGGGCTGTAAAGGACCCATAGTCCGCTGCCCAATAACTGTTACAGGGTTTGTCGAAGGCATAGGGGCATGTTCAGCTTACGGCTCTCCATGCATAGGGTGTACAATGAGGGAGTTCCCAGATCCTCCATACTCGCCTTTCCTGAAGGCTCTACCAGCACCGGTAATGCCCCCAGCTGAAGCATTGGCAGCTGCAGCGGTTATCGGCGTAGCAGCTGGCGCCGTAGGTTCGCACGTGCTTAAGGCCAGGAAGAAGGTTGCTTCAAAGTCATCTTCAAAGGAGGGTTAGCACATGACGGTTAAGGAGTTAATGCTTGACCCAATAACTAGGCTTGAAGGCCACGCTGCGCTACACGCTAAGATAGATGTCGAAGCTAAGAGGTACATCGACGCTCACAGCGTAGCTGGCATGTTTAGAGGGTTTGAAATAATACTCAAGGGCAGAGATCCTCCAGATGCTACGTTCATAACGCAGAGGATATGCGGTGTATGCCCAGTACCTCACGCGTACGCATCAGCTTTATCGCTTGACATGGCTTTAAAAGCCCCTCCTCCGCCACTTGCAACAATCCTAAGAAACCTGACCATAGCGGCTGAGCTTCTCTACGATCATCCAATACACCTATTTCAACTAGCTGGTCCCGACTACAGCGCTATCATCGTGAAGAAGTTTAACAAGGCGTGGTGGTCAGCCGCTCAGCTAACATTATGTGAGTATCGCGACGTGCATGGGTACACCACAATCGCTGACTTGATGGAGGCTCTAAACCCATTATCTGGAAGCCTTTACCTCTACACCTTAAAGATGGAGAGGTTTAGCAGGAAACTAGCGTCCCTGTTGGGGGCCAAGCACCCGCATGTTAACACTTTCATACCTGGAGGCGTGGCTAGGACGTGGGGTGCATCTGAAGCAGCACAAGCTTTCAGCATGCTGTTAACCTTAGCTGGATTATCAAAGCTCTTAGTAACTGTCTGGGAAGATCTGTCTCGATTCTTATACGACATGGGCTATGAAGATGCAGGTTTGAGGCCAGCTAACCTAATCGCCTATGGAGTTATGGAGGATCACGAAACCTACGATGCGTCATATGCTAACATGAGCAAGTGGGGCGAAAAAAAGTATCTTACGCCTGGGGTTGTTGTCAATGGAGAGCTCGTTACCTATGACCTCAAGGAAATTCACAGAGGAATTAGGGAGTACGTTGAACATAGCTACTATGAAGCCTGGAGCCCAGAGTTCACGACAGATCCTGAGGGCGTATCATTAGATTCAAACCACCCGTGGAATAAGGAGACTTTGCCGAGCCCACAAGCTAGGTCTTGGGACGGAAAGTATACCTGGGCTTCAACACCTAGATGGGCTTACAACGGGGCAATCTATGTGCTTGAAGCTGGACCAGCAGCTAGGATATGGGCTCCAGCACTAGCTGGCAAGGTGAACTTCACGTGCCCATTCTCAGAGGTTAAGACTGGCAATGGGGTTGTCAGGATATCGCTTCCAGAAACTAGAAGCGAGGAACTCCCAGCTAGCTTATATGATGCTATGGAAGTTGAGTGGGTTGCGCCGAAGATCTATAGAAACGGCGTTAAATGTGTAAATACTATTGAGAGGAATAAGGCGAGGGCTTACAACCACGCTTACTACGCAGCCGTAGCGTTGCTCAATGCGTTGCAAATGTTTGAACTAATTAAAGAAGGCAAGCTTAGCGTGTGGAAGGAAATCGAGAGACCAGCGTTATCTTTCGGCGCCGGCATGACTGAGGCAGCTAGGGGGGCTGTTGGACACTGGTCTGTAGTTAAGGGAGGTAAGATACATCGCTATCAAGTGATAACGCCGACAGCTTGGAACATTTCTCCAAGAGACCCCGAAGGGAACTTAGGCCCGATAGAGGAAGCTGTCGTTAACACGCCTGTGACGGAAGATCACGGTGGAGCTGACGAATGGGTTGGCTTAGACGCTGTTAGGGTTGTTAGAAGCTACGACCCCTGCTTATCGTGTACAGTTCACGCTTACATCGGCGGACGCTACGTTAAACACTCAACAACTTACTGCCTCACACCGTGAGGTGAAAACTGTTGGACAGCGTCTTCGCCATCGCCATGTACTACTTAGCTCCAGCTGCGCTGGTGCTCTTAGTAGGTGGCTTTGCTTATAAAATAGCCAGGGTAGTCACGCTGCCCATGGCTAGGCCGCGCATACCTAAAGGTAAAAAACTGTTCTTTAGGTTTGTCGACTTCGTGGTCGGCTTCATAAAGGCGATACTGCTGCCGCTTTACATAAACGCTGTTAAAGGGCCTATAAGCTTCGTAGGCTCTTTCCTGCTCTTCCACTTATGTACAATTGCTTTACTCCTACTTTTCGGGCCACACATGATTGCTGCGCTAGCTTCAACATGTCCACCGCTCTTAGCGTTTTTAAACAGCTTGAAAATACCGCTGCCCCACGTAGTTACACAAGCCGCTTTAACAGATTTCACATTTTGGGGACCTTTAGACGCCATCCTCAACGCCGATACGCTAGCCGTTCTAGGGTTTACAGGTCTCTGCATGATAATAGGCTACAAGGCTTACTACTTAGCTACTAAGACGATCAAGTGCAACGTGGGAGATTACATAGCATTAGCGCTCGTCTTTTTAGCGTTTATAACAGGTTACGGAGCTGCTCACAAGCTAATGCCATATGAAGGAGCCCTCGCTTGGCATATAGTGTTTACGTCTCTGCTCATACTATACATACCATATAGCAAGTTTTCTCACCCAATATATGACTACTGGATTGGCAAGATAGTTAAGGGCATTAAGATGAGCCGCAAGGAGGGTTAGTGATGTCCAAGGTTGAGCAGGCTATTAGAACGGTAGTTTCTCACATAGACGCGTACTATGCCTTTTGCCTAGAAGGGTGTTTTCACTGCCACGTCTGCGCATATAACTGCCCATTCTTTAACACCTTCCATACATGGGAACACGTGCCAGTAATGATAGGGGACGAAGTTAGGAAGATCTACAGGTATATTTCAACGCTATCGGGGCGCCTTTTACGTACTCTCGCTTCAGCTAGTAAGCCTAGTGAAAGAGACTTTGAGAAATGGGCTAAGCTAGCTTACAACTGCTTAATGTGCGGTGGCTGTAGTGTAGCGTGTGCGTCAATTTTAGAGGAGCCGCCTTTCACACATCTACTTCGATCAGCTGTTCATGTAGCTGGTTTAACCCCAAAGCCTCTGGCTGATTATGCTTCAAACGAGCTTGAAACAGGACACCCGCTTCGCTTAAGTAAAGAGGAGTGGTTGTCGTTTATAGAGTCTTCAAAATCTGAGCTTGGTTTCGACATACCCGTAGACCTTAAAGAAGCGCACTACCTACTAATTCCAGGATGGCTAGAAGTTAAGGAATCTCCTTCAACGCTTAAAGCTGCTTTCAAGGCACTTAACCATCTAACGTCGATGCTCAGGGTATTTTACGGAGTTAAAGCTACGTGGACTGTCAGCAGCGAAGCTTACTGCTTAGCTTTCATGCCGATTATGGTTGGGGACTTCGATAATGGTAGGCAGCTGCTTAGCAACGTTGTTGAGAAGATTGAGAAGCTTAAGCCTAAAACCGTGGTTGTAGTCGGAGCTGATTATGGATTTAGGGTATTGAAGACTATGGCTAAAAAGCTGCTGGGCAAACCTCTACCATTTCAAGTGAAACACATATTAACAGTCCTAGACGAGAACTTGAGCGCTCTTAACTTAAATAAACGCGCTAACCCAGATCCCGTCACATATCACGATCCGTGTCAAATAGCAAGGTGGTCTGGAGTTTACAGAGAAGCTAGAAGCGTGTTAAAAGCTGCTGTTGAAAATTACCGTGAAATGTACCCATCAGGGATACTTAACTGGTGTTGTATGGGTGGAGGCGGGCTTTACGAGATACCTGAGAAGAGGGATATGATACTCAAGGCTTTTGCGCTTAAAGCAGATCAAATATACAAGACTAGAGCTAAAATAGTTGCAACAGCTTGTACAACTTGTAAGCTGATGTTAACTGAAGGATGTAGACACTATGGAATTCCAGTGGAAGTTGTCGATATCATAGAGCTTGTCGCAAAAGCCATTAAGAAGTAACAGCTCTATTTCCCTAAATTTTCAGCTATTACCCTCTTATCATACTAACGTTTTCCTTGTCCTATTGCTAACTGCTTACTCGTAATGGTGTTGACGTACTTAGACGATACACTTCTAAGCTTTTCATCATCTGACACCAGCGTAAGTCCATTTTTCACTGCTGCACATAGATAAGATGCGTCATATATCGTCATTTTCTCCTTAGTTGCTATCTCAAAAACCTCTTTTCCCATACTCCTCATTGATAGTACCTTCATCACATTGAATATATCTTCTAAGACTTCGATTAGCTCCATAGCCACTTTTTCTTCTATATGCCTCAATAACACATGCTCTTTCCACACAGCGTTAATTGATTCATAGAAAGCTAACTCAATGGTAGCTCCCTTAATAAATGGCTCGACAAAGTTTTTCTTAACTAAATTCACTATGGAGCTCGCGTCAAAGAGGTATTTCATCTGCTTTCCCTGTCTTCACGTATAATCTTAGCAATTTCCTCATCGCTTATGTGAGCTAACTCCTTGTGTAATTTCGCAGCTTTCTTCTTAGCTTCAATAAGCATGCACTTCTTAACCTCCTCTTCAAGGCTTCTCTTGATAACAGGTCCAGGTTTAATGCCGTACTTGTCGAGAAGTTCCTTTAGCTTACGTGGAATCTTAGCGGAAACGGTCACGTAACTCATCGCGTGCTCATTAATACTCTTAAAGTCTACTTCATATAAGGTTTACCTATATAAGAGGCTACCTAAAGCTGACGATAATGTTTACGTGTAATAATCTCATTATTTCATTAGATTTCATTAGTATGTGAACCTTTTTAGTTAGTTTTAAACAACGAGTTTTCTAACTTCTCCTCCATACTTAGCCCATATAGCGCACGTGCCTTCACTTGACACCATACAAGGCCCCATCGGGTTAGAGGGGGTACATGCCTTCATAAACATTGGGCAATCTGTTGGCTTAGCTCTACCCAATACTACGTCGGGGCATCTGCATCCAGGCTTAACTTCTATGGAGCTTTCAAGCTTTAAGTTATACTTATGCTCTGCATCGTACTCTTTAAAGTCTTCTTTAAGCTTAAGGCCGCTTAAAGGCAGTATTCCAAGACCTCTCCATTCTCGATCAATAACATCGAATACCCCATTTATTAGCTGTTTAGCTTTAACGTTGCCATCCCACGGCACAGCTCTCGTATATTCATTGATAAGTCTAGGCTGGTTTTGAAGAAGCTGCTTTAAGATCATTAGCACAGCTAAAAGCACGTCTAAGGGTTCAAACCCAGCTACTACGGTCGTTATTCCGTAGTCTTCAACAATATACCTCCAGGCGCTAGCGCCCACTATTGTCGAGACGTGTCCAGGAGCTATGACGCCGTTTAGAGGTATGTCAGGCTGGTTCAGGACAAACTTCATAGCTGGCACGGTAAGCCTATATGAGACAAACAAGCTGAGGTTTCTCGGCACGTTGTTTTCATGAAGCTGCGTTGCCGTGCTCGGCTGCGTAGTCTCAAAGCCAACTGCAAAAAACACCGAGTCTTTTCTGCTGTTTGAGGCTTGCTTGACAGCATCTAAGAAGCTGTAAACGACTTTGACGTTCCCGCCTTCAGCTTTAGCTTTTGCTAAGCTTTTTCTAGAGCCTGGCACCTTGAACATGTCCCCATAAGTATAGACTTCAACTCCGTTTAAGCAAAGCTCAATAACGTAATCTATCTCCTTAGCGGGAACTATGCATACTGGGCATCCAGGTCCAGCTATTAGCTCGACGCCTTCCGGCAACAAGCTTCGTATGCCGTAGTAGGTTATCGTATGTTCATGTGTTCCGCAAACGTGCATTATCTTAACCCTATCAAAGCCCCTTTCCTTGAGCCTAGCCCAGTACTTATTAATTTGATCTACGATGGTCTTAGCGATCTCTAAGTCCCTATATCGCGAGAGTATCTCCTGTATGCTTGGCTTACTCATTGAGAAAGTTTAGCTTAAAGAACAAGTTAATTAAGTTAGCCAAAGAGTTTCTAGCACAAGCTTTAACTTATAGTATGCTTGCGAGGGAAGCCCGGATGGAGGTAGTATCTTTAGCTCACGGAGCTGGCGGCGCAGAATCTCAAGCTTTACTAGAGGAAGTTTTCTCCAAGCTCTTTAAGCTCAAGAAAGTCGCTGACGGCGTCGGCTTAGACGATATGGATGACTCAGCTTCCATACCAGTGGGCGACGACCTACACGTAGCTGTTAAAGTAGATAGCTACACCGTTAAGCCAATATTCTTTCCAGGAGGCGATATAGGAAAGCTGGCGATAACTGGCACAGTAAACGACTTAGTTGTCTTTGGCGCTAAGCCATTAGCTATCTTAGACGCTATGGTGGTTGAAGAGGGTTTTCTGCTCGACGAGCTTAAGAAGATACTTTCGTCGATGAGAGCTGTAGCTGAAGCTGAGAATGTGGCTCTGATAGGAGGGGATTTCAAGGTTATGCCTAGAGGCTCAATAGATAAGGTAGTGATATCGACTGTCGGCGTAGGCCTTGTGCATAAGAAGCGCATACTCTTAGATTCAAACCTTAGGCCGGGAGATAAGCTGATTATTTCAGGTTCAATAGGTGAGCATGGCGCGGCGATATTGGCTGCGCAGCTCGACATTCAGTCTAGCATTATAAGTGATTGCTCGACATTAACTAAGGTTATGGAAGCTGCGCTGAGCATTGGAGGCGTTCATGCGGCGAACGACCCTACTAGAGGGGGATTAGCTATGGCTTTAAACAACATGGCTAGAAAATCCGGGTTATCAATAATTGTTGAAGAAGATAAGATACCTGTTAAGGATGAAGTCAGAGCTTTAGCTGAGATGGCCGGCATAGATCCGCTTGCTCTCGCATGTGAGGGTAGAGCGCTGTTAGCTGTTGAAGCTGGTAAAGCTGAAGAGGTTCTTGAAGCTATTAGGAAAGTAAGCCCTGATGCCTCAATTATAGGGGAAGCTGTTAAGCTTAAAGAAGGCTATGTCTTCATGAAGACAGTCGTAGGTGGGCTTAGGGTAGTAGAGCCTCCAAGAGGGGAGCTTGTCCCGAGGATTTGCTAACTTATTGGCTTAAGCTTAGCAGCTCTTCCCATATTTTCAATGTCTCCAAAGCCTCCTTTTCGTCAAGCTTAGCTATTATCATACCCGCATGGACAATAACGTAGTCTCCTGGGTTGACATCAACCAAGCTCGCGTCCACAACAGATTTCACGCCATTAAACTCTACTACAGCGCGCCTCCCCTCAACTTCGAGGACTTTCATCGGCACTCCTAAGCACATAGCATAGCACCGGAAGGAGCTGTAAACATGCTTTTAAGCAAGGCTACTTATCTCTATCGCGGTTTTCTCCTCAACCTTTATCAAGCTTAAGCCACTTGTAAAATCTCAGGGTGGTTAGCTTGTCTGAAGCCAGGCGTTTCTTAGAAGATGTTAGGAAGATGCTAGCCCCGCTAAATGAGAAGATCTTGAAACACCCTTTCATAACTGATGCTGAAAAAGGTTCACTGCCTTTTGAGAAAATCCTGTCTTTTATCAAAAACCAGTACTACATCGTGAGCCGGGACATCAAGGCGCTAGCAGCTATGCTTTCAAGAGCTAAAAACCCCGATGAAGAGTGGTTTTTCCAAGAGCTCCTTAAAGGCGATATTGAGGCTTTTAAGCTCTTGTTGAAGATGGCTGAGTCCTTAAACCTAAGTAGAGAGGTTCTTGAAAGCTATCATCCGATACCAAGCGCTGTAGCTTATACGCACTTCTTAGCTTCGTTAGCGCTCTACAGTTCTGCTGGCGAGCAAGCTATGGCGATGGTAGTTAACCTGCCTGTCTGGGGAGCTAACTGCTCGAGGCTCGCTAAAGCGCTTAAGGAAAAGTATGGCGCTAGAGAGGTCAGCTTCTTAGAGCTTTTCGCGTCTCCAGCAGATTGGCTTGAAGAAGCTGCTGTTAAAGTTATGGAGCCCTACATTGACAAGGAGAGAGATAAGATGTTAAGAGCTGCTAAGCTTATCCAAGCCTACGAAGCCATGTTCTGGGACGGCGTTTACGGGGAAGGTTGATCGCCAGCTTTCAATAACTTCTCTACCTCGCTTACCTCAACGTCCAATTGACGTGCAAGTATTTGAGGGGATAAATCAGGATTTTCCTTTAATAGCTTGTTTACCACTTCGGCTAAGTAATCGTAATAGCTTTCAGCTGAATGCCAAAACTTGTTAAAGTACTCCATGAGCATGTTCACTAAGGTTTCAGAGCTTATGAACACCCCTCTCTTAGTTGGCTTATTTTCGCCAACTTTCTCCGGTAAGCCTATGACTGCGTGTTTGCCGTCTATAGCCATAAACCTTAAGTCGTAGACTACTAGTCCATCGTGATACTTTACGTCTGCGCCGGCTCTTACAAACTCATAGCCCATTCTCAGCCTTTCAGGAGATTTAGGGAGCAGGTAGTTGAGTAACACTCCCCTAGTCTTAGCCATCGCCATAGCCTTTAAAACTTCCCTAACAAAGCTTTCACTACGAGTCGTCGGGTTAGTCCCCGTAACAACCGCATATACGCTTCTCCTCGCTCTTTCAAGACTTTCAACAGCCATGTTAAAGTATTCTTGCCTCGTCAACACATCCGTCGCGTTGATTAGCGCATCGAGGAGCTTTGCCCTACCATGCCATTCACGCCTACTTAAAAGCAATAATATCACCGTAGCTAGCAATAGCGCTAGTTCAACGAGTAGAAGCACTAGCTCAATCAAGAGGTACTTCACCTAATGGGCTTCAACGTGAAGGGCAGACAAGTATATAAGTCTTCGCTTAAGTTTCATCAGGCAAAGTTAAGTAAGAAGCACGGAATGAAGGTTGTAAAACGAAAGAAAGCTTAATATTGACCGTTTAACAATAATTGTTTTACGATGAGCACAATAGTAGCTATTAGAGTTCCAAAACAGCTTAAAGAAGCTTTAGAGGAGCTTGGCATAGACTATTCAAGAGAGGTTAAGGAGTTTCTTGAGAGGCGTGTAAGAGAGGAGAGATTGAAGCGTTCCATAGAGAAGCTTGAAGAGTTTAAAAGAGGCTTAGGGAAGATTGATGGAAACTTGGCGGCTCGCTTCATAAGGGAGGTTAGGGAAAGCCGTTGAGGAGGGTAGTGGTCGATTCTTCAGTTATCGTAAAGTGGGCTATACCTGAAGACTTTAGCGAAAACGCAGTAAAAATACTCAGGGACATGGGCTTAGGCGTTGTCAGCTTATATGCCCCTACACTGGCGCTATCTGAGGTTTCAAATGTCCTATGGAAATACGTCCTCAAAGGCTTCTTAACAAGCGATCAAGCTAAGAAAGCTATCGACTTGATAAGCTCCATTGACGTATCTTACGTTAAGGAGGATTGGCGTCAGCTTGAAGACGCGTTGGCTATCGCGCTGGATGAAAGTATATCAGTTTACGACGCTCTCTACGTGGTCTTAGCAAAGGAGTTGAATGCTGAACTTGTGACAGCTGACGAAAAGCTCTATCAATACGCTAAGAAGAGGGTCAACGCGTTTTTCATCTCAAGTTATCGCTAGCTTAACGAGGGATTTGCTTTGAGCAAGAAAATAGCGTTAAACGTCAAGGTAGTAGGGATAGTTCAAGGAGTAGGCTTTAGACCTTTTGTCTACAGGTTAGCATCTAAGCTCAACCTAGGCGGCTACGTCAAGAACTTAGGCGGATCTGAGGTGGAGATCCAGGTTGAGGGCTCTGAAGAGTTAGTAAACCAATTTTTGTCAAAGCTTCTATCTGAGAAGCCTCCGCCAGCTTTAATAGAGAACATCGAGGTGCGCGAAGTTAAGCCGGAAGGCTACTCGTCTTTCACAATCCTGGAAAGCGGTAAAGCTAGAAGCAGAGTGTCAATGATACCCCCTGATATAGGCGTTTGTGAAAGCTGTTTAGGTGAGGTCTTAAGCGAGACACGTTGGCGAAATTACCCATTTAATAGCTGTGCTTGGTGTGGACCAAGGTTTAGCATGATGTATTCACCGCCATATGATCGAGAGAGAACAGCTATGTCAGAGTTTCCGATGTGCGAGCTATGCCTCTCTGAATATCGAGATCCTGCAAACCTACGCCGCTTTCACGCTCAAGGCATAAGCTGCCCCATATGCGGCCCAAGGGTGTTTTTAACTGATCGAGGCGGAATTAAAATTGAAGTGGATGACCCGATTGCAGAAGCTGCTAGGCTTATTGATGAAGGCTACATCGTAGCCGTTAAAGGTATCGGAGGCTTTCACTTAGCTGCTTTAGCAAGCTCAGATGATGTCGTTTTAGAGCTTCGCAGAAGAAAGGGACGTGAAGAAAAGCCCTTTGCCCTCATGGCATTAGACCTGTCCATAGCTGAGGAGATAGCTGAGGTAAATCAAGTTCATAGGGAACTTTTAACATCGCCTGAGAAGCCAATAGTTCTCATTCCAATGAGAGAGGGCGCTGCTGTCTCAAAGTTCGTTGCGCCAGGTTTGAACACTATAGGCATAGAGCTAGCATACACACCGCTACACTATCTCTTGTTAAGTAAGACACGTGACAAGTACTTGATAATGACGAGCGGCAACTACAGTGGTGAACCGATGTGCACGTCTAATGAGGAGGCTCTAAGGAAGCTCAGCAAAATAGCTGACTACTTCTTAATGCACAATAGGAAGATCGTGAATAGGGTAGATGACAGTGTGATTAGGTTAACTTGCAATAAGCCTGTTTTCATAAGGAGAAGCCGTGGATACGCGCCATCCTGGTTTAAGCTGCCCATAGAGTTAAAAAGGCCAATTATAGCTTTCGGAGCTATGTTACAGTCGACAGCTGCTATTGCGTTAGAGCAATACGCTATACCAACGCAGTTTATAGGCGATGTTGAAGACTACGAAACCCTCAGCTTCTTAGAAGGAGCTTTAAACTTCCTGATTAAGGGTTACGGAGTAAACATTAAGAACTCCATCTTAGCTTGCGACCTTCACCCAAGCTACCTATCAACTAGGCTTGCCGAAGAGTGGTCTAAGACGCATGAAGTACCTTTAATCAAGGTACAGCACCATCATGCTCACATAGCTTCAGCCATGGCTAGCTTCAACTTACCCCTGGATGAGGAGGTCATTGGGATAGCGATGGATGGTGTAGGCTATGGAGTGGATGGTTGCGTATGGGGTGGAGAGGTATTAAGAGCATCTTATTCAAGCTTTGAGAGAGTCGGCATGTTAGAATATCATGTTATGCCAGGCGGAGACGCGGCTACAAACTACCCGTTCAGGATGTTGATGAGCATATTGTCTAAGTCTCTAAGCGAACAGGAGTTAATCGAGTTAGCAACAAGGTATCAGCACGCTCTTCCTAGAGGAGTTCAAGAAGCATATGTAGTTTTAAAGCAAATTAGACAAGGAACCCCCAAGACTTCAAGTACGGGCAGGGTATTAGATGCTATCTCAGCTTTGCTAAACGTATGTTTCTATAGAAGCTACGAAGGAGAGCCCGCAATGAAGCTTGAAGCTTTTTCAAAGCTTGACGATAGGGTGTCGTTAAAGATGTCGATTAAGCAAGTCGACGAGATATACGTCGTCGATACGGCAAGCTTAGTTAAAGACGCCTATGAGCTACTAATGGAGGGGTACGACCCTAAAGCTATAGGAGGAGCTTTTCAATACGCTATTGGCAAAGCTCTCGGAGAAATAGCCGTTAAAGTGGCTAAGCGCAATAACAGGTATGTGGTCGTATCTGGAGGAGCTGCTGTGAACGACTTTATAGTCAAAGGCATATACGATGCCCTACAAAACTCTACGCGCGAAGTTCTACTACCGTCTAAGATACCGGTAAACGATGGAGGGATATCGTTAGGACAAGTAATGGTAGCTTTAGCTAACTCTGAGCTAAATAAATAAGCCTATCTCTTATGGCTCGGTCTAACCTTAGATAAAGGCTCCCACCTAAACCTCCATAAGCCTTTCAACAGCTATCTCAAGTTCTTCAGCTAAGACATCGCTTATCAGCGGCTCATTAGCTAAGGGGGAGACCACAACATCGGCTTCAACCTCCTTTGATTCAACGTCGCCTCCCAAGACCTTAACTTTACACGCCCTTGGGTAAAGCCATGCTTTAAGCACGCCGCCTGCTGTATCAAGCTCCACTTCGAAGGCTTTTTCAGGAGGCCATAGGTTAAGAGCTTGGCTAAATCGACTGGAATTAATAAGTGAGGTGTAGGGGCTTCGTAGCCGCTGTTAAGAAGAGCTACAGCTTCGACGCTCTTATCGCCAGCACTAATCTTCAGCTTTAACCTGACTGCCAATCTTCAACACCTTAATCCTCCCTACTCTGCCAACTCGCTTAACACGGATTCTTTCTACAAAAACCCTCTTTGCTTCAGTCACAACTTAGAAAAATGTATTTCAGACCTTTAAAGCGCTCGGCTATAATGCTCAAGCCTTCTAAGCTTTTCTCAAGACGAGCCCGCCTTTCAGCTGCTCTCCGCACTTACGTAGCTCGTCGCTAAGCTTTAAAGCGTCTCTTAAGCCTTAACCATTTGAGCAAGGAGCTATGGAAGTATTCCTAGTGGTAACTCATGGAAGAGGCTCCATAGACCTATACAGCATTAGGCTTGCACAGCACTTGAAAATACCTAAGCTACATACAGATGTCTATCAGAGGATATCAGCGCTATTTGGCAAAAGCTTAGCCGACCCAAGCTTAGTAAAGGGCATAGAGCTTCTCCTCAGCTTCTCAAAAAAGCTTAACGAAATACCAGGCATACCGCACTTTCCAAACCACCACTTAGGGCGATTTGCTTACTTCCTTAATAAGCCATTCATAGTGACAGTTCACGACATTATGCGCTACCTAGACATCTTGTGGAACGGCACCTTAATTTCAAAGCCCAGCAGCCAAGATAAGCTTTGGCTCACAATGGACTTTAAAGCTATAAAGAAAGCAGCTAAAGTCATCGTCCCATCAAACCACACGAAAAAAGACTTAGTCAAATATCTTAAAGTGCCCGAGGAGAAGATCGAGGTAATACCTCATGGCGTAGACGATTTCAAGCCGAGGCTTGGAAGACGCCCGTGCAAAGAACCTTACATACTCTACGTGGGCACAGAACACCCTAGAAAAAACTTGAAAACAGCCTTTAAGGCTTTCAAGCTTCTTAAAGAAGAATCTCCAAGGTTTAAAGACCTTAAATTCGTGAAAGTCGGCAGAGCAGGCGGTAAAGAGCGTTGTTTTAGAGAGGAAACGTTGAGAATAATCAATAGCTTAGGCATAGCGAAGGACGTGATCTTCATAAGCTGGGTTTCTAAAGAAGAGCTTGAAAGCTATTATACACAGGCTGAGCTCTTCATATTTCCATCAATATACGAAGGCTTTGGCTGGCCACCACTTGAAGCTATGCAGTGCAATTGCCCCGTAATAGCTTCAAACACCACAAGCATACCTGAAGTTCTCGGAGATGCGACCATACTCTTAAGCCCACTTAATGTAAAAGCTTGGAAAGACGCGATGGAAGAGGTGTTGACAGACGAGTCTCTCAGAAAAGAGCTTGTGGAGAAAGGAGCTTCTCATGCGAAGAAGTTTAGCTGGAAGAAGGCGGCTGAGAGGACGTTAAAAGTCTATCAAGAGATTTTAGAAAGTTCTTAAGCTGAGGCTGCTTTCTAACCACCTTGAGATCATCTCGTAAAATGATCCCTCTCTCCAACGCCTCAATCGCCAGCAAATCCCTTTTTCTCACGAGCCTTTCAAACTCGCTTGACGTTAACGGTATTACTTGAAAGCCTCGTTGCACGTCTAACACCTTAAGCCTACTTAATGGTTTGCCTCTTAAACCATCCGATATTACTATTAAGTCCACGTCGCTCCATAAGTTAAAGTCCCCTCTAGCATATGAGCCTACTAATATTACCGTTGCTTTAAATGGAAGGGTGTTAGCCCATCGCCTCGCTTTCTCTAAGACTTCTTCTCTTAACTTCTTTCTCTTTTCAAGCACTTCCAAAGCTCTTCAACCCAGTCAATAATTTTACGTGAGCATTCAAGTGCTTCAACAGCATCTTCTCTAGAGTAAAACTCGTGAGGGGCGCCTTCAGCCCACGCGTTAGGATATCTTGTAGGGACATACAGCTTATCTAAGGTTAAGGCAGCTGAAGAAATTTCCTGCGGGACATCCACTTTCTCAGCGGAAAGCTCGCCTAATATCTTGGATATGCTATGACCATAGGCTGGTAATCCTAAACCGTGAAGTAAAGCTTTTACAGCATACTCTCCAGCTTGTTGAGCTTTAAAACAAGCCCAGTTAAAATCCCCTCTTTCAAGATCTCCTTCAGCCGAGCTTAAAGTCCTTTTTGAGGTTTCCATCCACCTAAGGTATTCAGCTTCGTCGAGCAAAACGCCCTCACATCTCTCTAAATAGCAGCTTTAGCTTTAAAGCCTTAAAGAAGCTATATCAAGCCCATCTCCTTTAACTCACTTACTTTCAACAAACCCCTATGTAAGGCCGATGCCACTAAAACACCGTCTACACCAACCCTCTTCAACATCAAGATGTCGTCTAACCCCCTAACTCCTCCTCCTACAAACAAGCGCCCATCTTTGAGTACGCTTTTAAGCTCCATAACCTGCTTAAGATCAATTCCTAGGAAGCTTCCCACCTTAGCCAAGTCAATTAGCAAAACGTCTTTTATAGGAGCGTTGATTAGCTCTTTTAAAGCTTCATTCGGCCTTTTTCCACACAACAGCGGGCTTAAGCTAATGATCTTGTCTTCCTTCAGGTCTAAGCTTAAAGCTACGTTATTATCAAACTCATTAAAGATCTCCTTAACCTCTTCAACATCTACTATGCCTTCAGTACCAATGACCACTTGTGATACGCCACATCTCAAAAGCTTCTCAACCCCTTGTCTCGTACTTACACCGGCATCAAGCATCACCTTAACAGGTAGCTTGCCAAGCTCTTCGTAAAGCTTTAAGTTAAGCTTACCGTACATTATTGAGTCTAAATCAGCTACGTAGAGCGCTTTAAACCCAAGCTCAGCAAACTTCTTAGCTACGTCGAGAGGTTCTCTTGAGTCACATAATACGCTCTCAATAGGCTTATATGACTCCCTAAACCCCTTAAACGCTTGAACCACGACGCCCTCTTTAACGTCAATAGCTGGTATAACGAGCATTTTTACCGCTCCTTCTCCTCCATAGTAGCTAGCTTTAATTAACTTTGAGGAGGGTTACGTGATATTAAATGAGGGTTTTAGGCTTAGATCTCGGCGGGGCGAACGTTAAGGCAGCCTTAATCTCAGCTAGCAATGGTCAAGTCAAGCTACATGCTATAAGGAGATACCTCCCTATTTGGAAGATAGGCAAGGAGCGTTACGGAAGAAGCGTCGAAGAAGTAGTTCAAAACTTAGCTCCTTTTGATGAGCTCGCAGTAACCATGACGGCCGAGCTCTCAGATGTTTTTCAAAGTAAAAGAGAAGGTGTGAACTTCATCCTAGATGTCATAGCTAATACGTGTGAGCATTTTCACGTTTTAGACGTTAAAGCTAACTTAATAACTCCGGAGGAAGCAAGGAATGGGCCGCTAAATGTCGCATCAGCAAACTGGGCTGCTACCGGATGGCTTGCTGGAAAGCTTTTTCCAGAGGACAGGGTGCTGGCCGTAGATGTCGGCAGCACCACAACTTCCATCATCCCGGTTGACCGCGGCTCTATCGTAGCTGAGGGGTTAAACGATATCGAGAAGCTAGCTTATGGCGAGCTCGTCTATACTGGGGTTTTGAGGACGAATATTGCTGCGATAGTGGATAAAGTGCCAGTTAAAGGCATATTAACGCGTATTTCAGCGGAGTTTTTCGCATCGTCTGGAGATGTGCATTTAGTGCTTGGAAACATCAAACAAGAGGATTACAGCGTTGAAACAGCTAATGGAAGGGGGGTATCTGTTGAGGAAGCTATGGCTAGGCTAGCTAGAGCCGTATGCGGTGATTTAGAGCTTTTATGTAGAGAAGACGTGATTTCAATAGCTAGGTACGTATATGAAAGGCAGCTTCTACAAGTTGAAGAAGCTATTTTACAGGTGCTTTCAAGGCTTAAGTGGCGTAGCGCTAAGGTGTTGACGCTGGGATTAGGGTCAAAGTTCATAGCTAGAGAAGCTGCCTTAAAAGCTGGTTTAAGAGAGGTCTCCTCCTTGGAAGACATGGTTTGTAGAGGAGCTTCTTCTACAGGACCAGCTTTTGCATTAGCTTGTATGCTATTGGAGAAGAGAAGTGTATCTGTAAGTAGAGACTTTCTGCTTTCATTAAGAGAAGATTAGCGTGGACTTTTAGCTTCTTATGAGGTGGTTTTACTACTAAATGGCTCAGATAGGCGAGCTTGTGTTGAGAAGCCGTGAAGAACCTGTTGATAAGAAAGAGGTTGACTGCTTAATTAAGATAGGTGGTAGCTTACTAGACTATCCAGATTCCTTAGTTACCTTGTGCAGGGGGATTTCAGATCTTAGATTTGAGCTTAAGCTAGCTATCGTGCCAGGTGGAGGATGGTTTGCAGACGTGGTGCGTAGAGCTTATGCGGTGTTCTTGATAAGTGAAGAAAAAGCCCATGACATGGCTGTCTTAGGAATGGATCAATATGCCCACCTATTAGCACATCTAATTAATGGCTCAATCCTCGTTGAAAGCTTAGAAGAGCTATTAGCTTACGCAAACTCGTTTAAAATCCCCATAACACTATCATCGAGGTTTAATCTCGAAGTTGAAAAATCTTGGAATATCACTTCAGATTCCATAGCCGCTTACATAGCTACTTACGTTAAACCCAGGAAGCTCGTGTTGGTGAAGGATGTTGACGGTGTCTATACGAGCGATCCTAAGCGAGATAAAGATGCAAAGCTGCTTACAGACCTCCACGTTCAAGATCTTGAAAAACTAAGCTCAAGCTGTTTAGACCGGCGCTTTTCGCATTACTTAAAGATGGCTCAAGTAAGCTGCGTCGTGGTAAACGGGCTATACTTAAATAGAGTTGTCAACGCGCTTCGCGGAAAACCAGATGTTTACACCACGATCTACGTATAAAACTCCAAGCCATATTGAACTAGCCTTTCAAAGTGCTTGTAGTTTCTAGTATGTAGCTTTAAGCCGTGCACGATAGCTGTAGCTCCAATTAATAAGTCTCGATCATCTATGACGTAGCCTTTAAGCTTTAAATCACGCCATATCTCTGTAGCCTTTACTAAAACGTCATTTGACAACGGCAAAACTGTAAAAGCATCCTCTAAGACCCGCTTAGCTTCCTCGTAGTCAATACGCCCACGTATATACTCATATAACGTGATAACCGAAATGTAGTTTTCAGCTTCCGGCAACTCCTCAACGCCTTTCTCAATGTCAATTAGCTTATCAGTATCAATTAACACCTTCAATGCAATCCAAGCCTCAGCCTACTCTCATCTTCAGATATATCGCGTTTAAAGGCAGTAGATCGTAAGGACTCAATAGCCCTCCTAGCTTTCTCCCTCTTCAACTCCAACGCCAGCTTCTTAAGAAACTCATCCCAAGTCATATTGCCTCGTAAAGACTCTAAAAGCTCCTTAGTTTCGCGGCTAACAGTTATCGTTGTAGTAGACAAGTTGAGCACCTTAATTGGAAATTGCCAATTCCAAATTCTTAAGCTCTTCTCCAGCTGTCAGAGAAAAAGAATGGTAGGCTAGTTCTCAGCTTAATCTAGTGCTTTAGCATTAGAGCTTCATACCTCTTTAAGTGCTCTACAGCCTCTCCTATGTCCATGAAGAGCCAGTCTACGCGTTCAACGTCTTTAGCGGTTATCTTTGGAGAGCCACCTACCTTAGCTTGTTCAGCAGCGATGCTCAACAGTTGGACAGCATAGCGTAAGCTTCTCTTAGTTCCAATTTCAGTTAACTTCTTCAAAGCCTCTTCCTCAACTTCAACGTTTTCCTCTCTAGCCCTTATCTTGATAATCTCCCTAACGCTTTCTTCATCGTAGGATTCAGTGCCAATTATTATAGCTCTATCCAAGAGATCTGGTGGAAAGCCAAGCGGGGCCTCTACGTCTGTGCCGCGTATTCTAGTAAAGCCTCTGTTAGTGGCTAAGATGACTATTGGCGCGAGCTCGCTCTCGATAGCCCTACAGATAAAGCTGAAGCATTCGAGATCAAGTAGATGAGCGTCATCTATGAAGAGCACGCCCGGATGTAGGAATGCCTTGCCCTGATCGACCATTTCTTTAACCTGCCGATCAACTTCCATCCTGACCTCAGGGCTAATCTCCTTCTCTTCACTACCTCCGAAAAGCAACGAGAACAGCCCTCCTCTTCTACGGGCAGCCATCTTGTCTAAGTCGGCTAAGGTGACGTGATAGACAAACTCCTTCTGCTTCCTAATCTTGCCCTTCGGTCTAGGAACCTTAGCTTTCGTGTCAACTTCATATTGCTTCGCTAGACTGCTTTCCTCACAAATCCCCAATGGCGTGACGCGGCCGGTTTCAGCATCAATTTGTATTACAACACCTTCCTTAGCACCAGCTTGTACAAGCTGTGCAGCTATATCCTCGCCAACTTCTAAAGTACGCTCTTCATCAGCTGTCCTTAAAGTCACCTTAGCGCTTTCGATAACCCTTTGATATGGATTGTATGGGTGTGGAGCCGTCCGTATGTCGATCTTGGTTATCTCCCCTTCATAGACCTCGCGCATTTCATGTATTTCAACGCCTATACACTTCCTCATAGCCTCCATGAGCACGTCAGTCTTCTTGCGTTCAGCGCTAAACGCCTCAGCACCGCTCATCTCAATAAACGGGACGTTGAGGCCAAGCTCCCTAGCAATAGCCACAGCTATGGCAGTCTTACCCGTCCCCGGCGGACCAGCTAAGATCACCAGCCTACCTGCCAGTTTGCCATCTTTAATCATCTTAACTACAAGCCCAGCAGCTTCTCTAGCACGCTCCTGCCCAACCATCCCGTCCTTAATTTTGACAGCTCTACCATGCTCGTCTAAGCCAAGACCCTTGATATGGGTATGAGCACCAACCCTCTCAAACCTCGCAATAGCAGGTGCTTCTCTAATCAAACTCGACAAAATAACCCCCTCCAACACACTCCCACTATGATAGGAGATATTCAGGCTGAGAAAAATTCAACGCTACGTAAAACACCTTCAAAACAATCTACAGAAACATTTAAGACCACAACTTCAACAACCGGCTTTTAGAGGTGTAAAGCCTAGTGAGCAAGAGGCGTAGATCTCCCTTTAGCTTCTTCGACGACTTCTTCAAGGAATTTGACGAAATCTTTGAAAAACTTGAATCAGGAGCGTTTGCAGCTGAAGGCTCAGGAGGCTATTCAATAACCGTCACCTACGACAACATAGGAAGACCGGTCGTCCACGTAGAAACACACGGAGATGTGGACAAGGAAGCTCTAAGAAGAGAAATTGAAGAGAAATATCCTGGAGCGCGCATAGTGGGGCTTGAAGGAGAAGAGAGGCGCATACGCTTCATAGACGAAGAAGAGGAAGAAAAGCGAAAACCACTAGTTCGAGAGGTAGATGTAAGCAGTGAAGAAGATAGGAAGGATAAGAGGGAAAGAGGGTTTAGAATAAGGGTGGAGTAGTTAAGATCTTAGCTTTTCAACAAGTTCCCTAGCTTTAATTAAGGATAGCTTGTCTAACCTATTACCGCTACAAGCAGCTTTCCTAAAGCCTAAGACATCTGGTTCCAGAGGCTTAAGCTTTAAAGCGTCATCTAAGCTCAAAGAGCCTGCCAAGGCTATCTTTAACCCTAAGCCATGAGATTTCGCTATAAGCTCCTTTAGCTGCTCTAAGCTGGTGAAAGATAGCAAGCTCTTGCCATCCTTGATATACGTGTCTAACATGAAGAAGTCAGCTTCGCACGTCTCAGCTATCTTCAGTACTTGTTTGGGGTTTAATGTTCCTGCCCTAACGTAGTCGCCATAGCTTGCGATTACCAGTTTAGGTTTAAGGTTGAAGAAGCTTAAGGCCTCCTTAACTTGTTTTACTAAAGCTATGCCATCAGCCAACGAGCTTATCCCACGCATCCCCAACTTAATGTAATCAACCCCTAAGCTAGCTGTAGCTAATGCTGCTAGCGAGGCTTGATTTGGCTTATAGTCTAAGTCTCCTATCGCTGCGCTTACCTCAACCTTATTCCTTGCCAAGTCTACTACCTGCTTTATTGCCTGTGGGCTTGGAGCGCCTAACGACCCCTCCATGGGCTCCTTGATGTCCAATATGTCCACTCCAGCTTTAAGCGCGATATCAGCTTCCTCCCTATCCCTTACGCTTATAAGCACTTTCATCTCTTAGGCCCCTGCTCGCTTTGAAGCTTAACTTGGCTTAGCTTTAGGCTTTACCTTATTTGCTTGAAGATTTTTATTTGGCGAAAAGTTAAGCTCCTTGTATTTCAATTCTTTCTTGAAAGACGGTGTCGTCTTTGAAGATCGGCATAGCCGCTAAAACAGCTATCTCTTGGCCTACTTCACAGCTCCTCGAAGCCTTAGCTAAGAGAGGCGTCGATCGCTTCGTCTTCCCCTTAAGTAAGGTTGCTTTAAGCGTTGAAGGTAATGGTGTCAAAGCCCAAGCATTTGGCGTAGACTTATCCTCCTTAGACGCAGTCATCGTCAGACCTATTGGTAGAAGCACGCTCGACCAGGGCATTTTCAGGCTAGACATATTACACACCTTAGAGCGCCTAGGCGTAGTAGTTATCAATAAGCCCTCAGCTATTGAGAGAGCTGTAGATAAGTTTCAAGCTCTCAGCATCCTGGCAGAACATGGCGTTAAAGTGCCTAAAACAGTTGTCACCGAGGAGCCTGACGAAGCGATTAGAGCTTTAAAAGCGTTTAACGTAGATGCTGTATTAAAGCCGCTTTTTGGCTCAAGAGGTATAGGTGTAAGCAGACTTGTTGATGAGGACGTAGCTGAGAGAATTTTCCGAACGCTAAAGTATATGAGGTGCGTGCTTTATGTGCAGGAATTTATACCACACCATAACCGTGACATAAGGCTCTTTGTGGTGGGCGATCGTGTCATAGCTGGCATGTATAGAGAGGCTTTAAACTGGAAGACTAACGTAGCTCAAGGCGCAAAACCAAAGTCTCTAAAGCCCTCAGAAGAGCTTGCTGAGCTCGCGTTAAGGGCTTGTAAAGCTCTTGGTTGCGAAGTCGCTGGCGTAGACATACTTGAGGGACCGGATGGCATGTTAGTAACAGAGGTCAATAGTCAACCTGGATGGAGAGGGCTGCAGTCCGTAACGAAGGTCAACATAGCTGAAGCGATAGTAGACTACGTGATTGAAAAGGTTAAAAGGGGTTGATGGCATCTTGCGCAAAGTAGCTGACGAGGTCGTGAAGTGCGCCCAGCTAGCTATGTTATTAGAAGTCAGCAGCTACCCTAAGCCTGGAAACGTGCATAGGCTTGCAGATCACCCTGACACTAAGTTTGAACACTACGTGGCGTCAGCTGTAGCAGCTATGCCTCTCTTCTACAAAGCTGCTAAGAAGGGCATTGAAGTCGCTAAGGGAATCATAGGGCCGCATCAAGCTGGCATCGGCAAGATAGTGAGAGACGCTGTTAAGGAGGTTAAGAAAGCTCAACGTGGCGGAAACACATGTTTAGGCTCGTTAATGCTATTAACTCCTCTCACGATGGCTGCATGCTACGCTAAAACGCTAGGCTATACATCTATTGAAGAGCTTAGAAGCTGCATCCCCATCTTTACTGAAAACACTACCTCAAGAGATGCGGCAGCCATCTACGAAGCCATTAGGATCGCTAAGCCAGGAGGTCTTGGAAAAGCTGAGGAGCTAGATGTCACAGATAAGAAGTCTATAGAGGAAATCTACAGGAGAGGGTTTACGGTAAGTGATGTGTTCAAGATAGCTAAAGATCGAGATAGCGTTGCTAAGGAGTGGATAACGTGTTTCCACATAACCTTTAACATAGGCTTTCCAGCATTTAAAAAAGCCTACTTAGCTTCAGGCGACTTCAATAAGTCGACGATACAAGCGTTCCTGGAGATATTGTCTAAAGAGCCTGATTCGCTAATTATGCGAAAAGCTGGCTACCAGAAGGCTCTAGAGGTATCGCGTAAAGCAAACATAGTCTTAAGCTTAGGGGGAGCTTTTTCAGAAGAGGGGCTTAAAATGCTCTATAGCTTTGATGAAGAGCTTAGATCTAAGGGGAGCTTGCTAAACCCAGGTTCAACAGCTGATTTGACGTGCTCAACGCTTATGGTAGCTTTGCTCAATGGCTTCAAGCCGTAAAGAAGCTATTAAAGCTTAAGGCTTTTTCTTAGCGTTTAACCATAACAGTTTTAAATGCGCTACGATAACTGTATGTCGAGGCTTAGAGCAAGATGGAGGAATACATCTTAACGCTCCTACCACCTGAAGTCATTAAACAAGAGGAAAACTACCTGCTAACGATTTTACCGCCAAGTCTAGGTGTTAAAGTTGCTAAAGCTTAAGATAAGGGTATGTAAGGAAAGTAGGTGCGCGGAGGTTCTAGGAATAGCCAATAGCGGTTTTATTGGGGAAGAGCCTGAAATCCTACTACCACAGAACATTGTACGCTTTGTACTAGGTGAGGAATTCTCCACGATCTTAGTTGAGAGGGTTTTAGCTGATGGCTCAAAGATCTTAATGCCGAAGAGCGTCGAAGTTCTCGACGTGTACGCTGTTGCCGAGGATAGAGTTGTTGGGCCGGTTCAATCGCATGCGTATGTGTCGAGTGGAGGGCTAACGCTTCTAAACGATAAGTTACTGAGTGGTCTCAGGATATCGATTATAGACCCGGGAGAAGGTCTCTGGTGTTTTAGAGATGAGCTAGGGCTTAAGGTTAGGAAAGGGTATTAAGCTAAGCGTGCACCTCATGCTCTCTCAGCTTAAGAGCTTTTCCACGCCTTATAACCCTCCATAGCGTTTTCTTATCTTGGAGGTGGTGAGAAAGTGGTTGAGGAAGTTGCTAAACTTGCTGACTACGCTGATAGGCTTAAGAAATACATGGGGTCCTTTATAGCAGCAGTAAACTTCTTCGTATGGGGTATGGCTATTGCGGGCTACTGGCTTATCGCGTTGTTGCTTGGATTGCATCGTATGCAGTGGACAATAGCTGTAGCTTTGATGTTTACTTTCGTAGCTTTCATAGTTTACCTACTTGCTCGGGTAACGCCTACGCCTGTAAAAGCAGTTCACATACCTCGTGAAGGTCTCAGGTGGGTTCTGTCGTTTTCCATACCCTTCGCAGTAATTTACTCTATACCAAAGCCGTCAGTTTTTTACTCAGTCTTTGACTGGTATTTTGCGCTTGGCATAGCGTTATTAGCTGTCCACTTTGCTGTAGAGAGGGAGTACGTTAAGAAGGGACTACAGATCGGCACACCGTTTCTATTTTGTGGTACCGCTATGTTAGCTACAAGCCCATTAATCGTCTATGCCATCATAGTAAAGGGGTATGATGCGTGGTTGTTGTCACTGGGCTTAGTATTATTGACGTATTGTGGCACTGGCATATAC